>JAAUXT010002553.1_pt1 | contig 11974 bp, 10 predicted proteins | sample 7278171 | NCBI WGS metagenome assembly JAAUXT01 (sample SAMN14350112, study PRJNA611818) | marine sediment metagenome | isolation source: surface marine sediment (1.8m) | place: French Polynesia: Moorea | collected 2018-08
ACCAAATTTTCAGGGATTGTTCCTGTGGTCATTCTGAGTCATTTTGAATTGTCAGTAAGTAGGTCACATGATTGGCGGCCATCTTGGATTTTTTCTAAAAATACCATTTCTAGCCACTTTGAAGGGCTGTGGCTTGTTGCTGTTGCACTTCTTGCAACTGGATGTGCCCTTGCAACACGGTATGCCCTTGGAACACTCATTTCTGCCATAGGAAATGCTTCAATCGGCCTATGTTGAGTTGCGAGCAACATCTAGTATTTATTTATTTATTTATTTTTTTGTTTTGTATGAATGCGAGACCCGTGTACTACGACGGAGATCAACAAATCGATTGAAAGCAAGCGAACAAACGCACAGACAGACAGACAGACAGACAGACAGACAGACACACACACACACACATACACACACACACACACCGACGTCGAACTGCGCAAGGACGATAAATCAAATGTGACGCGCACAGGGGAAAAACGCGATTGATGGACTTTGATGCGAAGAAATGTTTTTGGTCGAACCTGGTCGTTTAGAATGCCACAGTAGTTTGGAAATGGCAAAAGAATTAAAAATTCATCCCGTTTTTAGTTTTCGTCCATTTTGCTTGTCTTTGAATCAGAGGCTCAGAAGTGTGCATCTGCTGCGAGGCCAGATCATGTGACCGGCAGATGGAGCCGTACGAGTGTCAATTGTGAAGTAGCAGTGTTGGGTGCAGCGCACAATTTGCAGGTAATTCTTGTTTCATGCGATGAAAAATGAGGTTTTTCAGACTAATGCGACACTCACACATTAGCACTCTTCAGCAAATGGTACCTGTCTGAAGGCGAAGGCTGATCGGCACAAAACACGAAACCTTATGGTGTTCACAGAGATCACTTGCAGGCATTTTGACCTGCAGCCTGCAAATTTCTAACCCACAGCAGGCCCTTGGAATGCGGATGAAGTTCAGCGTTTTGCCTGACAAATAGGAGGCTTCGCCTCAGCTGCTTGCCAGACAGGCGTGTGATCGAAAGAGGTCGTGACTTTCGACACACAAACCTGTCAGCGGATTCAGAAGACCTGTCCCCAGGGAAGGCCTCCTTCAGGTTGTGGAGAATCAGAATTTTCATCATTTTGTGACTCAACAAAGCCAGTTTTCCCACCCAAGAATGATCCCTACTGGGGGGGGGGGGGTGAGATCACCTGAAGGAATTTTTGGTTCCGAGAATTTCTCAGTTGTAGTCAACCCCTGATCACCAGTGATGAGAAGAAGTCATACCACCACCACCCCGAGTTGCAGAGAGCAATGAGCAAAGAATTGATGAGGGGTGAAAACCAAGACTGAGTAGTGACTGCTGAGTGGTGGTTGCGCTCACGACGCGCCCGGGTTCAGAGGTCTGCGTTCTTGTTGGTTGAAATGCTCCAAAATTGAGTTTCGATGTGTTGTGCTGCTGTTCCGCATTTGCGCTGTGTTGTTGCCAACCGCACTCTGTGCTTGAGTGATAATTGTGTGAGTTCTTTTGTTGACAAGAACTCTTTTGGCACTTCAGGCAGTGCACTTTGTGAAGGTGAATTGATATGCAGAGTTTCGCGTGAACAATCAACCTCGGTGTGGAATGCTCGATCGCAGCATCTCGAACTCAGCCTGACATTTACGAGTTCTTTGCTCCACCTTCGTTGTCATTTTATTGCGAGAACGTCTGGGGCGAACATCTCCGTGTCTGTGTTTGATAAATCCTCGTGATTTTTTTCTGAGTAGGGATGGAGAAGTACGACAACCTTGGAGGACCGGATCCCCAGCAGGGCCTGCGCTACTTCACCGGTTGGGTCGTTCTGGCGCAGGCCTGTGGACTCGGAGCCGTCATACTGATTGCCGTCTGGATGGGACATTACAGGGTAGGTGGTCTTTAGATACGTGGCAACTGGGATTTTATGGTCCATTCCCAGCCAGCTAAATTTTGGTTGGTTTGTGCTGGAAACGTGTCCACCTTGGGGTCGTTTGAAAGCCCAGCCAATCAGATACGGAAACCCTGGAATGTCGTTTGGTCAGACTTGGCATCAAGATGCGAGTCACCACGTTTGGCCACAGGCTATGAACCAAGTGGGTTTGTTCCGTGTCAGCCCGGTTTGGCAGGGTGTACTTGTTGTGCAGGGCGTGGCATGAATGGCATGGAAATTCTGATCCAGATTGTGATTCAGATTCTGTCCTTGCTTTCCAGGGAGGCTTTGCTTGGCAAGAAGAACCTTCCAAGGAATTCAACTACCACCCACTGTTCATGGTCATCGGACTTGTGTTTCTCTACGGCAACGGTAAGTTTCCACCTCATGATTTGGAAAAATCAATCTCAAGCAAACAACCAATTCTGTCGTAACACACGGGAGACCAAACATTCAACGTTTTGTGCCGGGAGACCACATTATTCCATTGAATGTCACAACAAATTAAATCACACTGTGGTCTTTGTGGACCTTCGGTTCATATGCTGAGTTCACGGAACAAAAACAGACAGGAGGTTGAGCACATCGCTGTCGCCGATCCGGTCGCGTACGCCATTGCTCGGCACCGCAAGTATGATCCGCCATGGACCCCAAATCCACGGCAGCAAAGGTGCAGTCTTGGGAGGTGTGTTCTGCTGATGACCAATCATCACTGGCCTTTGCCAGGTGTAGGACACGGGGACCATTGCTGCTCAACCTGCTTCATGCACACCCGTTCCAGTCTGTCAGGACCCCCGTTGTCGGCTTTTGCTGTGATGACAACTGTGTTGCATAAATTTATTGCTTCCCTCTCCTGTTATTGAACGGCATTGCTGAAGACTCACGGCTTTCTGTCGGGCTTGATCGCATTAATTTAGCCGAACAATGGTCCATATCGGGAACAGCTTGATAAAGAGCTTTTTACTGCAGCACGCTCCCTGCTTGATGAATGCCAAAGCTGACATGGGGCCTTGTATGGAATGTCAAGGCAGATATGCCCAGCGAATGTGTCTGAGATTGGAGCCTCACAGAAACCACAATCGGGAAGGTGCAAACGATAAGACTCGTGGGGCTCTTCAGAGACTCGCAGGTCTCTCGAGTGTTGCTGAGCGCTGCATCCTGTAAAATTCGATGTGGGCAAAGATTTTCAGACAAAAAAATTGAAGGAATCGTAAAAACCAATGTTCTGAATGCTTCAATGCTCCCGTCATCTGAATCCAGATATTCAAAAAGTACTGGTAGAGTCAAGGTCATCAAGAACATAAAAAGACGGTGTAATTTTGCATTTCGTGGGGCCCATGCACGAGAGAGTGACACATTTCTCACCCACTATGTTTTCAGTGCAGCTCTTTTTTGGGGGGTTTCGGTACTTGCAGTGATCTTTCGGTCCACCAAGAAGGACAAAGATCATTCGAAACGAGACACTTGAGAAAAGATGGGACAATCTGGTTCACCTGCTCCTCTGCAAAATAGATCTAAGTCTCACCTGAGTTGTAGTTTCCGGGTGGAAAATAAGAAACTGAACTTTATTCATCAGGAAAAGGGGCCAAACTTTGAAACATTTTTTTGCAAATGTGTGTGTGTTCAAAAATTCATCAAATTTTCGGGTTGCGCTCGTATTTGCAAATGTTTCCGCTTTTCGCACCTATTCGATCAATTTGTCCTCGAGTGGAGGGTGCCTCGAGCGTCCCGTGGAGTTGGCAGTGAGACTCGTTGAACGGCGCGCAACGCAAATTGCTCTGCTGCTTCAGAAAGAATTCCAAAGGAAAGTGTGGACAAGAAGAGCTCACTTTCCAAAGTGTCCTCGAGTTTGTTATCTACCAGCCGCTTGCGCTGATATTGTTTTTGGCTTGAGGGCGGCACATATGTCCAGGTTTCCAACTTTCCAGGTTACCCCCCACCCCCAGTGTGTAAAACTGGAAGTTGTCTGGGTTTTGGAAATCCAGGTTTCTAACTTTCCAGTTTTCCGGGATGCCAAACTTGGAAGTCATCCAGGTTTGGGAAGTTATCTGGGTTTCTGACTTTCTGGATCTCCAGGTTACCCCCCCCCCCCCAAATGTGCAAAAGGTCAGAAATTAGGGTGATTTCATATGAGATGCATGAGGTTTGGTGCACGCGACGTACGCTGAAAGCGGCAAGTATTTCCACTTGTGAGTCCAGTTTCATTTCGGTTTGTCGAACCCTTCCTTTCTTTGCTGACTGCAGAAGAACACCGTCGAGGTCAATCAAAGTAAATTTTGAGGTCGTGTCGAATGTTCCAGTCGTGTTTGATGTGGGGACAGGTGTTCTTTTCAAACTGATCGTGGAATCTGGCAGGTGATTTGTAGCAGATGTGCTGCTGCTGTCCAAGTCGCGCGTGGCTCACCCAGGCGAAGCGTTGGTGTTTTGGTTCTTGAACTGCAGATCGTTCCAGAAGCCGTTGGTTCTTGAACACTGTGAAGACATGCAGCTCTGCTGTCGAGACAGATTTCAAGAACCAGCTTCTGGAACAATCTGCAGTTGAAGAATAAATTTCCTGCATTATTGGTGGTCCAAGCACAGGACTTGGAAGCTCAGAAAGTGAGAAATTCTGCTGCTGTTGGCTTGAGCATTCAAGAGTGAGATCTCTGTATGCAAAATACAACAGGCTTGGCAAGCGCGAAACACCAGCCGTGCCGGAACTCTGATTCAGAAGTGTTGGCAAGTCTTTGTCACGTGAATTTACTTCATGAAAACGTAAATGTACTTCTGAAAATTTCTTTCTTCTACGACAGCGATCCTGGTGTACCGGGTGTTCCGAAATGACAGGAAGATCTACATCAAGGTTCTGCACGCTGTGCTGCACGGATTCGCTCTCGTGTTCGCTGGCGTCGGTCTCAAAGCCGTCTTCGACTCACACAACCTCGCCGACCCGCCCATCCCCAACCTTTACAGCCTCCACAGCTGGGTCGGACTTCTCACCGTCATTCTATTCGGATTCCAGGTTTGTCTCGCTGTTTCTCTTTTGTTACATGTCACAGAGAGATGGTTAAACACTGAACGTGTTTCCATGAAAAAAGTCAAACAAGGCGCGGCCTGTTTCATTCACAGCTGCTCAAGGGAAAGAAATTAATTTCAACTCGCTTTACAACAGAGTCACGAACGCGTATCAAAATTGAAAAGTTTTGTTGGAACAACACGCAGAACAGCTTCTGTACACACCGCCTGATTGCATCTCAACTTCGATATCTCTCATCATTCTTGACTTTTCCGTCATCTCCCTGACCCTTCCCAGGAAGTTTGTCATGTTGGCTCACGAAGTGTCGCTGTCAATTGGCACAAGTTTGGCATTCACACAGGAAAAAACTGGCTTCGATTGACAAACGCAAACGCGTGGCTTGATGTTCAGGGCTCTGTATCATCAGGTCACCCTCTGACACCAAACCCCCCAGAAGTTCTGGCCTGGACCACCACCCGTGATGCTGTTGTGAACCTGGTGGGAACCTGTGGTTTCTTGCGCCCTGCTTCGCAGCAGCTGATGTGAACAAGGCCAAGGGGTGAACCCAGAATTCAAATATAAGACGGGTTCGAGAGCGAGCAGAAAACCCTGACAACTGGTTCTTTGCAAGTGTCTTTTCTGTACGGGCAGGAGAAAAGTAACATTGTTTTTGCCTACCCATCATTCACCATGGATGTTCTCGTCTTTGCAGTGGATTTTGGGCTTTACGTCTTTCCTCTTCCCCGGCTTGTCGTACGAATTCCGAGGCCGCTATCTGAGTGTGCACGTCTTCTGGGGAATCGCCATCTTCACGATGGCGATCGCCGCTTGTCTCACGGGAATCACGGAGAAGGCGTTCTTCAGTGTGTGAGTATGCAGCGCACACTCAGACATCAAAACTTGCACATGTGGCACGAAGTAGCCGCTCTCGAACTGGAAGTTTTAATGGGCATCTCGCGCGCATGTGTGTGGTGTGTGTGTGTGTGTGTGTGTGTGTGTGTGTGTGTGTGTGTGTGTGTGTGTTCGCAGGGGGTGAGTGTGTGTGTGTGTGCACAGGGGGGCGAGGGTGTGTCCGCCAGACAATTTTTGAGGTAGCAAACAGTAGATGGTCAGTGTGACTCGAGAAAAAAATAAACTGGGGGTCACTCTACGGACTCTGGATGCGACATGTCGGCTGGACATTTTTGGGGAACGGCAGGCACCGTCCCAAGTCTGCCCTCCCCTTGCTCTTTGGGGATGGCGAACTCTTTGCAAAGGACACAACTGTGCTTCAGTTGTCTCTGCCGCTTGGTGCAGTGGCCGTTCAACACCCACACGTTTTCGCCGGAATTTGATTTCCGAAAAGAAGGAAAACAACGGGGATTTTCTGAAACTCTGTTGTATTTTGCAGCAAAGAGTACAACACTTTCGTGGGAGAGACGTACTTGATCAACTTCATCGCTCTGCTTCTGCTCGCGCTTGGCGCCATCGTCGTCTACATCGTGACCAACGTCAACTTCTCGCGGCAGCCTCTGCCCGAGGAGCAGCATATTCAGCTGACGCAGTGACCGGAAAGGCCGCCGCCGCCGCCGCCGGACCGAGACAAGCGCCCCTCGATGGCTGCAGACCTCCTGCTTTCAATCCACCTGACTGGCTCGGACTCTTTTTGTGACATTCACAAGTTTGTGGTTGTTGTCTGGTCATTGTTAGCTTGACATTGCACTTGTAAGTAAGGCACGTTGACATGTGGTCCTTCTATTCCTTGTGATACTGTTGTGTGCCCAGTGTCAAATTTGAGTTTTAGCACCAGGTGTTTCGAAGGACCAAACAAAAGTGGCCAAATTTGCGTGAAGAAAGGCAGTTTTAGCCTTTCAGTTCTGCCTGCATGAAGCGTGTGTCGTGGATATATCAATTTGGTGCGAATGCAAACCCAGCTGTTTGTTATGTCAAAACGAAATTGACCAACGTGGTGGGAACAAACGCTTGCAGGTCGGGATCACATCTCGTGAGAAACAGTGCTTTTGCTGGAAAAAAAACATGAGTCTCGTGTTGCACACTGCCATCTGAGGGTTACCAGCCGGACAGTCTGGCGAGGTATTGGGTTTACTTCAAGCAGAATGAGTTTGTACTCGTCTGAACGTCATGTTTGTGATGATGTACAAGTGTGACTTGAATCAGACATGACACCATGGCAAATGTCAAATGAAAATATGGACCAGTACACGCACGCAAGCTCACTGCGAAACAGTGTTGCAGGCGGTATGTATGCTGGAGTCGCGCAACAGACGCATTCACTCCACGATGAACTCAGCCTCATGTTGTACTGGTCAGTTTTGCAGAAAAATTTGCAACTCCTGGAGTTCGAGCAGATTTGGTCAGGCTCAGTCCACTGGGCGTGAAAATTGGAGGAGTGGGGTGGATCTCTTGTGCGATTTCAGTGGTGATTACTTGTTGTTATGCTGGTTTTAACACTGCGAATGATGTCAGAGCATTCCGGGCGAAAGATCTCAGATTCTGTGATTTGGTACGAAAGCACGCTTGTGGAGATTTCTGTGGGTGTGGGTTTCACAGAACCCAACACGTTGTCAGTTGATCCTCTGAAAATTTGCTGTGAACAATTGTATCAGTGTTCGGAGTCTGACGTTGCAAACTTTTTGTCAGTCCGTCGTGGTGTATTCGCGCAAAATTGTCTTTGCTGTCTTGTCATATTGATTCGTGCATTCCAAAGAATACGAAGGTGAGTTCAACACGACGGATGCTAAAGATCCGAAACTTCTGAGGTAGAGAACGCTTTTGGAGACACGTGGGTACACGCCCAATTGTGCACCCCACAAAACCTCTGGTCATGTCTAAAATGTGACGGGTTATTGTGTGTGTGTGCACCGCCAAGTGTTTTTGTTTGCTTCAAAACTTCGTTTCTCAACTTGATTCTGGACTGGAAGATTTTTCATCTTGTATTGTCTCCAGCTTCAGTCGCCTGTGACAAATCACAAGCAGCATGTATGTGGAGTTTTTAAAACTGAGGCCTGCAAACTGAACTTTTGCTGTTAACGGAACGAAATCAGCGAGGCACACCTTTATATTGTTCTCCTTGGTGTTCCGATATCGGGCGATCCCACTGAATTGGCAAGAGGAAACCTCAGTTGTGTGCGCAACTTCTTTGTCTTTTATAAAGTCGGAAAATCTTGTCGGCACACAGCGGAGGTGGTGGTGACGACATCTGACCACCGCTATTATTCCCCCACCCCCACCCCCAATGGCTGCCGAGAAATGTTCAAATTCTCAGTGATTTCGGGGTAATACCTGCTGAAGCTCTGCCAGTCGCCATACCCGATGTCAATCGTACTCTTGACAAATTTATGCGCCCGTGTTCAGTCTGATTTGCTGGAATGGTTTGGACACACAGGAATGGTTCATGGGAAAATTCTTCTGAGCATCTTTTCACATCACTTGGGTCAGAATTGTGGAATATGTGCGAACAGAGGTGGATTCAAGGAGCTCAAGCTTCCAGGTCCCAAAATGAAAAATAGTGTCGCAGATTATCTATATTTTTGCCACTGACACAAATTTCTCATTTTGGTGAACATTGTCTCTTTCAAGCCCAAGAACTTTGAAAACCTCAGCTCTTTCCTGTATCCACCATAGGATCCAGAATTTGGTCGATGGGGAAATGAATTGCTTTGCAGCTCAAAATTTGGAGTCAAAATTCATTAGATCTGTGTGGGGTACAGGGACAGGTCTGACAGGGACACGTCTGGCGAGCTAGTATTGCAAACACCAAACACAGGTGTTGTTCGATTTGAGCAATCTGCTAATCTGATCACCGTGGATTGGTGCACCCCCCCCCCCCGCTATATCGCTGGTCCAGATGGATTCACAGCGATCCGCAAATGAGACATTGCAACGGATTGATGCCTGTGGGAAACGGCGATCTGGATCAGGCAAATCGAACAGCTCCAAAGTAAACACTGGATGGCACCATATTTTATTCGCCCTGATGTTGTTGAACAATAAACATGTTCGAGCTGAATGGGTCATTGACTTTCACGACCATCATCAAACGCTGAAAATTTGCTGAAGTTTTAATTCTCTCAGTCTCAGCAAGTCTGAAGTCTCGCGAGTACGTTCTTCACTTCTGGTGGCGGGAAAATGTCGACCGCGAGATGGCGGCTGTGGAGTTTCTGAAGGGAAACATTTCACGCACGAAAGTGTCGTCGGGGTCAAGGTGGCTGGTGCTGAAAAATTTTGATTCGACTAAAAAATGTCCTGGGTAACCACAGCACTCCGAGTGGCCAGATCCGCCAAATATCAGAAGCAGGCCACTTTGTGGTGAGTTTAGAAACACTTGTGACCGAAATTTTCGCCGCGAACTCACGAGCGCGTGAGATGATTTGGTGCCAAATTGCTTGGGTTCGGTGGAGTCATATCTGGAAGTGTGTTGCAGGACTCCTACCGTGATGACGTTCGGCATCGGCGGCGTCATCACGGGCGCCTGGATCTGCGAGTGGAAAGACGTGCTGCAGTTCGTGCCACTTTACAACCTGAAATATGACCACCAAACACCGAAGTAGATCTAACAAGGTGATTGATTTGGCGATATGAGCGCATTTTGCCGTAAACTTGAGAGTCTGGAATTCAGCTGAATGGATTTGTTCGGTGCAACCTTTGTGGTGTGTGTTGTATTTTTGTGCGTGAATTCCAGTCCTTAAAGTCTCGTGCTTCTCTGCGAAAGTTTGCGTTATTTTGCAGCTCTTGGTGATTCGGAGAGCTTGGTGTTAGTGCGCAGAGGACTGTTGTTGCCACGCAGCTGGCACTGAACACAGACTGGAAAGAATCTTGCTCAGGATAAAATTCAACACTACACACGAGGAAATGCTGGGCTGGAGTCCCTGTGAAGGAGCGACGCGAAATGTGCGAATTGTAGTTTGTAACGGGTGCAACGGAGAAATCGCAGTGAGCCTTGGGGAATTCACAACCGATCCCTGCACAATGTGCACTGTAGACGAGCGGAGTAGATCTTTCAGTGATGATGATCTGCGGGAAAGGCTTCTCTAACCACAATGTTGCAAACGAGAAGGCGTGTACTTTCGGTCAACAGTTTCTTGTGTCGTTTGCAAAGCAAAATAAACTGCCCTCATCTGGGACCGACACGTGTGTCTGGACTGTTGGTTTCCTGGACAAACCAACCTTGTTTTCCACAAAATGTCTTTTTTGCTGTGGTGAATTACTGGTGAAGAAACCAATGGTTGGTTCCCTTTCCCCACCCTCTGTAATAAAACCGGAAGTTTTCCTTTCTGTTCCAGTGTAACTGGTGGTTGAAAACCAGTTGGTTTTGCCCCCCGCCGTTTTCTGTTCACTCAGGCACCCAGAGCCTCTGGCTCGTTGATCTTTGTTCGTCGTGTCCAGATCGTCGGGCTGGGTTCCCGTTTCTCGGAAGAAACGGACTGGTTTATTTTGGCAGTCACCCGTTGTTCCTTTTGTAGACTATTGCTTCAAACCCTGTGGTTCGATGACAAATAGGTTCGCGAATTGGTTGTCCGCAATTGCTTTTCTGTTCGAGGTAAATTTCACCCAGAAAAGGTTTGGCACAGAAATGTAAGTTGTGATTGGCGCGGTGAGAATTGACAACAAAAGCAAGTCTTCAAATAATCCATATTTATTCGTTCCGTTTCCACGGTTGTCGTTTTATTTCTTATTCTGACGTTCTCTTATTCATCATTCATCTTGTTTTTGGGCATAACTCACACAGCCACAGGAACTCCTTGCGCATTCGCAAGCGGATTTACGCCCGTCAGAGCACCACCGTGCCCACGAAAGCAAGAAACTGACGAATTTTTGGCGCAAGTACACAACTGAGAAGGCTACAGCAGTTTTGCTGGTCAAACGTGAACAACTTCACATTTCTTGACAGACACTACAACCCGCACTGGGGCCAAGAAAAAACAAGCGACTGCAAAGACAGCAATTGAAAAGTTGTAGATCTGGCAGGTTCGCATCCTCCAGTTCACGTCCCTCTAGCTCAGTGGCTCGATCACTGAAACAAAGACAGAACGCTAAGCACTTGTGAAGAATATGGCATGATTTTGTTTTTTACCAATCACTATTTCACAGCCAGGACGAACAAAAAATACTTACTTTCCACAGGAACGACGTAATTCTGCAAAGAAAGAAACAGAAACAGATAAATTACTCCAGGCTGACAAATTCTATTCTCTCTTTTTTATTTTTTCAAAATATCCTGATCCGGATGCACGCAACAGCATCTCTTTGCACATATCGCAAAATCTTGCGTATAAAGGGGCGGCCACACAGGCGCGTTTATTTTTGACGCGGTCAATTTTGACGTGCATCAAAAAATATCTCCCACTATTTTCAATCAGGGTGGCCACACAGCAAGCGTTTATGAAGCATTTATTTTTCAGAACATCTCAGCAGACATTTTTGATGCACGTCAAAATTGACGCGTGTCAAAACCCTGTATGGCCGACCCTTAAGACCCCTTCGCGTAAAAGACCACCCCCTTTTTTCAGCCACAAAATCAGTTCAAAGCCATTTTCAAGAAAATTATTCACATATGCAAATTTGAACTTTTTCTAAATTAAAACCCAGGAAATTACTCTGAAAAATACTTTCTCTAAACAATTTTTTCTAAATAATAGTAAAAATATTTTTTTCCAAAAAGCTATAAATATTACTTTTTTGATGAATTTTCCCTTTTTTTTACTCAACTTCAATGCTCCCTCAACTCTTCCCATTCTCTTTTGATATTTTGAACAACTTACTTATTTTTACTCTTCACTTTGATACAACAAGAATGCTACGCAATAAAAAAAAAAAGTTTGTTGTCCATAAATGCCTGCCTGATCATTTAAAAAACAAGTTTCTAGATTCTGGCACAATTTCTTTTTATTTAGACAACACTTACATGAGTACATTTGAATTTCTAACCAACTGAAATTAAATATGCCCTCTCTTAAGTAATTCAGATGACAATTCTTTGTCAATTTTTTCAATAGATTTGATAGGAAAATGAACTTTTCTAACAGCCACAGTTCCCCAAAAACCATGTGGAATGCTCTGAATCCT
>JAAUXT010007591.1_pt1 | contig 11974 bp, 16 predicted proteins | sample 7278171 | NCBI WGS metagenome assembly JAAUXT01 (sample SAMN14350112, study PRJNA611818) | marine sediment metagenome | isolation source: surface marine sediment (1.8m) | place: French Polynesia: Moorea | collected 2018-08
CCCGCCCCGGTGAGTGAGGCCCGCAGCGCCGCGCTGTCCCGCCCCGGTGAGTGAGGCCCGCAGCGCCGCGCTGTCCGTCCCGCCCCGGTGAGTGAGGCCCGCAGCGCCGCGCTGTCCGTCCCGGCCCGGTGAGTGAGGCCCGCAGCGCCGCGCTGCCCCGCCCCGGTGAGTGAGGCCCGCAGCGCCGCGCTGTCCCGCCCCGGTGAGTGAGGCCCGCAGCGCCGCGCTGTCCCGCCCCGGTGAGTGAGGCGCGCGCGGCGTGGCGCGGGTACAAACGGCCCCGGGACGCGGATACATCAGGCGAACGGGACAGCGCGGGATGGGGCATCACCGGGCTGGTTCACACTGGGCGTGGTGGTGTGGCGCGGCGGGAGTGGTGGGCGAGGGCGGGACCCGGGTGGGGTGAGGTGAGGCGGGTGAGGTTGGGGCGCCGGACGGGTTGTACTCGGCAGGGCTGGGACGGCACCAGGCTGGTCTGATTTTGGAACCAGAAGAAAGTGTCAGTGGGTCAATCAGATAAAGGTACTGGAGAGGTGGGCAGGGCTGGGGAGAGTTGTTGGTGAGGGCGGTGTTGGGTTGTGGTGAGTGGGGTGGGGACGGGGCCGGAAGGCTCACGCACGGCGCCCTTGCCCCAGCAGCTCCCATTATCGCTCACAGCGCAGCTCACACCCGGTGTGAAGCGGCCCGAGAAGCTGCAGCTCACAGATACATCAGAAGCGAAGGGCCGAGTCGAGACCTGAATACAAAGTCTCAGTCTCAGCGGACGTTCACACTGGATGCGTCACAGTCTCAGTCGCACTGGGCGCGCAACCCTGCGTCAAAGTGAATTTTGCCTCATACGAGTATCTCGTGTCCCAATTGCGTTTTGATTCCCGCCCATCTCACTGTCAGAGAGAAACATATCCACCAAAGTCCCCAGCTTCCAACAGACAACAAGTCAAAGAGCACCACGACCATCTTCCGGGAGGAGTCCTCTGCTGCCGGTTTGTGCAGCACATTTTTAGACTTCAACGCAGTTTCTACGCTGAATCTCCCTCCACAAGCGGAACCCAGACGCGGCTGATTCAGTCGTCAGCGTGAGGCGCTGAGTTGTGTTGTGTGAGTGGCGGGGGGACGGGGGCGGGCCGGGAGGGGAGGGGGCGGGGAGGGGAGGGGAGCTGTGGTTACCGAGCACCGTAAAAGGGGTCAGCCCCCCTCGGGAAATAGGGTCGGGCGCCCGGGGCCCCCGGAGATTTGGGTGCCGGTCGGACCTCTGCTCCGACAATCCATTCATAACGACGTTATCGGCGCCGGACCCGCGGCCGCGGCTATTTGCGTCTCTCTCAGCGCTCGAGCACCTACAGCCGGGACGTTTGTCTGTAGCTGTGTTGTGTGGGGCGGACCAACGGAGATGATGCACGGCCGACTGACCCTGGAAACGCAGACAGTTCGCCCGTGCACACCATAAACGGCACGCTGTTGAGGTTGTGACCTCACCTGGTGGTCGCCCCATGTTCACGTCTGGAGCTTCCTGAGCTGACGTCACGAGGCTGGCAGATCCAACACAAGCGGTTTTGACACCTCACTCCCAAGAGTCTGCTATTGGATCCTGGTTACCCCTCCCTCCTGCTGACGTCATCATCACACCTGATCCTGGATCCCCCTGCCTCCTGATGACGTCATCACCACACCTGAACCTCCCCCCGGATGAATCCCCCTCCCCCTGTAGGCGTCGGCGCACCTGAACCCACAGCGCCTTTTGACGCGTTAATCACCGTCGTGAAGAGCTCAACAGGAAGGACCCGGCCTCGTCTTCTGGGATTCAGGGGCGGAGTCAGGGGAGGGGCTCCGTGGGCCCAGGAACCTTGCCACAAAGCAACGATTCTGTGTGCGTGTGTGTGTGAGTGCGTGTGCACGTGTGTGTGATGCAATGTCCTGTTAGACCCGGCACGGGGGAAACTTGGAGCCCTCTTCGCGCTGATGACTGCTTGATCCACGAAAAAGCAACGATTGTGTGTGCGTATTTGCGTGTGTGTGCGCAAGCGGAGTGCGTCCTGTTGGATCCGACATGAGGGAAACTTGGGGTGCTCACCGCGCTGCTGACTCCCCGCGGGGAGCGCGAGGCCCGGACGCCGTGTGGCCCGAGGCTCGACGGACGGGAGGCGCTGGGCCTTCCGTCCGTCTGGCCGGAGCTGCTGCTGGTTTCAATGAGGTCCGCGGGGAGACGAGGCGAGAGTCAAGAGGCGTGCGCCGCCGCCGCGACCTTCAGCGCTGCGCTGTCAGGCCGGACGCCGCGACGCTTCAGGCTGCGCCACGCCACTCCACGCTGCACCATGCCGCACCACGTTGCGCCCACAGGGCCACAGGCCTGCCGGGACCACAGGGCTGCCAGCCCCACAGGGCTGCCGGGACCACAGGGACCACAGGACCACAGAACCACAGGACCACAGGGCCCCAGGACCCTAGGGACCACAGGGCCACAGGGCCACAGGACCACAGGACCACAGGACCACAGGACCACAGGACCACAGGACCACAGGGCCACAGGACCACAGGACCCTAGGGACCACAGGGCCATAGGGCCACAGGGACCACAGGACCACAGGACCACAGGACCACAGGACCACAGGACCACAGGACCACAGAACCACAGGACCACAGGACCACAGGGCCCCAGGACCCCAGGGACCACAGGGCCACAGGGCCCCAGGACCCCAGGGACCCCAGGGACCACAGGACCACAGGACCACAGGACCACAGGACCACAGGACCACAGAACCACAGGACCACAGGGCCCCAGGACCCCAGGGACCACAGGGCCACAGGGCCACAGGGCCACAGGACCACAGGACCACAGGACCACAGGACCACAGGACCACAGGACCACACGATCACAGGGCCACAGGCCTGCCGGGACCACAGGGCTGCTCACGCCCTCCAAGTGAACTCACGGACCGCGTTGGGCGCGTCCACGGCGAAACAGGCAGCGAGTCACCAAACAGACGTTTTCTGCCCGTGCGTCGTGACTGCTTCTGTTCTCACAGCGTCGCTAAGGGTCTGTTTGACACTGAGCCCCAAGGGCAGCGGAGGCCTGTACAGAATGGGAAGGGACCGGGAGCCAGGCCGGAGCTGTACAGAATGGGAAGGGACCGGGAGCCAGGCCGGAGCTGTACAGAATGGGAAGGGGCCGGGAGCCAGGCCGGAGAGGCGTATTGACCACGACATGAACAGGGACTCAATATCGGAGCGAGGAGGAGCTGGCTGTTTCCTCTGGACTCAAGATGGTGAAGCCAAATGTGTGTGTCGAATGGAACTCTGTGTGTGTGTGTGTGTGTGTGTGTGTGTGGCGAGAGTGTGATTTTCAGCACACATGTGTTTGTGTGTGCCTGTAGAAGGTACGAGTATGTGTGGTCTGTGCCCGTGTGGAGCTTTTTCTGATGAAAATCCATGTTTGTGGTGTGTGTGGGTGTGTGTGTGTGTGAGTCAGTGTGCGGGACACACGTCACACAGAGCACATTCCACCACAGCTCACAGTTCCTATTCTTATCTCGCCTGATATTCCCGGGTGGATGAGGTCGAGCAAAGCTCATTCGCAACAGACTCAATCTATCTCAGCCAGATCACGTGCAAAAAGCCCGACAAACGGACCCGTCTCAGCCAATCGCGTGGAAAAAAGTCGGACGCGGGATGATGAATGGGCGCCGCCTGCAAAGGTCAGAGGGACAGCGGCTCGGAGCGGCCGCAGCGCGCGGCGGCGCCGTGCTCAGGGAGGCGGCGCTCGTTTCACGGCCCGCAGCCTCCTTTGTGAGGCAGAACAGTGAGAGACGCGGGGAGTTCGGGCTCAGACGCAGGGGGAGCGTCAGGATGGGTTCACACGAGCAGCGCTTGTGCAGCCTCACTCGCGCAACGTGCAGTTGACACGTGGTCACGTCTGGAGGGCGTTTCTTCAGGTCACGAGATCCCGGACACTGTCGGTCAAGGGACCCTGGGCGTTCTCCAGGAGAGAGGGACAAACTATCGTCATTTGTTATTGGCATTTGTTTTGGTCCCATGACTCCTTGGATCAGCCGTGCTGCCGTGCCCCTGCGCCCCCAGTCTGCCTCTGGGGCTGCTGGACCCGCCCCAGGATGCACCGTGGTTCTGACCGCTGGACCCGCCCCAGGGTGCACCGTGGTTCTGACCGCTGGACCCGCCCCAGGGTGCACCATGGTTCTGACCCCTGGACCCGCCCCGGGGTGCACCATGGTTCTGACCCCTGGACCCGCCCCGGGGTGCACCATGGTTCTGACCCCTGGACCCGCCCCTGGTTACACTGTGGTTCTGACCCTTGGACCCACCCCTGGGTGCACTGTGGTTCTGACCCCTGGACCCACCCCAGGGTGCACCGCGATTGTGGAGGAAATCAGAGCTCGGAGCGCGTCCCGTGTTTGTTCTGCAGCGGCTGCGTCGATCAATGGCGGTGCCGCCATGAATAAGACATGCGGACGCGACGCGCGCAAATTTACTCGAGCTGAGGACGTGGGGTCCGGGACTGTTCACGCTGAGTGCGTGAGGCGTGTGAGCGCTGGGTGTGAGAAGCGCCGTGCGTCCAGAGGAACTGTTGCAGAGGCGCACGTCACGACTGCACTGCCTATCGCCGTCGTTTGCAATTCAGCGGCCACTGGCGTTCAGTCTCGCCTCGCATGACGCATTTACGTTGTGTCCAAATGGGTGCAAACACACACACACGTACACACGTACACACACACACACACACACACACACACACACACGTGTCGTGTGCATATCCCCGTCGTTGCACGGTTGTGCTGTGCCGTCCCTGCGTGACGTCTCTGCATCAGTCCCCGGAGCGCCTGCGCTCTGCCTCGCCCGGGTCGGGTCCTTCCGCAGCAGCAGGTGGCCTCGGCGCCGGGAGCGGTGTCCGCGCGTCGCTGTCCCCGCCGCCTCCCGGAGAGACAATCAGCCGCACCACCTGCTCCCCGGGCCCGGGACCGGTTCACACCGGACGGTCACACCACGTCCTCACGACGTCGTGTACTAAACCAGACGTGTAACGACACACACGCACACCACACACCAGACCACACACACCATACCGCACACACCACACACACCGCACACACAATACCACCGCAGTAAGGAATATTGAACGCTGTACGAAAGATGAGTACTCACTATTTGGGCCGAGATGCGCAACCATCGAGACCCAAAATAGTGAGTACAAGTCTTTTGGACAGAGTTCAACAATCCTCATATGGTACGGATGCAGTTTCTGTCGAGATACGGCACAAAATCGACACAAAATCGAGACAGATAATGTGCATCCGTGCTATATCACACAATACCACACACCACACACCGACCACACACACGCACACCATACACACCATACCACACACACTCACACCACACACACAATACCACACACACGCACACCACACACCAGACCCCACACCATACCACACACACACACCACACACACACACACACACACACAACAGACGCACACAGGGCTACACACACACACAGTTCACGCAGCGCCCACACACAGACAGAACCGACCGCGGGACGCTGATTGGAGCCGTCACGACACAACGCTCTCAGAGCGGATTACCGAGACAAGTATGATGGATGGTGACAGCGGAGGCGCGCTCGGGCTGCGGACGGAGATGGGTGTTGCGTGAAGAGTGGGTTCTGTGTCCCAGGGTGGGCACCTCATCCCAGGATGGGTGCTGCATCCCAGGGTGGGAGCTGCGTCCCGGTGATGGGTGCTGCGTCCGGAGTAGGAACGGGCGCTTCGTCCCACAGACGAGCCCTGGGTCCCAGAACGGTGAGTGTCTGCTGCGCTGGGTCATGACGGATGTGACCCGCAGTGAAGACACTGAGGCTCCAGGGCTAGGGTCTGCACAATGGGTGCGGCACGCACAGTGTCAAAGCAATGGAGTACTGACCGGTGACCAGGCACTACGTACTGGTCGCTTGGGACGCCGCACTCATTGACAGGAACTCAACGCTGGACCTGTCCATTCACTTGTCACAAGCCGTAGTCTAGCACGACAATGGAAACTTGATACTCAGGGTCGGTTTTCACAGGAGGCGCGACGCGTTGCGTCTCAAAACACGTCAACGCGCATCGTTGCGAACCCTGATCTCTGGTCAGCAGGGCCCCGCCCACCACCCACCCACGTGACATCTGACGTGGAAAACGTGGTTCCGGGAGTGTGAAATTGGCGGCGTATTTCTCAGATGAGGGATCCGTGTGTCCCAGGGATCTACCCCTGGACCCGCCCCTGGACCCGCCCCTGGATCCGCCCTGGATCCGCCCTGGACCCGCCCCTGGATCCGCCCCTGGGGCGACACGTCTGCTCGCGTCCTTCTTGAGACGCAGCACACGGCTCCATCCGGGCCTCACACTCCTCCTCGCGGTAATTCGGCCCGCAATTGGCCCTGAGGAGTTTGCACAAACATTCGCTCTCGTCTCACAAATCCGATCACCAGTCGGAGGGCGTCCCCCGTGGCGCGTCTGCGTTGTTTCCTTTCCGCTCAAATCAGCCTCGTTCTCAGTCTGCGCATGCGCGCGCTGGTCTCGGGTTCTCGATGCGGGGACCAGGCTGCACTTCCGCGCTCACTTCCGGTCAACTGCGCAGACCTGATCGCGTCGCCGCCACCCTGGTTCACACTGCACGTGTGTCCTGGATCCAACACACAACATTGTTCTTCACGACCCCAGCACCCACACGTACAGACACATACACCATAAACCACTCATACACCACGCACTCTCACACACACAGACACACACACATTTGTAAATCAAAACCGGCTCACAGGTTCTGTTTCTGTACAACTCAGCGATCACTACACGGCAAAGCACAGAGACACAACGCACGACGCCTCCTGCGGGGAAAAGGCCTCAGTGAGTGCGTTCTCACGATAACCTGAGAAAACTCCCCGTTTCTCGAGTCGAGCTCGACATTCTCGGAAAATCTCACCGAAATGGTGACAGCAGCGAGATTGGAGCTGAAAGCGTAAATTGGATCAGGGGAGGATAATCTACCGCGGGACGCGCGGGGGCTGCAGCGCCGTCCCTGCAGCGCCGTCCATGTAGCGCCGTCCCTGCAGCGCGGTCACTGCAGCGCCGTCCCTGCAACACACTCGGGCTGCAGCGCCATCCCTGTAAAGGAGAAGGTGTTGAACCCGTTGGTTCAAGGTGTCACCAGCTCTGCAGGGACGGTGCTGTGGGCTCATGTGCTGCAGAGATAGCACTGCAGCATCTGGTGTGTAACAGAGACGGCACTGCAGTCTCAAGTGTGGATGGCTGTCTGCAGCGATCGGGTCGTCATCGTTGCCCTGTCACACACACACCCATGCAAACACACAAACACACACACACACAAACACACACACACACAAACACACACACACACACACACACACACACACACACACACACACACACACGGGCTGGTCAATTGAAACGTTATCTCCTGTCATTTTCACTTGGAGTTCGCCCCCCCCCCACCGAACTTCATGCTTCTCTTGTGGGAAGTAGGAACGACCCTGGAGACACAGTGACTGTGCCACATCACTGCACAAGCTGACGGCGTGGACGGCGTTCGTTTGCTGCCGCGCAGGGAAAATAACAACGACGCATTACGGGGAGAAATTATGCGTAGTGCCGCGAGAGGAGGCGAGATTGGGCTCGGGCCCACTGGGTGCGTCACGCGGGCTGTCCCTGTGTTGGGCGCTGTGACGTCACACGTGGCGTCCACGCACAACACGCGCGCTGCGTCACCGCTCCTTCGCACTGGATGCATCGCACTATAGATATCACTGCGCGTGGTGTCGTTCTCTGAGGTTCGGAGATCTCAACCCCGCGTGGCTTCTGTCTCTGTTGACTTTCACAGTGGCTTGTCTGACAGAATGGAGGGCTTTGTCAACTGATGTGCAATGACGCAATGCGTGACGTGTCAGATGCTCTCAAGCGAAGGCACAGTTCTCTTGTCCAGAGACCCGACGTGGCTGGACCCAGCGTCCCCTGACGTCCCCAGGAACACTGCGCGACGCCGTCGTGACGCACGTCACGTGAACCCGGCGCGCGCGCCGCGGAGCGCGCTGATTGGTTTATCTCGCGTCGCGTCCCGCCGTATCCCGCTAATTAGCGGAGCGGCAGCGCCGGCGCTGAGGCTGCGCACTCGGGATGCGCCGCGCGCCGCGCTCCCACCGGCGCCGCGTCGCGCTGACCACGGACATGCGCAGCAACTCAGAGCGTGGCGCCTGCCGTCGGGAAGGTCAAGCAGCGAGTGCGTAGGCGCTCACAATGCCATCTGTGATCATGGCCTACAGCACGGCCGAGTTGCACGTGACTTGCGCCGGAAAAGAAGGCGCGACGCACGCACTGTGAACATGGCGGGTGTAGATGAAGACACTAATTCGGCGGCAGCTCGTGTGTTTGTATTCATAACGAGAGGAGGTTTCCAGCGCGGGCAGCGCTGTGCGCGCACAGAATCGTGTTTTCTCTTCTGTGAGAGAGACAGAGACAGAGAGAAGAGACAGAGCGCACGGTCAGGGTGGATCCAGAAAGGGATTCAGTACTGGTCCATGGGTGGATCCAGGTGTGATCCGGACTGGATCTGAGGTGGATCTAGTGGCCTTGGATCCAGTCTCCCTGACCCCAGAAAGGGGTCTTCACTGCCAATGTGCACCCAATGCACCCAAACGTCAGCACACTGCACGCCACGAAATATAAGTTGGGATCTTCCCTCTGACCCTGACGCCCAAACAGTTACCGGGCTGGACTCCAGGACCCGGGATGCAAGGGGTTGGCTCTTTTGACCAAAATCTTTGATTCGCCCCTGGATCTGCACTTGAATCTTCCATCGGGAGTGAGAATCTGCATTTTCCACCACGCAACACTCGAGGCCCGCTGTGGAATCGGGGCGGCCACGTTCTTGACAACCAAAGTACTTCCATGTCCTGACAAATACAAGGCAAGTTTTACCAGCAGAGTCCCGGTGTCATTTCCCAACACCAGCCCCATTGGACAACAGTTTAATCATGTGACCCCCTTCACCAAAAGCGTCACCGCCAACGTAATGGCGGACACCGGGAAACGTGTGACATGACATGTGGCGGAGGACTCAAGACTTGGAGCGAGCTCAGAACGAACCGAGGAGGCAGCAGCGCGATGCCATGACCCCCTGGGGAGAGAGGGACCATGACCCCGGGGGAGGCCACCGCGGCCGGTCGGGGAGCGCGGGGCGGCGGCGGCGAGGCGGCCCCCGGGAGAGAAGGCGTTTATCCGGAACACTGCTCGCTGTGTCCCGTCAGTCGCGGCTGGACGCTCCGCTGCTCCCAGACTCTCCCTGCGCCCCGCCTCACACTGCGTGCGTCACGCGCCACACGAGTTGACGAGCGCTGCGTCTCTGGGTCGACGCATCACACATTGACTCGTGTGGACACGCCCCGGGCTTGGAGCGCCCCCTGTGTGAACGCGGCCTCAGACTGACGGGGTCGCCAGGCCGAGAGGAATGAATCCATCTACCGCCACGAACACAGCCTCGTCTCGGGCAGATGCCACAGCCGAGGACGAGCCTCACGTATCGGTGCTGTGTGCAAGTTACAGGCGCGTCCGAGAAGTCCGTTTCGCTCGTAATTTCCTGAGTCGGAGGTGTATTGCAGGCACTGACCCAGCGCGAATGATTGTTGCAGGTATTGGTGCAGTGGGAGTATACTCGTACCCAGGCCCCGGGCCCTCAGCGCTGGAGAACGCCAGCAGTGTGGCCCCAGCCTGACGGCAAAATCCGACGCTCACTCTCTGTGATTTTCTCTCACTTTTGGTGCTCTGGACATCCAGCTCCGAGTCTTTTGTTGAAGCAGCAGTTTGCCTGTGTGGCGATGTGCCGGGTTTCTGCATGCACAGCCTGAGAGCCTTGACGGGCCGTGATTTACAGGTGAGTTACGGTCCTGCGTCACATTTTATGGGCTTCTCAGTCACGAACATCTGCAGCCGTCAACAGACACAACCTGGCGGCAGCAGCGGGGGCGGATCCAGGGACCTGGGGCCAGGGACTCCAGGCCTATCCACGCAAGAGGCACAGCCACGCAACGCGTTGTGTATCCTGCACGCCACGGGACACAAAGCGCGTCGCACAGACACGACACCCACGCGGCGTCCTTCAGTGCGGAGGTTCAGCAGACACGTCCGCCACTGTGTCGGTGACCTCACTGGTACCGCAGGTACGATCTGTGAAAATGGCACAACACACGGGAGCTCTGTGTGGTCTTGCTGGAGGTGTGTGAGGTCACGGGCACGTCGGGCGCGGGGAGCACGTGCCTGTTGAGTGGGGGACGCAAAGCGTGAAGCGTTCTGCGTGGAACAGGTCAACAGCTACAGTGCGTCGGGGGTCCCATCGCGGACCCTCACACTCGCCACCCCACGACCCTGGAGCCCACAGGAGCGGTAGCCGGGCCTCACCGCGCGAGCAGCGTGGGCGGCGGCACCGGACCCTCCTCCCTCCCGATCCCCGCCGAGCCTCGTATTGACAGGGCGACCGAGGAGAAAACCGCAACAATTCCGCCGCTATCGATCCGGTGTTTTATGTGCGAGGGAACGAGCGCAGAGGCGCTGCGGCGGCGGGGACGTCGTGTGTGTGTGTGTGTGTGTGTGTGTGTGTTTGTGTGTGCGTGTGTGTGCGTGTGTGTGAGTGTATGTGTGAGTGTGTGTGTGTGAGTGTGTGTGTTTGTGTTTGTGTGTGTGAGTGTGTGTGTGTGGACGGGGGAGGGGTAGACGACGACGCGCGTGCTGCGTGTGGGGTGAATCCGGGGGTCCCATCGGGCCCACCCCTCGGAGCAATTTGATCCCCTTTCTACCAGTCCCCTTGAAGTAGAGCTTCTCTCTCCCGACTGGACAAGTGGACGAACCCTGTCCGGACTCTGGCCCCGCCATTGGAATCCAGGCTCTAGAGACTCGGACAAAGGCGAGTAAAATCCGGATTTTATTGCGGAGTGGCGACGGAGGAAGAGGCGGACCTGACGCGAATTTTACGAGCTGCTCAGCTCAACGCCTCAGCCTCTCGACAAACAAGAGTCGGCGCAGCGCAGGGTCAAGTCCTGTCCTCTTGCACCCTGCACAATACGAAGGTTTAGCAAACACGTCCGCTCCTTTTCACTGGCTCTCAGTGAAAACTTTGGTGCCACCAGTCTGGCAATTGGGGCACCTCGTGTCAGGATTTCAAGGCCGTGCCCTCCCCAATGCACATATTGAGCAGTCCGTGGCACAGATACCCCAGGATCTCTGACGGCTGATCTGCACGTGACCAGAGACGACGAGAATGCGACGGGCCGGGCGATGATGGTCCGCAGCGCCCGTATCCAGGGGCCACTCACGGAACTGGAATTGACCACCCAATCTCGCGTTGTTGGGATCCGCGGTGACGTCACGAGGTCCAATCAAACGGCCGCTTCCCGCTCATCTCCTGTTCACGTTGATCACAATGACCGCGGGGCCGAACCAGCCATTACAGGGGCCGAATGGTGGAAGCTCCTTGCAATGTGGGTCGTCCCTCATTCCTCCACCCGAGAACTTCACCAGTCTGATGTTGAACCGCTGCATGCGCAAAACTGGTTTCAAACCATAAGTTTCCCAAGCCGAAGTCTGGTCCCCAGGGGACCGGACCCCTGACCAGATCCGCTCGATTCCCACCAGCCGAGGCCAAGTGACGTTTCCCCCACGTGACCTCGTTTCCGCTTCCGGTTCCTCTGTGTCACCTCGGACTGCGCGGCGGGTTGAGTTCTGCGCAGCCATCTTGTGTTGTGGAGCTGCGCGTCGTGTGCATCTGTCAAACGGCCGGGATGGATTCGTCTCTGGGAAACGGATTGGAGGCGCCCTGCCCGCGGGAGACAGATGGGAGCGGCGCCGCTACACTGTGAGAGCGCGTTCCATACAGGAGGAGGAGGAGGAGGAGGAGGAGGAGGAGGAGGAGGAGGAGGAGGA
>JAAUXT010009525.1_pt1 | contig 11970 bp, 14 predicted proteins | sample 7278171 | NCBI WGS metagenome assembly JAAUXT01 (sample SAMN14350112, study PRJNA611818) | marine sediment metagenome | isolation source: surface marine sediment (1.8m) | place: French Polynesia: Moorea | collected 2018-08
CCCCAAGACCCATTCTACACATACAGATGGACGGACATACAGACTGATAGTGATTATATTAAGCGTGTGGTACACGGCCCTTCGGGCGACCACACGCTTAAAAATACGTGGATAACACGTGCAAACAACTTCACAAAATTCATTTCCTGTACAGAGCATCCAATGTGACTCTCAGGTTTCTACACAATCTTGCGAGATCCGACAAGCGCAAGACCAAATGTTTCAACAAGAGGCACATTGCGCAGAGGTGTTCACTCGTGAGAACTCTTTTTTTACCCGCTTGTCCTCCATTTTTGTTGACACCTGGTGGTTGAAGGGAGCTTGAACGGGACTCACCTGTGTGGACACGGATATGTTTCAGCAGGTTGGACTTGAACCTCGTCATGTAAGGACAAACCTGGAAGCAAAGCACAAAGACTCATTTTACGTGCCGCCTTCGTGAATCCAACCGGGGACAAGGAGCATGGCTGCCCCAACGCACTCGTCCCCTCGAAAGAAAGTACTGCCTCCCTTCCTTATTTTGCACCCCATGTACCGTACATTATTTCACCTGGCAAAATTTCAAGGCACCACCAGACCAACACCACCGATAATTTTCACTGTATCCAACGACAACATCACAGGGAACCATCTGATGCGAACAAAACTGTTCTCACCTTGCACTTGTACGCCTTCGTGAGGTCCATCTTGTCGGCTTGTTTCATGTTGAGGTTTGTAACGGTGAGGTCCATGTTGACTGGTTTCACGGTGAGGTTGTCGACCTGTGTGGTCATCCCTGTTCTCCGGTTGTCCACTGGAGCGGTCACTCGATTGTTGTCATCCCGAAGTTTCCGTCTCGAAATCTGTTCAAATAAAAAAAACAACACTGCTCTGTTGAAAAAGAAACCACGATGGTTGCGTCGTCTTCCTGTGCACAGCGCTGCCAGCAGGGACTTGCACAAGCGAACAGTCGTGTACCCGACCTCGGGTTTGGCATGTTTATGCCGAGCAGTGACTCGATCAGGACCGAACAACATGGTGAACATCAACATCGGTACCGGCAGCAGAATCTGTACGAGTATTCAGGAACGAATTTTGGACAAAGTTGAAATTATTCTTCCCAAAAGCCGAATTCCGTGACTGCTTTTGGTTTGGTTTTGAACATTTTATCAATCTCCTCACTGCAAATGGTGCAAGGGATTTGTTGGGTCACTCAAAAAGATTTTGAAAGCTTTTGGGTGTGTTCGGATCTTCATTTTATCGATCGACTGATCATGATGTAAACAACGCAAACAGAGAAACGCGGAACAAAAAGTGTCACAACGAAGTGCCATTTGTGTTAAGAATTTCAAACGAAATTTGACCAGTCGACACAACTGACAGAACAATGGGCCGAACTCGGGTCCAGAGCCTCAACTTCAGGAGACTGAGAAGCATCTTTGTCAAAATGTCACCATCTTGCCAGAAATGAGTATGCGTCACCTTTTTATCGAATTCAAAATGTTCCCCAAAAAATAAGAACTGCCGCTGTTTTTGGTTCACCGTTGATTACAGGTCGTGTAAGTGCGAAAATGTCACCAACCAGGGGTGACAAAAACCTTGGCTTGGTCCCATTTGCATATCAATGAGTCAGTACAAAGGATATTGACAGCCACAGCCAAACAAAAGAAATGGTCCTTTTTTTCGCCAATTAAATATCGCTCAAATTCGTACCCGTAATTTTCGAGTCCCCTGCACTGCATTTCACACAATATAATGTTTCGACCTTACCTTGCATCCTTGGCTACCTCTCTGTTGCCATTTGCACTTTACCGGATGGTTGCATAGTGCCCTTCAAGCGGTTTAAAATTTCTCAAATTCATCAACATATCTGTCCCTTGTACTTTTGTACTTTGTGTCTAAAGAGCTCCCCAAGCGGCAGGTGGCGCGGCGACAACCGCTACTTTGAACAGCGACACGCAGAAAACTTGCGACGCGCACAGCTGAGCAGCCAGATCTGCAGACGGTACTAAAATCCAGCGGAAGCATGTCGCTTGGTTTTCCACAAGTTGAGAGCCTCCATAAATGACAACTTCCAAAACTATTTTGACCTGTTGTATATATGAGTGAAGCCCCAGTAGTGATGTTGTAGTATAGTTTATTGTAGAGTATGAGTGGAGCTCAGTGGTTTAGGCTACCCTCCTCTATGGTGTCTCAAGCTATTGTGTGTTGGCAGTCTGGGTCATGTGCCCAGCTTAGGATAGTGGCTCCATCTAGGGAATGATATGATTGGTTGTGGCTGTTGCTGTAGCTGTGGCAGTACTTAGGGGGTGGTCATAGTAAATATATATAACAGTGCGATTCATGTACGTGACTTTTATGGTCACGTACAAGAACACTGTCCATTCCTTTTTCATTCGGTAAAAAGGATCAATCCGTGTTGGGGTGTCATCAGATTTGTTGGCAGAGCAGAGAGAAGCGCCGCGAAAGGCTGTGCTTCAAGTCTTTTCACGCTTGTGTCGCAAACACACAGACACACACGCACACACACACACACACACACACACACACACACACACACACACACCAGCATTTCCTCTTTGCTTTGTGCTTCACTAACACATTTTATTGCTTGAAACTACCGCAATTCTAACTGTCTGCATTGAACCACGGTTGCACCAGGGGTTGTACTCACTGTCGCAGACTGTCGTCAGCTCACACCAGTCGACGCCAGAACCCGAGTCTGCAGCCGGAAGGTTTCCGTGCCCCGACTGTGACAAATCGTACACGCGCAATGACCACCTGAAGCGGCACAGGCAGATCCACTCGAGGCAGTTCAGCTACCACTGCGAGTTTTGCGGCAAGGGATTCAACAACGGCACTCACTCGAAGACGCACCTCAGGCTCCACGAGAGTCTCGTATACCAGTGCAACTTCTGTGACAAAACATTCGTCAAGAAGGAGTCACTGGTGAAACACCGATCTCGGCACCGTGGTGAATGCACCCTGGTTGTCAGTGGGGAGAATGTGCGCTTTGCCAGAAGGAAAGAGCGCTTTTGAAAGAAACAGCTAGTCATCGCTCCGATTTTTGGCACATGTGCTCCTGGTCATCAGAGAAACTTTTGAGTTGGTCAGTTGCAAAATTGCTCAGAATGTCGAAACGTTTTCGCCTGAACAAATCAATCCTTGCATTTGCCTTCAGTATCGCCACTTCGAACCTCGTTTCGCTTGTGAATCGGAACGTGGATTCGGATTCAGACATTCAGTCGGGTCCACCCTCGACCCCAGCCGTTGCGCAAAAAAGCACAGAAAATCGAATCCAGATTCTGGAAGAAAATCACATGAAATGTTCCTGTAAAAAGCACGCACCCACCCTCAGTTGAAAATGTCCTCGGAGATCAGAGAAGAGTGCAGTCAGGTTGGTGTCCCAACATTGACAGAATTGGGTCAGAAGACCAAAATGTCCATCGATCAGCTGACAGCGAAGGTTTCCCCCTGACTCGCAAGATTCTGTGGCACTTCCTTTTGCAGCAGAGATTCGTGATGTTCCCGCAAGATTCTGTTCGGGGCGCCAGAAAAGTGACCCTCACAGTCGGGTCCTTTTTCCTTGCCGACGAACTGACAAATGGTTTCGTGCCCAACCTCTGCAACCAGAATGACGACAATTGAAACATTCGAAGCATTGTTGGATCCACCTGCTTTGTTGTGTGTTCATTGGTCAGAATCATTGAGTTGACCGTGTGTCAATGCAGAGAAGCGCAGAAAACTATCTGTCAAAGGAAATGAATGAAATTGGAACCGTGTGTCTGTTTCATTTCCTGTCGTGTTCGTTTGGTAACTGCGTCATGTTGACGAGTGAAGAAGTGTAGGAATCGTTCCAACCGCTTCGTTTCTTTTCTATTTCTCGACAAGTACTCAAGTTTGTTTTCACTTGTCTGTGGACATGATATACTCAACCCAACTAAAGTGTTCACATACTTTGCATGCCAACTTGCTGCTTGTGAAAAGAAAACCCTGAACTACGAGTGTGTGCTTTGTTTCAGGGAGAGACACTAAAAATGTTCCCTTGTCCAGAATGCGACAGCGTCTACGTGCACAAGCATCATCTGAAGCGACATATGCAAATCCACACCGGCCAGTTCAGTTTCTACTGCCAAGTCTGCAGGCGGGGCTTTAATAATGACACGAATTTCAAAAACCATATGAGGGGTCACGAAGGGTTGAAGTATGAGTGTCGTGTTTGTGGCAAAAGCTTCGTGTCCAAATTCAGCTACGATTCTCATCAGTCTCATCACACTGGGCAGTACAAATTCACGTGTGAACACTGTGACAAGGGCTTCAACGCCAGAAAAATATTTGAAAACCATCAGGCATTCTGTGCTTCTGAGAAAGCGAAGCCAGGAGACTTCGTGCTTTCAGTCACTTGCGAGGTCGCGCAGTCTCTCTCAGATTCGCACATTAGTACTTTAACCGGAAGTTTTGTCTTCATTGCACGGAGTACGATGACGTATACAAAATTGACCGTGCTGACATGGCTTGGTCTTGACTGTCGGAACTCAAGAGAGAGAAGTAGATAGATATTTCAGCACCACCATTCGATCCGTTTTGGATACGTCCTCGTGAAATGCGTACATTTTGTTCAGTGCTGCTTGTTTGATGAACGGTTATTTTTGTCAATAATGTGTTTGTCAAAATGATCGAGTGTGAAAAAATGCTTTTGCTTTCGCAGGTGGATCTTCTTCCGCTGTTTTCCACGTGTGTTGTTCAATTGAATCTCGTAGTAACCGAAAAGTTTATTCAACAGGGCCGCAAGATGGGTGACAGACATCAGTGCCCCCTGTGCGACAAAGACTTTGCGAGGAAACATCACTTGAAGAGACACATGGAGATCCACACTGGAATATTCAGTTTCTACTGTAAGTTGTGTAGACGGGGATTTAGTCACGGCCATCAGTACAACGATCACATGAGAGCTCATGAGGGTTTGAAGTACGAGTGTAACATTTGTGGGAAGAGCTTCACAACCAAATCCAGTTTTGAGAACCATCAGTCTGTTCATACTGGCCGCTTCCGATTCGTGTGCGAAACGTGTAACAAAGGATTCAATCTGAAGAGAGTCTTTAAAAAGCACCAGGAGACTCACCGCTGCTTTGTCTCGTTTGAGTAGAAATTTCTCGCCTCCTGCGCTGTTCCAGATTGAATCAAGTTTGTCTTGATGTTTCGTCGTTTATTGCACTGTCAGCAGCATCATGTAGACCTGCTCTTCTCTGGAAAGTTGGAGACCTTTTTGCAAAGTCCCAACCCGTGGAGAACTAGAACCAACGTTTCAATGCGAATGTACACAGATAATCTTTATATGGTGTTCATGTTTGATGTTTTCGTTTGTTTGTGCAAGGATGCAGGGAAAAAGGGAATTTAGTTGGCAACTGGAGGCTCTCCAGAACGAATTTTAGTGACGAAATAGTCCAGTGGTTGTTTTGTGTTGACAGTACTTTTGTCTTGCACGATTTTGTTGACAGTAACTTTGGTCTTACACGATTGCCTGTCCGTGATTTTGTGGCACAAAGAATCAAGGTCAATCAAGAATGTTACGGATTCAAGAAAGTCTTGTCACTTTTGAATCAATAAATCAGATGCTTCTTTCAATTACATGGTGCTTGCGTTTCTGTCCTGTCGAACACACGAAGAAAACTTTGTCTGAAAGGTGCAACCAGAAATGTAACAAGCAAAAAAAACTCGTCTCGCACCATGTTTCACTGATCTCGAGGAGCAGAAAAATCACTCGATAAAAATACACCACGGGTGTGCGTGTTTGCGTACAACTTCGTCACACGCGAATATTACCAAGCTTTTTCTGTAAGGTGTGTCGATCCCCCTCCCCGACTGTAAAAGTGTGGTGGCAGTACCCCCCTGCCCGTGAAATGAAAATTGTCGAAATTTATCAGGCCAAAAAATTCACATTGGAAATCAGTGTTCGCCCCCGCCTCAGAACGTTCTCTGTTGTCTCTTGTTGCTTGAACCCCGGGGTGGTGACGTCTCTTTCCATGAGGACAGTGTTGTTGTCTCGGCGTGTGCCCACACTGCTTGCTGTTCCTGTTTTGAGGGGAATCATGATACCGAACCAGCGTTGCGGGTGAACATCACAGTGGGCTTCGACACCAAGGTTCGCCTCTTTCATGCCTCATTTCAACGATTTTGTTGTACTTTGCCTGTCTCATTTAATTTTGTTCACTGAGCGTCAAACTAACCCGTTTGTTGTGGCGAGTTGGCAGAGAAGCGCTTCTCAGACTGACTGAGTCCTGTTCATCACGTTATCTTCGCAGACGAAAACTGGAACTGTGAAGCGCCAAGTCGATTCAGCAGGAGCCATGCAAGACCTGGTGTGCGAGAAGTGCGACAAACCGTTTGCAAGTAGAGCAGCTTTGAACATCCATCTGCAGCTGCACCGGGGGCAGTTCAAACATTACTGCGAGAAATGCTCAAAGGGGTTCGTGAATGGAGGACACTACCGCGAACACATGGAGCAACACCAAGGGATGCGTTTCGCGTGCGGGTACTGCAATAAGATTTTCAAGCGGAAGAGAGAGTACGATTATCACATGCCGGAACACACAGGCGAGTACAAGTTTGTCTGCAATGAGTGTGGCAGAGGTTTCAGTTTGAAGTCTCGATATGAGCTGCACTTGAAGAGTCACTGAACCGGCTGAAATCCAGGAATTCACTCGGAACAAGAGTCGTGTTCGAGAATTCATTCCTTCATTTTGGATGGTTTTGTCATTCGTTTGATTGTAGTTCTGTGAAATTAAATTTCTGTGTTTGTTCAGAGCAGGAAAACGTGTAGTATTTGAGCAGTCAGAAAGATAATGTGTTTTGTGTGAAGTGCAGTCAGAACACACAGTCAGAACAGTTGTCGACACTCAGTCAGAACAGAGTCGGAACAAGGTTTTGTGACTGCAGCACAATGTGTAGCTTTGTGGACTGCAGAGACAATTGTCGTTCTTCGAGGTCTTGTATCGCTCAACTGACTCGATTTGAACAAGTGAATAGAATACCGTACTCAGCAATGTGTAAGTCGCACCTAAGAAATGGACGCACCTCAAGTTTCACCTGTATGAGCTTCTTCAACTCAGGGTCATACTGGTAGACCCAGCTATCACTCATGGTGGTCACTGTGCGCAGGAAAGGTGGGTCTTGCTGGACACCTGAGCATCGGGAGAGATCCTTGCACCATGGCATGTTGCTGTGGACTGGTTTCTCATATGAGGGACCAACTTCGCAGAATGTACAAGACCCGAGTTCAATTTGAGTACCCTCTGGGTATTGCTTGGCTTGACTCCGCTCAGGTCCCTCACCAGCAACAGTGAAACGTCATCGTCTGCAAGCCGATTTTTGACAGTTTGAAGGTTATCATTTGACGATCCCCGTTTTTCCGCTGCTCTTGGGAGGTTTGGGACTTGTGTGCAGCCATTGATAAATGCCGTGCATGTGCCAAACATGGTTCCTTGCTCAAATTAAGATTGCCATCAGACTGTCTCAGTCGCAATCTTGTGAAAATTTGTCCCACTCAGACGGGGGGCGAGGCAGAGTTGGGGATCGAGGAGAAAATTTTCCCCGTGAGACGCTTGCTGTTGTTCTTGAAATGTTCGCTTCTGAGGACTTGTGCCTTGTGATGACACGAACAATTGCAATCTACGTTATCTTTTCGAGTGGGGTTGCTTGCCAGTGTGTTTTCCCACATCAAGGCGATTCCAAGGATCAGAACCACAGGAAAGGTTGCGTGCTCAGTGCGCGGAAAGATTTTCTCATACTCAACTGCAGTGCATGCATTTGAGACAATTTGCCATCATAAAGAAATGGCAGCCCAGGCTCAGTAGTTTGAGAAGTTCATTCCCACCATTTCCGGCCAAACCTATTTCACTCCAGTCGCAATGAGAAACTCTCGATTGTCACAAAACAGTTTCGTCAGGCAGTGATGATACTTTTGCTGGGAAGCCATCGCTGCAGCAGAACGCTCGTTCACAACCAGTGATTCATGATCTGGGATTGAATTTTAGATGTTTGACAATACGTTGATGATGGACAGTTAACATGAGGTTTGTTGCGAGTTCCAATGAGAGTTGAATTTCTGCGCACTTTTCGTTGTCTTCGTGTTCGCAGGCCTTCTCGTTTCCGTCTCAGGCTCGCAGTCTTCACCTGTGCAAACTCGTGACTTCACCTTTTCTTCGTCTTGAGAGTTTGGTAACCAAACTCCTCACTTGTTACATTTGTTTGCTTTGCCAGACACGGGCATTTCATGCATGCAAAACATTCACGATTGAACTACTGAATTGTGCACTTGTTAAAGACTGTGAGTAATGTGTATCTTTCTCCAGGCTGCAACTGGCAGAAAGTTGAAGGGCACTTCAGCGGGAGGAAACTTCAGCTGCAGTTTGTGCAGCAAGAATTTCACGGCCAGTTCGAGTTTGTCGCGGCACATGCAGGTGCACACTGGGCAGTACAGCTACAGCTGCACCGAATGTGGCAAAGGATACAACGAGAAATCTCATTATGATCGTCACATGCGAATCCATGATGGCATCATGTTTCAGTGCAAAGAATGTGGCAAAGCTGTCACTTCTAAACTGTCGCTTCAGAACCATCAGTCGACTCACACGGGTGTGTTCCTGTTCTCTTGCGAATGGTGCCAGAGAGGTTTCAATGTGAAGTCAATGTTCGAAAAACATCTGCGAAAACACAATGACGATCATTAGGAGGCGCACAGCCCAGATGCGCACAGCCCAATCCCCACAGCATCGCATCGTTTGATTTTGAAAGACAGGTTGCACATACTTCCATTTGTTTTGAACCTTCCCATACAGTTTGGTGTGAAGCTGGTCGATATGTACAAGCCACTTTGGTTTGGTTTGTTTTATCCTTTCATAGGCAAGTGCATGGCATGACTAACTTGTTCTTCGTTTCATTGCTTTGTGAAGCAAGTCTGCAAAGAGTTTTTCCACACGAGTTTCGCAGTGAATTGTTGCAGATTGGTGCTGCCGTATCGTACGGAAACAAGAGCAAGACATTCCCGTGCAGTTCGTGTGAAAGGGTGTTCACAACCCAAGGGAACCTCAACCTGCACAAGCAGCATCACACCGGGCAGTACAAGTTCTGGTGCGACCGATGCAGGAAGGGTTTTCAAAGGAGGGACAGATTTGAAAATCACGTTCATGACGGAATCATGTTCACATGTAGTTATTGCAAGAAGGTTTTCAAGAAGATGAAATCGCTCGATGATCACATGATGGAGCACCACGCTTAGCAGCCTCCTTCTGTTTCAGTGAATGGGAGTGAGAACTAAGTGTGTCGCGGTGCGGGGGTGAGGACAGGGAATGACCCCTTGTTTGGGTTGGACTTGAAAAATGTTTCAAAAAATCTTTTGGTGACAAACATACACTCTTCGGAATGAAACTTCACTCACCAGGCTAAATATGAGTGGATGCGGTGACTTCGATCTGCTTCTTCATCGCAGCCCGGCCCACTGCATGGAACTTGTCAGTCAACTTTGTAGCATTTCGGAGGTGCATGCAGACACTGAAGGGTGTTCTTGCTCGTCAAAGATGTCCAAAAATGATGGGGAAACGAATACAAATCACAAAATGCACAATCGTTTCCTCTTGTCTTTTGAGAGATACACGAAAGAATGGAACTTTTTTCCAGACAACCAACTTTTATGATCTTTCAGAACTTTGTTCTCTGTGGGTGGTGTCACCATTGACCACATTCAAAGACGAAAATTTTCTGACAGAATCGTTTTTCACAAATATTGACAAGTAAAATCCAAAAGTGACACCAGCAGGCAGGTCTGGAGGAAACTTTGTTCTTTTGTCACAGTTCATATCAATCCGGTAGAGATGCGAAGGAACGATTTTGTCTGCGAAATCTCCCTCGCACACGCATCTTCGACAGACAAATCCTCTCCATTTGCAGCATGTTACCTTCAAGGTTGTTCTGGAGTCGATTGTTTTGTCGAGGTTCATAAGACGTTTTGTAACTTGGCATGTTCTCGGACGAACTCACATGAGCAAACAACTCAGTTCAGCGCAACCCTTGTATTGCATCGTGCCTGCTTTGTATTTGGCATTGTCTTATCCCTGTCAATTTGTTCTAGAAAAATGGCGGTGTTGGAAAAGCACAAACTGGAGACAGATTCCAGTGCGACTCGTGTGAAAAGAGCTTCTCCACTCGAGGCAGCTTGAACAGGCATCTTCAGCGACACACCGGACATTTCAAGTTTTGGTGTGACAAATGTCAAAAGGGCTTTGCAAGACGCGATAATTTCGAAAACCATGTTCACGACGGAATCATGCTGGCTTGTAGTTATTGCAAGAAGACTTTCAGGCAGATGAAATCACTTGACGATCACATGCAGCAGCACTAGATCAAAACGCAGCAACATGCAGGAACATGAGATAGAAAATATAGCACAGATTGTGTACCCGCGTTTGTTTGTGTTCGTTTTTGCATGTGGTTTGACCAGTTTCCTTCGCCAACATTTCTTTTGCAGAACTACATTTAACCACTGACCCAACAAGATAAATATGCATAACTTTTTGTTGGGGCGCAGGTTTGTTATGACACCATCATCTTGAACCGTGGCTTTGTCTTTGTCAGAAATTTTCGTGCGAGAGGTGCGACAGAGGCTTTAGCAGTAAGTCAGGCCTGGCACTGCATATGGACAGCCACACGGGCCAATTTCGGTTCTATTGTGAAATTTGTAAACGGGGCTTTGGAGGCAGTACGCATCTGAAGCAACACATGAGGTCGCACGAGGGCCTGAAATATTATTGTTCTTACTGCGGAAAGCCTTTTGTAAGCAAACAGATGTTCAACTATCACTTGTCTGTTCACACAGGTGAGTACCGATTCAGGTGTGAAAAGTGTGACAAGGGGTTCAATGATAAGATGGCGTACACGAAACACCTTCACTCGCACTCATGAGGCGCGAATCTCGCAAAAGAATGACAACCAAGACTCTGGATCGTACAGCGGGTGTCACACTGTGTTGTAAACATCAACGGGAATGTTTCTTTTTTGTTTCGTCAATTGGGCAAACCTTCACACGCTCGTCTGTGTAGTTCTGTTTGTATCCGCACACCTTGAAACATCGTAAGAAACCTGTTGGAAACATGTGGAAGGTTGTGTTTGGTGTTCTGTTGACTTACGCCAAAGTGTAACATGCATGTTTTTCAAAAAAGAATAAAAATATCAACCTGACCGGTTTTTTTACTGATTTAAGAACCAGTTCCGTGCGCTGCTGGTGGTACCCCACCCCACCCCACCCCGCCCCACCCCACCCCACCCCACCCCACCCCACCCCACCCCACCCCACCCCACCCCACCCCACCCCACCCCAACCCACCCCAACCCACCCCACCCCACCCCAATCCGCCCCCACCCCACCCCACCCCACCCCACCTGATGAATGACTGTCCTCTTGCCTTTCCGTGTCTCACACAGGAAAGAGCCGGTGGGAAATAGCAGAATGTGCAACAAACGTTTCGAGCTTACGAGCAGCGGCTCTACAAACTTCTATGATCACAAAACTTGTTCTCATGTTGCAAAAAGGGTTCAAGTTCAATCACAACTCTTTCAAAACCAAAGTCTCTGAGTCATCGCGTAATTAACAGGAAGCATTGTTGTACATTATGAGAACTCTTGTTGGGTGGTGGTCTGAGGACAGATGTGTCAACGTCGTTGCTTCGGCATCCTTCGGGAGTTGTGAGTGCACAATGTAGAATGAGATTTTTAAGCCCGCGGATGCCGTAGGTCGAAACCTCGGGCTTAGTAAATCAGTCTCTGCATCTGTCTGTACAAAATATGGATGAGTTACCAGCGGGGACAAACTTATCCAGCTATACCAGCATGTTTGGCTTACTCAGTTGGATGAGTGTGGGGGGGGGGGGGGGGGGGGGGGGGGGGGGGGGGGGGGGGGGGGGGGGGGGGGGGGGGGGGGGGGGGGGGGGGGGGGGGGGG
>JAAUXT010086476.1_pt1 | contig 11970 bp, 11 predicted proteins | sample 7278171 | NCBI WGS metagenome assembly JAAUXT01 (sample SAMN14350112, study PRJNA611818) | marine sediment metagenome | isolation source: surface marine sediment (1.8m) | place: French Polynesia: Moorea | collected 2018-08
ATGCTAAAGTCAACAGGAAACTTGGCGACCGGCGAAATGCACACCACTGAGGCAGTCAATCAGAATCAGAATTTTCTGGCTCTGTGTCTTGTCCTTCTTCAGATGAAGACTCTTCCAGCTCACTGCCTTCACCAAAAACGATTTCCAGGCATTGACATGATTGCACATTCAAAGTCTTCTGCTGGGATGTTGCGGAGCACTCTGCGGACTGCCATGGGTCTCTGTCGCCAAGTGTCTCGCACTGCATGAACTTCAGAGACTGATTTCTGTCGCCAGACAACATGACACACATGTTACTCGCATGCAAGACGAAGATCTGCATGTTGTCAACACGATCAGGGGTCTGGTTCCATTTTTGGACATGCGAGAACACTTAATTTTTGGCCAGAAACCGCATATTCCTGGACCTCCCTCGTACGACGTGAACACGCGACAAAAACAGCACAAAATTTTCGAATAACCGGGTCCACCGAGAAAAGCTTTGACAGGAACATCGTCAACAAGAACACAAACACCCACAATCCAATCCGGGATTATTTTCTTTTCAGAATCACAAGTTTCGTCACACTTGTTTTTCTTTCGCGTGGGTTTGTCTGAAAAAGACATCAGAACCCCACGTCCACCAGGACAAGCTTGACAAACAACAGAAATCACGCCTGATTCAAACCGATTTGTTGACCAACGTCACTTTGCCTTTCTATGCGCACTGAAAACTACAATACAGATACGTTTCAATTGGGCAGGAGTGTACGCAAGTTGATGTTTTTCGTTTGCGAACGGAAAAGATGTCTTCCTGAAGTTCGAACTCGAGGTCAGAATTCGATCTTCTACGCTGCAGGTGGGCCCGCCTGCCTCCGCCTCACGCCCTTGGAAGCCGCGACCGCCAGACCCCGCCCCCGCGATCCCGCCCCCGCCCCCGCGTCCTCCTCCTCCTCCTCCTCCCCCGCCGGCAGTTCGAGCTCCTCCGGCCGCTCCTCGGGTGCGGGGCCCCTCGCCGTGGCGGGGTCCAGGTCCAGTTCCTCCACAGGGCCCCCCACGCTGCGATCCTCCTGCCCGTCCTGCTCGGCCAGTCGGCGCTGTCCCGCCTCCCCGGCCAGCGCCGCCACCTGCACGGCACTTCTCGCGCTGACCTGTCCGTGCTCCGGGCCGCACAGAACCTGCAGTGCGTGTGCAACACAGTCGAATTCAGCCTGTATCGAGCAACGCTTCTCAGCTTGTCAGCGTCACCTCGTGCCAGCGTAGCAACGAAGCGTGCGTGCGTGTGTGCTCGTGTCTTTGCAAGTATGTGTGTGAGAATGCCCGGGGCGTCACTGTGTGCGACCAGTGAAGCCGTGCAGACCCAGTACTCACGTTGATGAAGGCGTGCTTGCTCCTGTCCCGGTCGCGGTTGCTGATGAAGCGAATGCCTCGCCCGTCGATGTACTCCGTCTCGGCGCGCAGCAGCAGCCCGTAGTTACGCCACCAGTACCGGCGCCAGTTGTGCACCGCCTGCGGGGGGAGAGACGTGCGTGTGTGAGGAAAAGTATGCGTGCCCTCAGTGTCATTTGTCACGGAACCGCCACTTTTGACTCTTGTGGTTCAGCACGTCTCTTTAACCCCTTCGTTGCACTTTCCTGTGGCTCAGAACACTGTAGATCTACGCACGCTTTCCCCCTCTTTGTTGCTGCTGCACCCTCCCTTCCACCTGTTCTCCAAACACTGTCCCTTCCCCGATACCCGCTCCTTCCACGAGCACGCCCCTGCTCTCCAGTTCCCTGCGGCTCCGCCCCTCGTCCTCGGTGTCTCGAGCAGCGCACGCACCTGAGTCACGTCAAACTCGACGAAGCTCGAGGGGCGCCCCGTGAACACGGTGGTGGTGTCGAGCACGTCGGGCCCCGCGTCGCGCCCCTCGATGATCTCGAGGTAGGGCTCGCTCCAGCGTCTCCACGTGGCGGTGGCTGAGTACGGGCCGTACCTCCAGTGCGACGTGGCGCTCGTCTCGCTCCACCACTTGTTCACCTGTGACACAGCGTGACTGGGGCATCAGCAGGGGAGAACCCAGACTATATTTTCGAAAACAGGACACAGAAAATGATTTCCCCAGCGGAGGGGCTGGGATATGTTTGCCTTTCTGGAGGGACTGTGACCTCAGATCCCAAACCCCCTGGTTTCACCCCAAACATGAGTGAGGCTGTGGGGAATTTTCTTAGGAGTGACATGAATGGCTCAGAAAAACGATCACAAAGAGGGTCTTGTTCACGTGTGTGTGTATGTGTGTGTGTGTGTGTGTGTGTGTATGTGTGTGTGCGCGTATCGCACCTGGTAGACCTGGATGGGCCTGCTGCGGTACGGAGTGTAGTTGTTGGAGTGCCAGCTCGCCTTGTGCGCGTATTGGAAGTAGACGTACAGCTTCGCCCAGATCACGTTCCTGTCAACACAAAGTACCCGAGTGTAGATCTGTCACGTGTGCGTGTGGGTGTTCGGCTGAACTAAGGTGTGCGTGTGTGTATGCCATGTCGGGGCACACCACGAGAGAATTGTGAGGGGGTTGACACATTATGCATCGATCCTGCCTGCTGTCGCACACAGAAAACAAAGTTCACACAAGCCTCACTCGCAAACGCTGGTGCTGGGAGGGTTCCTCGTCTTGATCAGTGAGCGCTTGTTGGGGTACTGCGGGTGCTTCCCGACCAGCAGATACCGCAGGTTGTTCATGTTGGAGGTGGGTCGCTCAAGAGTCACGTCGTGCGTGACCGGGAGACGCCACAAGCAGCCGACGGCGTTCCCGTAGTGCGTGGACCCGGACGGGCACTGCGCCAGCGCGCTCCTGGAACAAAAGCAGACGTGAGTGGAGACACATGCGGACGTGTTCTTTCTTGTGCTCAAAAAAACTTGTGGACGTGAATACACGCTAAAACACGCACGCACATGGACAAGATTCACCCGGCCTTCAAACGAAGGAGGCCCTGTGTGGCACTCCCGACCAAAAAGTTTGCACTGTTCCTCCCACAACACACACACACACACACGCACAAACAGCAGTGAGCACACTCTCAAAACGGGCCACCTGAAAACACATAAAAGTGCGTGCCAGCGGTGTTTTCATTTTCATAGAATCAAAGTGAAACTTCGGTTTCTATTTCAATTTTCACCATCAGTGAGACTTTTGAATGACCAAACACCCCAAACTTTTATTCTTTAGTGCCTGACAACAAGTCTGCATCTGCATTGGTTTTCTTTTGTACACTGGACACGCTCAGGCGCACTTTTATGTTTTCGGGGGTCCCCTCAAAATACCATTGAGTGCACCAGGGGGAAACAAACACATTTTCCCTGGTTTGAATTGTATGACCGAAATTCTTGACTCATTTTGCTCAAAACCAAAAAGAAAACAGAAAAATTTGTAATGTGGACTCATGAATTCTCAAACAATTCTCCGAGCGTTACTTTGAAAACTTTGGAAACAACCTTGAATCAGAGAAATTCACACTGAAACTGTTCACATCTCCTTTTCCATTTCTCACCTTTCTAAAACTCGCCTTTCTGCGCACTAGCAATTTTTCCTGTGCACAACTTCCCTGTTTTCTACGATCGTCTGGGAAAATATTGCGATACTCACTGCGCGAACAGAGCCCCAGCAACGAACAGCAGCCAAGTTTGCATCGTGCTTCAGTGGTTCGACTCTTCTCTGGTTCGACTCTTCTCTCTGGTTCGACTCTTCTGAAGTTCGCCTCTGCTTCGATGGTTCTTCTGAGATTCGGTGGATCCGATGTGTCTCTCCGGGGCAGAGCACGGGTTTTTGTAGTCCGCTCTACGCTTGGCTGCACGGGAAAACAACACGATCCTGCACGCTTCAGTGAACTGCGCTGCTGAGCGAACAAAGCGCTCATCAGGAACCCAGAGCGCCTTTCTGAAACACTGTTGTCATTTGGTGGACCAAAGTGACGCTCAAAGGAGACTTTCTGTTGCAAAAAATGTTTCTGTGCCACCTGTAAGGAAGCATTTTTCAGAGGTTCTTTTCGTCAAGTTCGCATTTTCAGGCACGTTTTCCTATTTTGGGCCAACAATGACGTTCAACAGGGTGCTTTCGCGCGACAGTGTTCGTGAGGGTACCTTCTGCATACCGTGCCTCGGGTGTTGAAGATTTGCCAGTCCTTTTGCGTCTGCTGCAGTGATTGGTTGAAAAGGAGAAGAGCGGTGATTTTCAGCCTGACACAAGCCTTTTGGTTCAGAATGGTTCACAGTGGATGCGATGCACGCTGCGTACTCTCCAACGCAAAAGGTGTTCTTTGATGTGACGCCTGTTCACCACGCAGTGCAGAAAGGCAAATTCATACATGGCGCCTCCAGTTTGCCAGTGTGGGCGCACGTGCGTGTGTGCGTTCGCGTGTTTTCAGTGTGCACACATGTGCCACAGCCGAACGCCCACACAACACATTTCTCCTTTGGATTGCAGATAAATCTGAATCTCCCGACTCTGCAGCTGACGGGGGGGGGGGGGCTGCATCATAAGTCTGGACTTCAGACGACGCTCTGCGTGAAGCGGCCTTGTGTGGTGTCTCGTACAAAAGCATAAACAAAGCATAAAGCATGCAGAGACACAAGGGGTGCATGCCAGTTCAAAATATCGAGCAGATATTTCAGAAAATTATCTCATTGGAGAAAATAACTGAGATAATGCCCAATCGACATATTTGGGCAAAAAGTCTGCTTTTGTGAACACAGTGCCCTCTGTGTGTGCCCTTATCAATCAAAAACAGCTGACATTATCATTCTGGGAAATCGCTGCCCTTTGACCAGGTTGGCATGCGGCGCTGCTTGAAAATGTCAAGCAAAAGTCCGGGTTTCAAAGTTTTCGACCCCGCACTCAAATCTGTATGCCTGTGCAAAGCAACGAGATTGTTGCGCGTTGGGTTTGGCGTCAACCGGCCGATCAGCGCGGAGCATGCATCACTTTCGTGGCGCGTGTTTGTCGCAGAATTGGATTCGACTTCCGTGATGGCGTAGCCAGTACGGGTGGATCCAGCCTGTGTTTTCCCGGTGTTTCCTGCAGGGCTGTTGAATTTTCGCAAATCCCGACTTGCACGACAGCAAGGGAGGGTGCAGGATTTGGCAGAGAGCCTGACCCTTGGGAGGGATGCCCATTGGCCATGAAGTGATTCCGCACGCGCAACCGAGAAAAACACAAGTTGCAGGGCCAAGGCGCGCCTGGGCAAATCTGAATTGGAGACAAAGAAACTTGGGTGCAGTTTTTTTTCCAATACGATCAACGCCGCACGACGTACCTTGCGTGAAAAGAATCAAACCCGCAGGTTTATGTGCATTTTCTACCAGGGTCACTGTGACTTTTACGGTCGTCTAATTTCGTCACAGAACAGGATTCGACGAGCGAAGCACCTGGTGCCCTTTTTGAGAAACGGCAATTCAACGTTTATGTTTCTTTTCTGCACGTTTATGTGTCTTGTGTATTTGTCCAAACCAGGATCTAAATCGCGATGGAATGGTAATGAGGAGAATGGGGCCGGTCAGGTCCGGGTCGTCTCAAAGACATCGCACCGTCAGCCATTCCGATCACGAGGATGTGAGCGCAGCCAAGCGTGGAAATCTCGAACTCTGCTGTCCCCGTAGCCTGCTTCACGCTGGCTGCGTCACACGTTCCGAGCCTGTGGCCTGTCTCTCTCGGGCCGCGCCGTGGGGTCGCCTCGATCACTGCAGGGGGCGCGGCTCACACTGCAGGGACTGCGGCGTCCAGCGTTGCTGCGCATGCAGCACGATCCACACTGTGTTGGAAGCTTCACTTTGGATGCGTCATGGATCTTGCGTCGCATCTTTGGACAAACACGATTGTTACCATGACGCACGCAGCGCAGTACAAAGAGGTTGTCCTCAACAAGAACACAAATCTTCTGAATGAAAATGAACTTTTGCCGATTAAACCGTCATTAGTTGAGTTACAGGATACAGTGTCACAAAGAAAGTTTTGTTCAGTAGCGAACAGTGCAATGAAAGGAATGTGACAGTTTTTGCAGGTGTTGTCCCTGGAGCGTATCTGTCGTCACGGACGTTCCCACGCAACTGTCACCAAGTCGACAACAAGGATTTTGTGTTCACAATTTTCCGACGGAGCAAATATCTCGGGACGGATCGGAGAGCGGTCCGTCCCTCCCTTCCCCACAGGGCTGACTGACTCCCCAACAACAAACAACAAGCCCGTCATCAGGCGTTCTGTTAGGGATCAGTCTTCCTCAGCGAGATGTGACTGAGAGATCGCGTCACGCTCATGAGTGACAGGAAGTGGGTTGCGTTCGTCGATTTGTTGAGACAGAGATGAGCATGGTGATGCTCGAGAGCTTTAGCTCAAGAGCAATTTCACCATGCTCGTCGATGTAGAGACATGTCGACAGTGACCCACTTTCTGGAACGAGTTTGGAGCGTGTCGCGATCGAGTCAATGTTACATGTTGCTGCGCATGAGTGATCTCACGTCTACCATGATGTGGGGCGGCCGTCCTCTCACGCGCAAACGAGTCATTTTGTTTCCAGCAAGCCGACGACTAACACACTTCAATTGTTCAACTTTTCTTTCTAACCTTTGGTATGGTCGACACCTCAGTAGACACAGACTTCAGTGAGTCTGAGAGTTCAGACATGGATGTGACAGGAGTCGGTGATGTGTCTCTTCATGACAAGACATTTTCAGCATTGGATTTTGACCCTGACAATGAGTAAGCTAAATTTCATCAAATTTCGTTGTTTTTGTTTTGTTGCCATGACAGATTCGCGGTGGATTTTTTTGCGTTCACCACCCCATTTCCGGGTCTGAAAAAATTGTGCAAAATGCATCGAGTGACATATCATTCGGAATCTGGCAAAATTTCCTGAATTTTGATGACTGTTTTGAATGAATTTGTCAAGTACTTTTTGAAAAAATAGCAATTTTCCGGTTGTGTGACCTTTTGACCTCTTCCATCATGGCAGATGGAAGACGGTAAAATTTTGATTCTTTCAACATTTTCTTTTTTTGCAGCGGCGTGGCAACTTCAACCCAAAATCTGACGCATTCAGACTTCAGCTTGGGGTTTCAAGTCAAACTGACATCTGCAACACCAGAATGCGAGGGAGAAGATGATGTTCCGGACCAAGATGACACCAGCTTCAAAGAATGGACCAAACATGGCGACAGTGAGAACGACGCAGATGAAGAAAGTGTGGATTTCCCAGACTCAACTGTGACTGAAACTGTTGCCGAGTTGTCCAGAAACAAAGAAGGACTTGTGCCTTATGTTGCAAGTGATTCCGAGGACACCACATCCCAAGAAGCAGCTGGGCGATCGCACCAAGTCACCGACCTCTCGGAACCATCGACTTCACGATTCAAGACTGCAAGCACTGCCGATGATCTCAAAAAGCTAAGTGGCAAAACTTTCGCAGAATCTACAGATAGAAAAATCTGTTGGGCCGTCAAATTGTACATGTCTTGGCAGAGATCTCAAATTGAAGCTGACACCGCTCAAGGTGACATTGAGGGTGCGAATTTGTACGACAAAAATGTCGATGCTGGTCAGTTGGGTCGCTTGCTTTGCTGCTTTCTGAATGAGGTACGATGCGCAGATGAGGATGAGTATCCTGGGAACACACTTTACAGCTTGATTGTCATGATTCAGCTCCATTTGGAGAAGCAAGGCAAAGACTGGAAATTGATAGAGGGCTCCAACTTTCTTTGTGTGCACAACACACTTGACAACTTAATGAAGGAACGAGCCTTGTTGCGGATCAGCAAAGCAGCAAAGTCAGCCGAGCCTATTTCTGTTGATGATGAGCAAAAGTTGTGGGACGAAGGTGTACTTGGGGAATTTCAACCTGATCAGTTGAGGTCGACAGTGATGTACTTGCTCAGGTTGACCTTTGCGCTGCGTGGTTGTCATGAGCAAAGAGCTTTGCGCTGTCCGCCGCACGACCCACAAATAACCATGCACATCGACACTGAAGGCAAAGAGTACTTGTTGTATGCTGAGGATGTCCACACCAAGACCAACCAAGGTGGGTTGAAAAACAGGAAATCTACCCAAAAGAAGGTCAAAGCTTATGGGCATTCTGACTATGACCGCAACATTGTGAGATTGTACAAGAAGTATGTCAGCCTTTTACCTGACAAGTCAACATCCAATGCACTGTACAAGTACTCTTTGTCAAAGGGCAAAATGACTGGGCATACCTGGTATGCAGACAAACCTTTGGGAGTGAACACCATAACGAAAACAGTCAAAAATCTCATGGCAGAAATTGGCAAATTCAGTCACTTCACAAATCATAGCCTGAGAGTGTCGGCGGCAACACGAATGTATTCAGAAGGCGTCGACGAACAAGTACTGAAAGAATGCACAGGGCATCATTCAGATGCTGTCCGCACATACAAGAAAACTCCTGAGAATCTGTTGAGACAGGCTGAACAGGCCGCAATCGGTGACATGTCGACATCAAGAAAGCGACCGGTTAGTTGCACCGTGTCAACTCCAGTGAATGAGGTCAAAACTGAAGAGTCAAACATGTCAGAAGACGTGAGTGCGCGACTCACTTTGGGCCAAGTTTTGCAGAAAGTTGACAGTTCATCATCACATGTGAAGAAAGTCAAATTTGAGGTCGAGTATCATGACAAGTAAAGTCGTCAAAATCATTCTCCATACTGTTTCTGTTCAAGTCTAACTTTTGTTCTGACACATTGTCATCTTGTACTCGCTGCTTTTGTTACTTCTAATTGGTTAATACAATTTTCAGCAAACTCAAAAAAGTCAAAAGTATTTTTTTCCGACTGAGAAAATGTTGTGATTGACTGAAAAATCGCGTCACGTACGACAAACAGCAAGTGAGAGGACGGCCGCATCACGGCGTGGTAGACTCGTGGTTCGTGGCGAACACGCGTGTTAAAGGTGCAAGTGCATCCGCAGATGCCCCATTCGACGCTCTTTTCGGGCATCACAACAGAAAACGCAGAAAAGTAGACTTGACTTCTGCTTTCTGAGCCTTGTGCACCAAGCAAATGCCTCCACAGAGGACGTACCTGTCTGTTGGAGAACCTCTGTGTCTGGATGGCAAGACACGTATCCAGCAAAACGAATGGCACGGCAAAGGAGGGTGACACTCTCAATTTACTTGTCCCAACATGTGATCGCACGGTACTTCAGGGACCATTGCCCGAGACCCACCGCAGGGACAACGTTGTCGTTCACTGGGCAAATTCGGGGCACGATTATTGCCATAATGTTAAAGCGGAGTGGTCGTGCCACCTCTAGATCCGCGGAAGCGCTGCCTGATAAAAGTTATCACGTACAAGCACAAAATTGACTGACCAAATTTCCATGGCGACAACAAGTACTCAATTGCACTCCATGGCGACCCACAACACACTCGCACACCACAAGTGCAGCCACTTGAGTCTGCTGTAGTTTTCTCCACCAAAGCCTTGTTCACAGGAACAGGTCAGCAGGCTCCGGGTGGACCCAGCGCCCATGGACGTGCGCGGGGACGCGCAACGCACTCAGTGTGACGCGGGCGTCTTGTCCCACACCAAAACTCACAGATACGAGATCCATAGTGTACACTCTGACACGGAAAGTCCTGGAGACGACCGTCCGCCGCAAATTTGTGCGAAAAGGTGAGTTTGAGTTCATTTTTCGCAAACTTTGGTGGATGGAGGCCGCGCAAAATTTGCATTTGGATCCACGGAAAATATGAAGAAAGTAAAAGCGCGGTCAAACATCTGCAAACAAGTTTCAGTTGTTCCTTTGTCGACAAGTCAAACATGCAGATTCGGGGACGAAACAACAAATGTTTTGTAGAGATTTCAAGGAGCTGATCGACCTCATTTGGTCCACGACGTTTGACGCAGCGATGTCGACTGTGACGCAGATGAAGAGAATCTCGTTCACCGAGAAGGGAGGCAAGTCCGTCGGGCCCTTCAGGTCAGTCAGTCCTGCCCAATTCTACACAGCCCATGATGTTCAAGGTCTATCCCTGGTCAATCCACCAGTAGGTCAGAGCTCCACCCCCCGAACGGACTTGATTCCATCTTTGAGCGATTCACCAACAATCAAGCCAAGTAAGTCTGTGGTAACAATTTGTCGGGTATGCGGACCCTGATCCCGGGCACCCCCCGAATCACATGGGACCTTGTTGAGCATGAGAACACACCAGGGGCAGGTCCGCGCTGACTTGGCCTTCCCTCGGCTTGTTACAGCCAGGCGGTGGTGGTGGACAACCGCATGTTCACGGCGGGGCAGCTCGGGGCAGACCCGGCGACGGGGAAGCTCGTGGCCGGGGGACTGCTGCCCGAGATAGAACAGGTGAGAGACCTGTGCGCCCAGCGCCATGGAGCCGGGGTGGGGGGCAGGTCCGGTCTGGAGAAGGCTCGGAAGGAATCCCTTTCCCAGGCTTTCACGGCGGATTTGAGGGTGTGGTGCGTGGGCCTGATCCAGAGAAAGTCACCTTTCCGGAAGTCAGTGTGGTAGGACCTCCACAGAACCAGTGAGAGTCAATCACCCCAGCGTCAGTCAGCGACGCGGTAACTCTTGAACACGTCAGTTGAGAACCGGGTGTCTGTTTTCCTGACGCTTGGCGCGCCCGGTCTGAATCGGCCCTGTGTGTTGCATTCAGACGTTCCGGAACATGGCGGCCGTGCTGGAGAGCCAGGGCGCCACCTTCGACAACAGTGAGGCTGTGTTCACACCCAGAACACTAACTTCTCCAATGGTGACAGGAGGGGATGGGTCCAGACGCAGAGGAACATGCGGGGGCCTCGGACGCCAAGGAAAAGACTCAAACCCTTCAAGTTTGCGCTGGGTGAAAAAAATTCCATGTCAAAAGTTTGGATGTCGTGTTGCTCTTGGTCACCACACCCCTCCCGACCAGATTGTTTTTCTGTTTGTTTCTTTTCTTCAATTCGACAAGTCGAGGAATTTCTGAGCCGCGGACTCTGGTCAGTCAAGATCTGCTTGATTCAGTCAGTGTTCTGAGTTCGTGCTGGGTCGTACCCTCCCCCCGCCGGGCTCTAGAACCTGGCGCCCTGGTCCCTCACGAGTCGCTCTTCCCCCGCAGTTATCAAGACGACCGTCTACCTCGCTGACATCAACGACTGGCCGCGCTTCAACGACGTCTACAAGACGTGTGAGTCTCCGTCTTCACTGCTTCTCGAGCTCGACCTGCGTCACAGAAACCAAAAGCGACACATCGACTCATATCTAGCGTCTCTGGCTGCTTTCACCAGAACCGTATGTGTCCACCATGGTTCACAGCGGATCTCCCTTCTCCATGTGGATTCGTGTACTTGTGAACCAATCAGCTGTTCAAGCAAGTGCCGGTCGCACATGTGGGCCAGATCCACCACACCAAAGTTCTGGTGGGTCTTGATTCACCACACCAAGAAACTGGGGCCGCAACCACCACACCAACTGGTGCCATGGGGCCAGATCCACAACACACGCAGCGAACATGGATCAAGTTGTGACCCGGAGTGGGACGGAGAACCAAGTGTTTTCACTGTGCGTTCTTTGTTCTGCCCGCAGATTTCCCGAACGGCCTTCCTGCAAGGACGGCGTTCCAGGTGGGAGCACTGCCTCTGGTAAGCCATGCTGTCACACACACACACACACACACACACACACACACACACACACACACACTCACTCAATTGACTGTCTTCACCTCATCCAAACCCAAACAGGTCAATTGTTCAACCCCTTGCAGGGAGCGCAGATCGAGATGGAGGCTGTGGTGGCGCTGGGTGACGTCAAACACGTCCAGTGACGTGTCACGTACATTATGTGACGTCAAGAATGTCCAGTGACGTCACGAACGTCATCGAGTGACGTCAAACATAGATCTATCCGACAGGAATAAACCACGACGACCGAGAGTAGAGGAGGAAATCGCACTGTCTCGAGACAGTGCGATTGCGCTCCGATAGTCGAGGTCAAGTTGTTTAATCGGCATCTATCAC
>JAAUXT010019883.1_pt1 | contig 11969 bp, 13 predicted proteins | sample 7278171 | NCBI WGS metagenome assembly JAAUXT01 (sample SAMN14350112, study PRJNA611818) | marine sediment metagenome | isolation source: surface marine sediment (1.8m) | place: French Polynesia: Moorea | collected 2018-08
CCCGCTTTCGCAATTTTGTTTTTTTTTTTTTTTTTTTTTTAAATGATCAGTGATGAACTGCGAACGTATAGACCACACGCTTTTTATGCACTCTTATTGAATTTATCAACTCTAAAATCTGTGATCTATTTGATCACCAGCGTTTCTTGATAACGATTGATTGCGTTGCAGCGTACAACCACTTCCTGCAGCAGCAGTACCTCAGCTCGACGTCGGCGCACCGCGCCGCTGCGCTCCCCGTGCAGCACGCGTCGCGCTCGCGCCCGCAGCTCCCGGACTATCAGGCCGCCACACAGATGGCGCACCTGGCGCGCCGCAAGCACATGGCGCAGCACGGCCGCTCGCACTCGTGTGAAGGCATGCTTGGAGGGTTCTATCGCAACCTGGGCTCAGTCAACACGGAGCCAAATGACGACGGTGAGTAGTACACGAAGGACCCCGAATAACAGTGGGTGTGGTAGTCCCGAGCAGTGACCTAATACCTTTTGGTTAACTAATAAAACACTGCTTCACTGACGCGGCCACCTCGGAGGTGTGTGCAGCAAGTGATGTCTTCGCGAACTGCAACACAACGTGGTGGTCGAGACGTGCGGCAGACCGCTGTCAGTTGATCTGAGGTCAGTGAGCAGTGCGCGCCGCACCTTTCGTCAGAACTCGCGAGGGCGAAAGAAACCCACGGATATAATGTTTGAACTCACTGACTGTTTTTACTAACAGTGAAAGGTTCGGGGTGATGTTTGTTTGCAGCGGGCGGCACGGCGGAGCGCAGGCAGCGTCGGCGCGTTAAATGGCGCTCCATGGTGGAGGGCAACGTGTGACGCGTAACCAATACCGAACCGCTGCACCTTTAGGTACCAGGCGACTTCATGTCCGTCCGGTGTCGGTCGCCTAGCAACGTGGGTCTCGGCTCAGCACCGCGAAATTCCGCTGGGAATTTCGTTTTCCATGCACCATACTAAATCTGAAGGTTTCATTCACCAGCCAACCTGCTCCCTTTTTCGCATTTTCCTTCCCGAAATATTTTGGTTCAATAGAAGCTGAAAACGTCGTCTCTGACAAGCTGTTTTCTTGTACAGTTTCCTCCATTGTAAGAAGAAGCGGAGACCCACTGCGCGTCGCTGCGCGGTCTTTGTTGCGGACCATTATTGTGGTGAATCCTAACATGAATGCAGCCAGACCCATCACGTCACTTCACTGGTGCAGCACTTTGTTTCATGAGCCTGTTTTGTTTTGTTGTATTCAGCACTATTCACCATCTTGCTCAGAAATTTTGCGACAGATGATTCCCAAGCAATGAAAGCGTCTTTTGCAGCTTTGCGTTGGAGGGGGCGAAAGGGCGAAAGACTTGCTTGCTGTTTCGGAGAATCTTGGCTTTTGCATGGTGTTGCCGTGATCCTGTTTTGGGTGCCAGTTTTCTTTCCGTAACGGAGGACAACGTAGTAAATTCGCAGCGTCTGAACACTTTTGGGGTGGGGCAATTTGGCTCGGGTTGACAGGGACTCGCATGTAAAGGGATTTCGTAAAGCTGGTGAACAGTGAATATTGTAGGAAGGAGACTGAAGGATTTAATGTTGACGTGTAATTGGAGTCTCCGTCTGTTGTAGATTTGTCGTGGTCTGCGAAAGTTTGGGTGTGACTAGAACACTGAAATGCAACCGAACAGGCTTCCAGTTAAACGTTGTTTGGTATTTTACACTTGCAAAGTTCATGGTTTCAATTTTGTTCTGCCGTTGTTTGTGGTCTGGCGAACTCTCAACAGTTATAATCCGGTGGTCACGCAACACGTGAAAACGTTCGTTGCTCTCCCCAAAACGTGCCGAACTGATCAACGTGAAGACGATCTGTACACATCACACACACACACACACACACACACACACACACACACACCTCGTCGTCTGAAATGTCATGTTGTCAGCTGGAGGTTGCTGTTGTGGTGACCAGCGTTCCATCAAAGCTTGGCAGTGTGCAAGAATCCATTTTTACAAGTCATGGCGTCGGACCGGTTTTGACTTTGGTGATTGCGCATTTCACGTGACATTTTTCAAGGTTGTGAAGCAAAGGGCGCTGCGTTGTGAGGCTGGTTTTTCTCGAGTTGAAGCCTTCCTCGAGGTGTTCAATGTTGTGAATTGTGGGTTCATCTGTTCTTTCTTTTCACAGATCTGGACGATGAAGACGAGGATACGGAGGACACGGAGGGTGAGGAGGAGGAAGAGCAGGTCTCCGCCGTCTGACGCCCGCCCCGCCCCGCCGCCTGCCGAGCGCCTCTCGCACCCAGCGCCTCCCTCCCTCCCTCCCGATGAGCCGGACACCTCGTCTTCGTTCTGCAGCGTCGCCTCGTAGCGCAGGAGGAAGTGAACAACACGTTCTGCCACACGTTCAGCGGAAGAAAAGAGCCGAAGCCTTCCAGTTGGGTGCAGCTGGTGACAGTATCCCTTTGGCTTTGTTCTCAGGCAGAATGCGAAAGTGTTTCTTCGCACCTTCATTCAAGACTGAATGCCCTCGCCCAGAAACAAACGAAAAAGAACGCTCTCGCGAATAAAATGGCGACGGTAAAGGGAGTGACGTTGATGGCTGACAGGAACAAATGAAGGAATTAATACAGACTGACACAAACACTTGTGACATGGCCAGAAAGCCAGTTTCCTGCGTGTGCCAAACGGTTGTTTCAATTGTTGTACAGATGTGTCCGTAAATACTGTTTTTATGTGATGGAGCAGAAATGGAGCCGACAGTTCAAGGAAAAGGGCATGAAAACTTACATGTGGTGCGAAGTGAAGGGTGTGCTTTGTTCCAGTCTTCCGTGCAACGTGAAAGAAAATCGAATTCAGATTCCCAAAGGGCATTATTCGATACGATTCTCTTGTTTCGTCTTCACTTTTGCGTGTGAAAGCCGCCTTTGCTGACATGAAGGGTAAACAAAAAACAGAGCTTATGATATTTTTGCCTTCACGTGGTCACTTGTGTGAAAAGTACAAAGTTCTCGGTGCTCCAATCATTTTCCTAGAATTTGGTTTTGTCGTGTCTTTTTCTCTTCGGAAGAATCACACCATTTTGCTGGCATGCCAGCGAACTACAGATCAAGAAGCCTCCAAGATATTCACAAAGTGCTGTCGCCTAATTGGCCTCCATATCCAGAGTGGAAACTCGGTCGACAACGCCTCCTGGTAATTGGCGGTGCGACTCTCTCTGCGAACGCTTTTGGCAAAGTTTTGATGGCCTGCAGTCGTCATGTGCTGTGTGTATACTGACCACACATCAACGAAGCTGTGAACGTGTGTGAAACCACAAACATATTCTGCGTTTCTGTTTCTAGTCATTTCGTGTGTATGCGTATTTTGTGTGAGGATTTGAAGATCAACGGTGTTTCTGGGAACCGTTCTTGGTGAAATGACCTCGAGCTTCAGGTTTGCTCTCAAGACTGGTTTGTTCGTGCTCACTTCTACCTCAGAAGTGTTTGTGTGCTCGTGCAAAAAGTGCAACTTACACAGCTAAACGTACTTTACGCCTCATCCGAGTCGAGACTCATCTTTCTGGTCCGAAGAGAAGTCGGCGTCAAGGTGATGGACAGGGTCAAGGAAAGAACAAAGCGACAGATGTCAGCAGACCAGAGGGAATTATCAGACGCGAAAAGGAGACCACTTTCAGACAATAGTGTTTCTTTGATGTTTCCTGCATTTTACCCTGGAAATATCCCTGAACACCTTCACGGCACCACAGACTTGTCGTCTTCGATTTGGACAACTTTGTGTACAGGCTGCCTCTAAAGCCCACTGAAGAGCAACCAAACCAACACAGAGAGCGTTGCACACCAATTTGTCGCTTCCGAAGACAAAGAGTGCAGTTCAAATTTTGGGGGTAAAGATCCAGTGGTGCGTTTCTCTGCATTAGACTCTACAGATACTGAAAAGACGAACGTGGAGCCGTGTGTGTCTGCCTGAACGTTTTCGCACCTGGAGTCGTTCATCCGGCAGGGGCCTTATTCGACTAAATTTGCTGAAACCTTCACAAGACAAACAGGCATGTCTGAACACGATGTCTGAACAAGAAGTCCAATTCGTGATGTCGGGTGAGCGAGGTCCAGATGTTCACGTGCTTCTAGTCAGCGGATTGGCAAACTTTGTTCAGCAGAACGCGTGAACTCTTCGTTTTGTTGGTGCTCTTTTAACGTTGACAGGTACCAATGCTTGGAAACCTGCTCAGACTGAATTCTGCTGACGCTCGTGACGCGTACATACTGAGTTTGAACGAAAGTAGATCCATGTACATAAGACATTGCAGTCAAAAGTGCGTCTTTTGCTGACAGAGCTGAAAAGCAAAATGAAATCAATTCGAATTATTTTTGTATTGAGGCGAGGGAGACAATCAACTTCTGCCTTTTCACATATCTGTTGTGCATAATGTGCATGTGTAAAAGTTGTGTACAAACGAGTTTCGTTGACTGGTTCACTGTTGAAACTAATACTGGATCAAAGTTCGTGTTTTTCCAGGTGTACAAACAATATTTTGTAACAACAAGAGACAAAACATATCTTATCTCTGGTGTGTTGTTGTGAAATACTTCGCACGTACCATGGTGTACGTTGGATTGCGAACAAATGAGGACACTCGCCAGACGACGAGTCACAAGTAAATTCCACTCCGTCCCTTCAGTGGAGACGGCACAGGGTTGTTGACGATAGATGCAGCACTGGCAAGATTCTGCCCTTGCATTTGCAGAAACAAAACAACTGAAAAACAAAATAAACATCCGACTCTTTCCTGGTGCGGTTGTCTTACCACCAACACTCAACACCCACATCAGCACGACCTCCGGACAACCGACGTTACAACACCTGTCACCTCCAAATTTTCCGTTTTGAGCGCGCAGCTCGCCTTGCAGATGAGAGCTCTCGTTGCAGTCACTGCGATGTCTCGTGTGTGGTGCAAAAGTATCACGAGGGCAGTTAAACTTCGGCATCTTTTCAAAAACGGGTAAGATATTGTTGCTTATCATTTTACCATCGTTGAAAGAAAGGGGCGGGTGTCAAGTGTCGCGCACTTTTCTTGGCACAGCCACTTTTCTGAAGTTTTTGTCAGTGGTGCCCCTGTCTCTCCCAGCCATCTTACCAATTCACAATTCAACCCCCTGGATATTGTTTGTTGCACCAGAGATTCCGCAAACCCGTGAAGCCGCATTTTCCGGTATCAAAACAGTCTTTTATTGTGGAAACAAGTCGACACAGCCAGAAAATTTTCATTCTTTATTTGCAGCTGAAATATATTTTTCATGTCCTTGTGGCTGGCAATTTGAGAAGGCTTGTCCGAAACCAGGTGACCCGCAAGCAAAGCAACGTTCAACGGATATGTTTCAGAATCCGCGTAAACTACTTGAAAAAAAGTTTGTCATCGGCTTGGATATACATCTGCATAAATAATCGGTGGTGCAAAACGTGAAATTCCCCGTGCTCCCCAACCTTGGGGGCATTTGTGCCCATTTTACGGCGGCAAGTTTCTCAACCTGCTCAACACCCGAGCATTCACAAAGTAAATTTCGCAGGTAGCAACACTCTTCTGACTAAAACGAGGGACAAGGACTTCAACAAAACAAACCATGTCGTCACATAGCTCTCTGTCAAAGGCGACCTTTGCTCCAAATGTGTTGCTCCACATAATAATTTCATTGACTGCAATTGTTCAAGTACCTTTTGGTGTGGGAAGACTTCCACATTTGACGTATCACAAGTAGATCCATACAGGATTTGATATGCACGGGAAATTTGCACTCGATAACTCCAGACTTTCCACGTCTCTGGAGCAATGCATTGGCGGAAGTCGGAAAGATTTAACAATCGATGACAACATTTTTGTCTCAAAAAACAACTTTACGTTCCAAAAGTCACAAACACTGACTCTTGCGCATTTCTACAAGCATCGTTGTGGTCGGTTCCTTGCTGGTAACTCGTACATTTCAAGCATTGCAGCACCCTCACATTCGCCGAGATCAACCAAAGCGTTAGAATTCATTTGTTTTTCTCCTCTCTCCACCAACTTTCTTTGTTTTTCTCCTCTCTCCACCAACTTCTTCGAAAAGCATTTGCAATCATATTGGGCACAATTTCGTTTCAACACTTCGTGTTCTCAAATTAAACTGCTTCTGCAATTTTTTCAATCAAAATACAGCTGCAAAAATGTCGAATAACCTGAAGCTTGCAAGAATCTTTTTTTAAAAATTACATGTCTCTTCCGAAGTATCGCGGTTGAGCTGCCAACAAAATTTGCTCGGATGCAAAATAAACCAAGGTGTACACAGGCACAGAGCACCTGTTTTGCCAAGTTTTCTGCAATCAGTGAAAACTGAACACGCATACGCTCACTGCAACCAAAGAACCAGACCAAGTCACTGGCATCTTATTACAAAAGCAAAAACATTTCATTTAAATATTTTTTGGAACGTGAATGTCACAAAATATGCAGAAGCGTACACACCAGCAAATTAGAGAAACAAAATCAAAATATATTGCTTTGTTTCGTACCCGAAACTGTACGACGAGGATCACAGTCTTGTACGTCTGGTTTCAGGAAGGTTCCACAGCTGCCACGAGCATTTTTTCTGCTGCGCAGAACTTGCTGGATGCTGTCACAAAATGTTCAGCTTCTCGGCAAAGTTGATCCCGCACACGTGATTGTATCATTCTTCAGTGGTAATTTTGTACTTATGAGCAATACACACGATCCACCAGTGGGTGTGGCGGATCTCGCCTCACCAGTGGTGTGCTAAGTTGCTGGAGGTTCTCACAAATGAATGAAAGCACCTCGCCCAACAGAGCCCTCCACTATCTGACGAACAAAGCTGTGAGCCTCGCAATACAGGATGTGACAAGTGAAGGAAGACGTTCTCGTATGAAAACAGCAGCATCAAAATGTAATTCACCGCACAGCAAGCAACAAACCGACTGACTCAGTCTGAGCGTCTGACGATACTTTAATTAATCGATGGTAATTTTTCATTGCTAAAATAAGAACCAAGATTTCCAATGCAAACAAGGCCAAAATGATCAATACGTCAATTTGTAATGTGTAAACACACCCTCGGAGTTCAAAAGAATCAACTCCTTTTTCTGCTTGTTGACGGTCATGTGAGTGATGCTGTTACCGAGGCCCTTTAAAATCGGCTTCACCTTGCGCCCCTCACGATCTATCGCATATACAGTGCCCGCCAACTTCTCCAGCACATAGATGGCGCGATCGTCGCTGCACGCCGCCTTGAAGTCGTAGCGCACCCTGCCGGCGATAATCTGCACCTCGCTGAAGATGTTCCACATCAGTTGCCACAGCAGCTTCCCGTTGGTGTCGAAGGCGAGCACGCACACGTCGGCGGGTCTCGTGTAGCGCTCGCACTTGTTGCTGAGCATGAGGATGACCACGATGCCGCGCGGCGTGTCCACGACGCACATGCTGCGCATGCCCTTGACGCCGGTCGAGAAGTGGTTGTAGGGCATCGGCGGTAAGCGCCTGCAGTCGTACACCTGCGCACCAGAACCCAACAAACATGAAATTCACTGCAAAATGTCAAAGACACGACCAGTTCTCATCACGGTTGCAAATTCCAAAGAAAATTGTTCATTGCATCCAAATTTATTGAACAGTTCGCTGTGATGCACGAACTGGAATGAAGTTTCTGCAAGGTACCTGAAAGGCAAAGTTTTGCAACAAAAAAAAGCAAAGATCCACAACAAATGGAATCGCGACGGGCGCCACGATGTTCCTGTCAACATCTTTGGACGCGAAGACGACAGCCAATCTTCACACAAGAACACAGCCTCACCTCGATGTAATCCATGTTGTCGACCTCGTTCTCGGCTTGGTTGCCTTTGTAGGTGATGAAGAGCTTGTTGGATGCGCTGTTGAGCTGAAACTGAGTGAACCTCCTGGTGAAGTAGGTCGGCTGCGCCAGCAGAGGCCGAATCCCGTTGAACACGTTGAAGCGAAGCACGTGGTCTCTGCAAAGATGACCCAGGTGTTGAGTAACTATTTTGTTCTTCACGCCATGTGAAACACACTTGTGCAGACCGCTGAACGAAGTTCCCCGTGACCACCCATGGACACGCATTTCTGTTTGCACGATACATTCTTTTTGGCAATTTCTCACCTCCTCATGACGACAGAGCTTTGATTGCTGTTGAGTACTTGATTTGGTAGCTCAAATGACTTGGGACCCCTGGCACACCCCCACCCTCATGTACCTTGGGTGTCAGCCAATCAGAGAACAGCAGGGTGTGGTGGAAAAAACAGAACCTTTTGGCCTTTCTCCCTGTGTACTTTTGTTGATCACTGGGTACTCGCAACAGAGACACCTGATGACCTTACAATTTCCAATCTTGACCCAGTTTAGCCAAAGTTTCAACACAATTTCCCACTTTAAATTTCTTTCAGCAGATTTCCATCTTCCAGAACACATTTCAATTTGTTCGAGTTGCAAGAAAATCAGATCTCCCATGAAGAGAAAGAGCCATCTTGTGTGAAATTCCACACAGCTGCACGAGAAAGAAACGACGGCAAATTTTCATCGTGCCAAGACAGAAAAGCTCACCTGTGAAGTTCCACTGCATACTCCACGTTTTCGACGGTAATGAACGCCAGCGCCTTGGCCGCGTACTTGCGCTGGCTGCTGAACGCGTGTGTCCCATCCTCGTAAACGCTGAACGCCTCGTCTTCAATCAACCCCACGTGGCCGGACATGGTCACGCCGATACCGAGCACGCTGGCGTCCTCCTTGTGGCCGTTCGTCACCCACTGCCAGGACAGAGAGCGCGTCGCTCGGATGATCGCCGGATCAACCGCCGTGCTGTTGCTTTCGGCGCTGGAAAACAGCAAAGCACCATGCTGCTCAGATCTCGCTGACATCAATCACGTCAATGGGGTTTCATTGCTTTGCGTGACCGCTTCTTTCACTGACCTGTCATACGCGTCCAGACTAGCGGCGGATGCAGCGGGAGAAGCGACGCGATGCGGCGATCCAGACGAAGAGTGGACGCTGCGCGCCACGTTTCCAGTGGATGCGCTGCGAATCACGGGAGACGCGTCTGAGATGCCTGTGAAAAACTAGGAACGTGAACCGGGAGCACATACGATTTGAGTCCGGTGCACGGCCAAGTCGCAAAGGAAGGATCAACATTTGCACAAACAGAAGCTCGAACCTCAAGCAGTTTGGGTCGAAACGTCGCCACTCACCGTTTGTTGAGTTGCTGTTTTTTAAGACCGTGCTCCACGTCTTGGATTGGTTCACACCTCCATTTCCGTTTGACGCCTGGGACGCGGTTGAATTGACGTTTTCTAAACCTCCTGCTCCAATGATATTCATCAACGAGGACTGACCGAAATTGCGATACCCGCTCAGGTCCATCCACGTGACCGAGTCGGCGGAGCTGCGATCGTAGACGATGGCAGGGTCGGACACGCTCATAGCTGCATTGTTGTTAGTAGGTGAAGCTCCGCTCGTGTTTTCATAGGTATTTGTCGTGTTGGTTGTCGCTGTAGTTGTCGTTCTCGGTTCAGGTGAGTCGTACGTGTACATTGAAGAAAAATGTGCCAGTGGATCTGCGTCGTTTAAGGCCGGAAAATCGAGCAAGTTATTGAACATTTGCTGCATTTGAAACGGTTGAGGATCTTCGTTGTTATTCTCTGGAAAATGGTTTTCAGTGGGAGATGAAGCGCTCTTCTCAGCGCTTTGAAGAGCTGCATTTTCTAAAGATGGCGGGGTGCTTGCAGGGCGCGAATTAAATTTCTTCTCCTCCTCTTTCACCAAGTCAGGATCCACTTCGGTGTCTCCAAGTGCCACAGGAAGAACGGTTGTCTCGATCATTCCCAAAGCGAGCCCCGAGATCTCCGACGCGCCGATGGCAGGTGTAAAGATTGGGTTTGTTATCTCCAGATCTCCATTTAGATTTTCCTCCACTACTGATTTCGCTTTTTCCACAAACTCGTCGACAAAGTTCAAAAGTTTAGCATCGCTGGATCCACGAACTTCTTCGCAGTCGTTCTTCAGATCAGTCAACTGAACAGCTGAAAGCGACAACTTCTCCAGTTGAGCTGCAATAACATCTTCATTTCCACGTAGAGTTTTGTTTGCCTTTTCCTTCAATTCCGCAGCATTTTCCTCCAAAGCCCTTTTAACTTTCTCCAAATTTTCATCGATCTGCCGCTCCACAGCGTTGACCTGCTTTTCAGGGGTCAGCATGCGAAGGACTGCCATGTGATGCGCCATCATTTTCCGTCGCTCGTCGATGGCTTCAACGATGCTCTCAGCCCGAGCTCTTCCGTCGCGCGCTCTGTCCGCCACTTTTGTGGTTTTATGCCCCATGTGATCTTCAACGTAGCATTCCGAACAGATGACTTTGCTGCAGTCTTCGCAGAAAAGCTTCATATCCAACGAATGCTCGCTGCATTTGTCACCGTCTCTTTCACCCTGCAACAGCGCAGTGACGATCGTTGCGATTAAAAGACTCGATTGTGTTCGTCTTTCCCCAAAGGCGTCTACACGTCTGGAGGGTGCGGACACACCAACACGCACGTGCGATTTTTGGACAAACAAATGAGAAATATCGAATGCAAGAGATGTTTCGACTCCGTGCAGCAAGATTGACACAACACAAATCATCCTCATGAAGTTCAAATTCAATACCTGTGAATTTCCGACAGTTGTTGAGCGCAGATTTTCGACGATGAAATTTTTTCTGAATCCGGTGACCCCGGCGCGCGGCACCCCGTGACTCTCCTTGCAGATCGGACACACGAGGAACGAGTCCGACTTGATGGAGCGCGCCACCACGTCGCTCGACGTCGTCGGCTGAAACACGCACGGCCCATTCACCAGACAGAATTTTTGTGCAACCACCACCTCCAACACGACCCCCGAAGACCACATGGCCATCACAACAACGGTTCGTTCGAAAGCAAGCCGAGCGCAGAGTTGTGCAAGTGAAACCTCACGCATCTCTTTCTCAAGAAAAGCCTGCCGAATATTCCAAACTAACGACAGTGCACTTACCCGGACCATTTTGCTGAGGCAGTGCGTGCAGAAGGTGTGGAGACACGGCAGCGCGCGCGGCTCGTTTAACTCTTCCATACACACGGAGCACTCGGTCCAGTCCCGCGAAGCCATCCCGATGAGTCTGCTCAGTCCTGCAACGGCAAATGGGAAGCAAATTGAAAGTCACGTCAAACTGTCCAAATCTTCCATCGCCTTCTGACAACACACAACTTTTGTGTTTCACCCACACGCACAACAGGTAAGACCACGAACCAAGACCTGCAACTTCTGTCTCCGTGGGCAGCTGCTGCTATCTGCACGGGCCAATCTGGATTTGTGTAGAACTCCCACAATGTGAAATAAATTGTGCCAAGATCTGTGAACATCTTTGTCAGTATCAGGGTTTCTATCCCACGGGTGTTTTCACTTTCCTCGGAGCGTTTGCGCTCAATTTGGGCAATGTTGACACATTTGGGTTTCTTCCGTTCTCAAGAACTTGCTTGAGTCAAAACACCTGCGGTAACATATCAAAGAAGTGCAAAACTCCAGTGTCAACCTGTTCAAAACCCTCCGTCAGTCAAAATCTTGGAAATGTTGGTTTCCGTTTCGTCCAAGCTGTTCAAGTTCTTCAAGCTTCCTGTGATGAACCGGAGGTATCAAGACTATCAAACTCAAATGTTGAGAATCGTGAGTCCTGGTTGTGATACATAACCACCAGATCAGGGCAGAGATTCCATCAGCAGACAAGCTCAGACATTCATTTTGCTGTGGAACCTACCCACCTTGGCCTTGTCCCCAAGCCCAGTCAGACTCACCCATTTTGACGCAGGAATTGAGTATAAGGCCCTGTCTGAGCCATTCTCTTTGTTCTTTACGTTAGATTCCTTTTCAGTAATTCTACTGTTAGCCCAGTGCACCCATGTCAAACCATTTAACACAAAAGACTTAAATGGTTTGA
>JAAUXT010117476.1_pt1 | contig 11969 bp, 12 predicted proteins | sample 7278171 | NCBI WGS metagenome assembly JAAUXT01 (sample SAMN14350112, study PRJNA611818) | marine sediment metagenome | isolation source: surface marine sediment (1.8m) | place: French Polynesia: Moorea | collected 2018-08
AATTCTGTTTCTTTTCAAACCAAAGAGGATTCCTCTTGTATGGAGGTGTGACTTTTGCTCACAAAGTCTGCAAGGCTACCTTTTGGGGTTTGTTGGAAAAGAGCAACTCCACTCACAAAGAAGGCTTGGACTAAAACAAATGTTCTTCCATTTCTGTTTGTTGTAGAGAAGAGCGCATGTCATTCGAGTCCCTGTAAAAATGGAGGGATGTGCCAAGGGAGAGTAAATTCAACGGAGTTCACCTGCTCGTGCACAGAGGGCTGGTTTGGAGATGTCTGTGATGTGTGTGAGCATCTTTCTCCGGAACGACTGTTTTCAATCTCATTACTTCCAGAGGTTCTTTAAGTAATTTGACTTGGATTGCTCTTCTCTTTTGCAGGGAAGCTTTGCAACCCGAATCCTTGCCATGGTGGAATTTGTATTGCAAACATAACTCACTTTTGGTGCCAGTGTTCAGATGGCTGCGGTGGAGAGAAATGTCGATGGGGTGAGTGAAGATATTGTGACAAAGAAAATGTCTGGAGACAGCTGAGTAACCCAACACAAACTAAGTGATCTGAATTCCAAGGAAGCAAAATGTTGTGTCTCATAACAACACCTGGGTTACAGCCAGGGAGACAAGCCTCAAACGTTTCTGTTGTCATATTTCTTTTGTTTCCAGAACAGCACTGCAGAGACTTTGGATACTGTGAGAACGGAGGAACATGTGAGATTCTGAATCAGACTCGAAACGAGACCCACGTGTACATACAGGTGGAGCAGGGAGGAAAGGTGACTCCTAAAGTACACTACAGCTGCCGGTGTCCACCCTTCATTCTGGGCAAGACATGTCAGACACGTGAGTATGGCATGAACAGGCAACCAAAGTTCTGTTTATTCAAACTTGTGATGTTGGCTTCACACACTTGTGTCCTTCTTGGGTTTGATTTCTTTGATCAAAGGGAATTTAAAATGACTTGCAAATGTTCAAAGGCATGTCTGCAGGTGTGAGGGAACCTGTGCAAGCAGTGCCCCTTTGAAGATTTTTCTGCTTTCTCTCTTTTGAAGATTTTCACAAGATTATTGCATGACCAGTGGAGCTTGTTCAGTTGTCAAGTGAGGCAAAGAGGTGAAGGGAACTCTTTCCTATTCCAAAACAATTATTTTTAAATTTCCACTCAGGTACACCCTGTGCATCTAACCCTTGTCAGCATGGAGGGACTTGTACCAATGTTGGAAATAAAGTGTTGAAAGCAACTGGGGAAAATCTTGGAGCTGCTGGCTTCAGATGCCACTGTTTGTCTGGGCACACAGGAACTTGGTGTGAACAGAGTAAGTCAAGGCTTTGTGTGCTTGTTTTCTTTTTCAGCAGTCTGTTTTGTTGTCACAAAAGTTTAGTCATTCTCTGAAAACTTTAAAATAGGCAAGAATGCAAATCCAAGTCATTTGGGGGAAAAATTGCACTTGTTTGAGATATTCAAACGTCCCAGCTCAAAAACGGTAATTGAGTCCTGGACCTGGTGGTGATTTGATAAATGGAGTTCACCAAATGACAAAGTGGAGGACATTGACAAAAGTCAGTTTGTCTGTGAAATTATTGGTTTGAAGATCAGGTTTGTGCTTCACACCCGTGTGTCTTTGTGTCCTTTTAGTTCTGACACCACCACCTCCCCCACCTGACCCCTGCGATCAAGTGACCTGTGAGCTTGGCTGCACCTGCAGTGCCCACAGTGGTGTCTGTGAGACCATCGAAGGAAAAAGATGCATGTATGTCGACATGGACATGTGGCGCCCAGGTCAACCCTACCACCACAACATACCACCATAAAGAATGCTGCGTTTGTGTGTTGAAAGTAGGATGCCATCTTCCACAAAGTTGAACCACTCAAAAGTATCTGCTTGTTGACTTCATGTTGTCTCTGTCAGTTACCAGATCCAGTCTGGTGATTTTCAGTACAACAGGACATAAACCATAGAATTTGACAAAACATGAAAACAATAAACTTCATGCAAAAGCAAATAAAACCCACTCTGTTGGTTTCTTGCAAATATGTGATATTTTTGGTGTCAGAAGTGACACTGCAGGTGTCTTTTCCAAAATGAGTCTTCAGGTAAGGCTGAATCCAGCAGAATCATTCTTCGTGAGATCTGCCTCCATCAATGGTCTTCAGGTCCACTGGGTTCATCTTGCAAAAACAAATCACATACCGCCCACATACTTTCCCAGCCTGGATTGCGACCACTCCAACAAGCACCCAGCCAATCATCGACACGGGATGTTCATTTTCAAAACGTTTTGTGTTTTGCGAACTGCACTCGTATTTCGCTACAATTGTGACTGGATTTCACAATTTTTCTTCGCTTGAGGGAAAACGATTTCTGTTGCCGTTTCCTTGCAGGATGCGACTGTTTCCATGAAAGAAGCATCAGTGGCGCCACACGGAGAGATGGGCAGGAGGACGGCAGATGATCAGATGTCATCACAAGTAAATGAAGCGCACGTTCTGCTTTGAATGAACCAAGACCATTGATGGTTTCCTCTCCCACTGTTACCTGCAACGTGTTGCAAAGGTTCACTCAGCCTGCTATCCCTCAAGGGTCGGCAAAATGAGCCCATAGTGCATGTCTGTAGTCTTGGTTTGATCATCGTGCATGTTTTGTCGTGTTTTTAACAAGTTTGATTTGAATCAACAAGCTGTGCTCCATCTACATCTAAAATGATCTCAGTAGAGCTCACCTCCATTTTTAATGTTCACCTGGTCTTTCAGTGGTTCATCTTTTGGGTAAAATCAAAAAACTTTTTCTCAGTAATTCATACTTCTCTCAGTTGTCTTGTTGTTCACTCTCCTGTTTGTTTTGACAAGGAGCCTGATAGAAATGTTGGTGCAAGTTTCTTCAACATTACAAACACTATTTCTTTTGTGTGAAATATTTTTTTCTTTCTCATCATTTTTATATGTGGCATTGTTGTTGTTCAGAGAGACAGAGAGAGAGAGAGAGATGTGGGCCTTATTTCTCAGGTTGAGTGACCTCTTGCATTTTCAACCAATCAAAAATGATTTCTCCTGTATGAAGTCAGATTTGCACCCAAAGGTCTGGACAGGCAAGTATCTTTTCTGAATTTTGGAGGTCATAGGAACTCAGATGAAACTTGCTGTTTCTTGTAGGGAAGAGCGCGTGTCATTCCAGGCCCTGCAAAAATGGAGGGACTTGTGAAGGCAGAGTGAATTCAACAGACTTCACCTGCTCGTGCACAGACGGTTGGCATGGTGACACCTGCGATGTGTGTGAGCATCTTTCTTTCTAGTTTTAGACTCCTCTGTCCCCGTCTGGTCATCATGGAAAGGCGTTTCGCAAGCAAATCTCGGAACAAATATATTGTGTTGACTGTTTTCTGCAGGGAGGCCTTGTGACCCAAACCCATGTTTCAGAGGAGCCTGCACTGCAAATGCAACTCACTTCCACTGTGACTGCATAGATGGTTGGACTGGACGGAAGTGTAGATGGAGTAAGTGAGAATACTGCAACAAATAAACTGCAGACAAGCAAGTCAAAAACCACACATGACTCATTTTCCATGTTGGGCCAAAACCAAAGTTCATGACAAACTGACAAGGAGGGGACCCTGGCTTTGACTCAAATTTGCTCTTGTTGACAGCTGTTGACCCCAGCTGAGGCCTCTTGTAACACACTGTGCCTATATTTCCAGTGACCCACTGCCGGCACCTGGGATACTGTGAGAATGGAGGAACATGTGAGGTCGAACGTCAGACCATGCAGACTGATGGGGCAGGGAAGGTTCACTCGAAAATACATGTCAAATGTCAGTGTCCGATGTACTATCTGGGCAACAGCTGCAGCATACGTGAGTACAGCATGGACAGGTACAGTGAGCAGTGTCTCCTCCATGTAGATTGGCCTTAGTTTTCAGCTCACTATTTTGTAAATTCAGTGCAGACATCTCGCTGTTCAAAAAAATGTCCACTGCGGTTCAGAAAAACTGTGCTTGCACTGCGAGGTTTTGAATTGTTTTCCACAGGATGAATGTCTCCTTTTCCATGCAGAAAAAGAACCCCCCAAAATCAAGCAATATCCACCCAACCAATCACGGACACATTGTACCAGCGTGGAAGTCTGCGTTTGGAAAAGTTCAGTTGTTAGGTATATGTCAGTCATGCCATCCTCAAGATGTCATTTTGTTGTTCAGGAACACCTTGTGTATCCAGACCCTGTCAGAATGGAGGTGCCTGTAGCAATATTGGGATCACTGGCTTCAGATGCCACTGCTTGTCTGGGTACACAGGTGCCCTGTGTGATGCAGGTATCTATAGGCTTTGCTTTGTCCTGATGTTGAAGATGAATCCCAGCTCACATCTCACAAGTCTCTGCCACAAGCTTTTGAGATTGGGCGCGTTCGATTTGCATGTGCCGACTGGCTGAATGAGGCAAAATAGCTTGCCTTCACCCAGGTGGTCCCATCTGCAAGCCAGGGGCGAAGTGGCGCCACTTCGCTGACGGCGAGCCGCACGTGTGAATCGAACGCGCCCATTTTCAGTTCCCTTCCACCTCGTCACGTGCCAAACCTGTAGAATTGTGTGTTTTTTGGTTCCAGCTGTCTTCCCGTGTACTCTGACGTACTGTGGGAATGGGTACTGCATCGTCAAGAGAACTTGGTACTTGACAAAGAAAGCCACGTGTGACTGCTTTCCAGGCTGGTCAGGAACCTTTTGTTATGAGCGTGGTGAGTATTTATTGTTTGTTCATGATATGTATCTCCAACCACAAAGTCACTGATTTGTTTGTGGAACAGAATTTTGTTTTAGTTTCAGTGTTCAGACTCTCTGGGGTTTTCATGACTTTGCGTCATTTTTCTTTGATTTTCAGTACTTTAGATAATCTGGAAAAGGACAGCAGACCTGGACGTTCGATTGTTCACCTGTGATCAAACGTGTCCTCTTGTGTGTCGGTGTTGAAAGACCTGAACATTTTACAAGCAACTCTGAAATATTTTTAAGAACCTTTCTGGTGAAGGAAGCATAAAACGTAAAAAAATGAAGATTTGCAAGGGATTTTTCTGTCCTTTCCCAAAGACATAAGAGCCAACAAAGCGTTGCATATTTGAATTTTAATCTCCAAATCAGCAGTGTGGACACAAAATAAAACAGCATTTTCATTTGAGCAAGATGCGATCTTGTGTGCAAAGTCTACCTGGCGTAAGAAAACAGAAAAAAAACATTTCTCCAGAAGTTATCCATCTGGTGATTGGCAGGGCCTTGTATTGCCCATCGCCTCATTTACTCAACCCAGTCCCACTTCAAGATGCAGATACAAGGCGAGTACAAAGGTTGAATGCTTCCATCCGCACACAGGTAAGCTGAACTTTGTCCATTCGTCATTGTGAGGCAAGAAAATGGGAAGAAATTGTTTTGGCATTTAGGATCTGTGTTTGAGGTACTACAATGAAATGAGGCGCGACAAACTCCACTACCTGCTGGTCTGCAGTGGTCTGCTCAGCCTGCTATCCCTCAGGGGTCGGCGAAGTGAGTCAGGCCCTGGCTTTACAGCCTTGTCTTCCAACTGTGGTCAACAGGTTCACAGAACAGTGCGAATCTGACTGCTTGCTTTTGTCTATTTTGTTTGTCCATCTCTGCGTTTTGCTCTGTGTGTTGCAAAACTTTTTTGCGCTCTTGACTGGGTCAGTGTCTGATCACTGAAGAATCCTTGTTTGCATGCTTTGCTTTTTGGAAGCTTCAACTTTGCTTGACGCACCTGGTTGCGCTTCATTCAGACTCAAAAGAGGCAGGTAAAATTGTACGGAGAAAGCAAAGTTCGGTCAAAGCCTGTTGAAGAAAGACAAAAATTGTAAAACAGGATTCCTGTTCAACTGAGTTCAGATTAAGCGCGACTGGGTGCATTTGTCTGCAGCAGAATTTTGAGACGGAGTCTGTTTCAATGCCTCTTGTCACACACAGCTTCTTCGCGCGGTTCCACGTTTTCTCTGCTCCAATCAGCATCTCCTGTTTCTGGTTGATTACATTTTCATATCTGTTGAAAGATGCAGAAATGAAAATCCGGAGTGGTTCCCTGTGCTTCCAGAACAATGAAAAACGGGCAAAAAATGTTGAGAGTCCCTTGTGATCTGCAAGAGTGTGCAGATCTGTGTGTCAATTTTTTGCATCAGACAGATCCAAACAAGTGTGCAGAAGAATGATGGATTCTCTTGGTGACTCACCCACAAATACCAAGCATGTGCCAGTGGAGTGCGGAATAATCTTGTTGGTCTGTTTTGTCTCTTGTAGAAAAAGGTCCATGTATTTCTAATCCTTGTCAAAATGGAGGACTCTGTGAAGACAGAGTGAATCCAAGAGAATTCTACTGTCATTGTGCATTTGGTTGGCATGGTGACACATGTGACACCTGTGAGTCTTTCTTTTCATTCATTTTTGACATCCTTCCTCTGATATGACTGTTTGGTGCTGTCATTTGAAACGTGAACACTGTTGCAAGTATTGCTCATTGTTTTGTTGAGAATTGAGACATTTGCAGGGAGGCCCTGTGAACCCAACCCTTGTCATCACCAAGGAACATGCACTTCAAATTCAACACACTTCTCTTGCAAATGTGATGATGTTTGGTATGGAAATCAATGTCAATGGAGTGAGTACGAAACAGGATAACATCTATATGGTTTTGCTGACACTGAAATCCAAAGTCCTGGGTAGGTCTGGTGAGCTGGTGTGTGTTGATAGACAAAAACGTCTTTATTCCAGTGCGCCAGTGCAACACTGTTGGGTGGTGCAAAAATGGAGGCACGTGCGAGCTCCAAACCCAGACCCCTGTTGTGGCTGAAAATGAGGCACAGGTCAAAATCCAATACAAATGCCATTGTCCCGAGACTTATGGTGGGCAACATTGCGAAAGACGTGAGTGGATGTGTGTTGTTGTCAGTTGTTTGACTGACCATACTCAGTGCCTTTATTCAAACTGACTGCTTGTCAAATTTGTAATTTGCTTTTGAAACGTATGGGATGTTGATGACATCAAGTTCAACGGGTAAATGTGTAAAAAGTCAATGTTTGGGAAGGTTATGAAGTGACACCAAGAAAGTGGGTGGGGTTTCGCAATTATTTTTTGAAGGTCATGGCTCATTGTTCACCATGCAGGGACACCTTGCGCATCAAGCCCCTGTCAGAATGGAGGAACGTGTCTATACGCTGACAATTACTTCGTGTGCCGCTGTGCTTCGGGATCCGAGGGAACTCTGTGTGATGAGAGTGAGTTGTACTGGTGCCACGTGGTGTGTGTGATTCAGTCGCGCTTGCTGTTCTTCAGTTTGGCACTCAAGCAAACTTTGGTTCTGGTCTTCTTTTGTCCTTGTGCCATGACAGGTAGCAAATATCCCTGTTTCAGCTTTGTCTGGTTTGAGTTTGTTGCAAAGGGCGGGGCTTTGTTTTATGCACTAAAGACGTGCAAGAAGAAAACAGAGCACATCTTTGTTGGGCTGCTCAATACTTTCTGTTCAGTTTGATTCAACATGCTCCTTACCCGGCCCCTCACCACCTCAGAAACTAAAATATCTTCCTTTGTTGCTCTTCCCGATTCAAACAGAATTTGTACTTTATTTATGCTTTTCTGCTTGCCTTTGTTTCCAAAAGAGAGGGGAGGAAAGAAAATTGTCCTTGTTTTTCAGTGATCCCACCCTGCAAAGAGGGCTACTGTTACAAGGGGTCCTGCATCATTGAGAAGACATTTTGGAAATCAACGGCCAAGTGTCTCTGCATAGATGGTTGGACAGGACCACGGTGTAGCAGGACGGACCAGTGAGTTCAAACAGCTGACTTTCAAAGAAAGAAGCTGAATGGTCAGAATGGTCAATGTTTTCATTGAATAGCCTGAAATCAACCAAGAATATTTGAAACTAAGATGGCACTTGCTTCTTTTGCAGCTGAACAAGAGAGGACACCTCCAAACCACTGACTGTGCAGGCAACAATCCTTTTGCTAAGATTGTGCAAATTTGGGGACAATACCACAATCCAACTCAACCAAGGGCACGTTCGATTTTGCACACACAACAAACAAAAACAAATAAATTTCAGGTGCACCAGTGTCAAAATTAAGCAGCAGTCCACCAGAGCAACCCATCCAATCCACCAGATTTACGGATCAATCCGGTGGACGCAAAACGAACGTCATCAAGATCCACCAGGAGTATTTTTAGTGGGTGCGGTGGACAAATCGAACCCTACCCAAAATAAAAGTAGTGCAACACGCAGATTCTTATTGTTCGATCTCATTTCCTGTCACCTGAGGAGAAATTTTGAATCAAGTGGAAATTTGGATCAAGATAAAATAATGGTTGGTCAGTCAGTGGCTCAACACTTGGGAGCGTCATGGGAGTTGGGAACAACTGGTGAATGTCAATGTGCAAAAGCAAAGGTGAGTTGTTCTTTTGAAAACTACATGGCCTGTGGACAGAAGAATCCACAACACCAGTGCTCCTCTGGGTGAGTTTGATTCAGTTTGTTTCAAGTTGCAATTTGTACAACAAAACTCTTTTGTGTGTGTGTGTGTGTGTGTGTGTGTGTGTGCCTCTCTACCTGCTGAACTGCAATGGCCCACTCAGCCTGCTATCCTTCAGGGGTTGGCAAAGTGAGCACAATTCTTGCTGGAGTGTCTGCTAAAGTTCTATGGTACACAGTTTCAAGAACAGTGAAAATCTGATTGCTTGCTTGGCTTGTCTTCTTGGTTTGTTCTTGGTTGTATCCCATGAGTTCCTCAATTTATCTGTCGCCTTGTTTTCTCTGGAGTCAAACCTGTTCTTCGGGCAGTTGCTGAACCTGCTTGTGTATATACTCTTTTTCTTGTGCTTGCAACAAAGAGAACGAGAAAAGTGTTGAACACTCAAAATGTGATTGATGTGTGCATTTGGAAGATTGATTGCATGCTTTTGCATCCTTGTGACTGTGAGATTGATGAAACGCACCCATCAGCTCTGGTTGCCATGGTTTCATGTGTTTCAGGAAAAAGTCCATGTTCTCCAAACAATCCTTGTCAAAATGGAGGAACTTGTCACAGCAGTGGAGGAATCTCAAGAAAATACAATTGCACCTGTGAAAAGGGTTGGCATGGTGACACGTGTGCAACATGTGAGTCTTTCACTTCTCAACCCACAGACAACTTGACAAGGCTGCAAGTTTCGTGTTGAAGTTTCTTTCTAAACATTGCTTTGGTCCTGCAAGGCATTCCGTTTTGCAGGGAATCCGTGCGAGCCCGAACCTTGCCGTAACGAGGGAATCTGCACTTTGGAACCGAAGGGCTACTCCTGCCACTGTCTTGGGGTTGCGTACGGACCGAACTGTCAATGGCGTGAGCACACAGAAGATTTGTGTTTTGATTCTTGGCATGGATAGTGTTGACCAAAAACAATCTCAGTTCTGGGTGTTTTCTCTCAACCAATGTGCTGATTCACCGGAGAATCTATGTTCCAGGGAACCCGTGTAACAGCAAAGCTTGGTGCAAGAACGGAGGGACGTGTATCGTTACGAACCAGACCAGCGTCAGGGTGGCAAACAAGCTGAGGCTCAAAATCAAATACAAGTGCAACTGCCGAAAAGAATATGGAGGTCGTCGCTGTCAAAAGTGTGAGTGTGTTCGTTTTCTTTGGATCACCTGAACAGTGTTTCTGTCAGTCTGTGTGTGACGTTCTTCAAGTTCTTTATGGGAACATTTTTCGCAAACCTCCTTCGACGCTGTCTTTGCAGCCATGTGTAGAAAACCTGATATTCATAAGAAAAAATGCAAAAATTTCCTACTTCAAGACAGATAAAAGAACCATGCCCAACCCCTCTGTCCAGTTGAAGCTGATTTTGTCTCAGTGAATTAAATCAAAATGGCCACGTACCAACAGACGGCGTGACTCCTCCCATTTTGTTTCTGTATGTGAGAAGTAGAACACAAAGGATAATGTTTGACAAGTCACGGATAAAGGGATTGAGAAATTTTGGCAAAATGCACGATATTTTTGCAGACACCCCCTGCGTCTCGAACCCCTGTCAGAACGGCGGCATCTGCAACAACCATAAGCACCGCTTCAGGTGTGACTGCCCCTCCGGGTCCACGGGGTCGCTGTGCGAGGACAGTGAGTCGCTTCAGTGTCAGTCCGTTCAGTGACATCGGTCGTGTTCGATTTACGTGTGCGGCTCACCGAGCTCACTTCGCCCAACATCACCTCATGTCCAACCCAGGGGTGAAGTGGCGCCACTTCGCCGCCGGCGTGCCGCACACGTTAATCGAACACTGCCAGTGTCAGTCCCATGATTGACATTGGTCGTGTTCGTTTTACCCGTACGGCTGGACGGCGATGAAGTCTGGCGACTTCGCCCCTGGGTTGGAGATGGGGCGAAGTTGGCGAAATCTACCGTATCGGCTCATGGGCCAACCGCAACACGTAAATCGAAGGCGACCAGTGTCTCTCTTGTCTTTCATGAGTTGTTTGTGAAGTTTCGTCTTGTCCTCTTCAAACTTTGCACGTGCTCAGAGAGTCACTGTTCAGTGCAAGTGTCCCTGTCCCCAGTTGCTTGTGTCTTTGCTTTGTCTGTGTTGAGTCAGATGAAGGGCTGTGAATTTCCGTTGTTTTTCCGCACAACGGAAGAGAAATATGTCAACAGAACAAGGTTTGAGATAAAAAACCAACAAGGAAAAGCTGCATCTGTGGTGGGTTTGCCCCATGACTTTTGATCCCAGGTGTTTGATTGCAACATCGTTCCCAACCTGTCCCACTCAAAGCTCAAAACTGACCTGTTTTTCGTTGCTCTTCTGGCATCTTTCTGCTGCTTTGTCCGTCATCTCTGAAGGGAAAGAGAATGAAGGATGTATCTGTGTTCCAGTGGTGGCACCGTGCGTTAGAAACTTCTGTTCCACACACGGATTCTGCGTCGTCGTCAACAGAGTTTTCTTCAATGCTGAGTGCCTCTGTTATGACGGCTGGACAGGACCACGATGCCAAAGAACCTGTGAGTACAAATAAACGAGTATGCCTTGCAGGACATTTGTCGCGCGTCCACCAGAGCTGTTGCTGGTACAAGTCTCTGCGATGTAGCCTTTTCTTGAGATCAGATCTGCATCTCCCATGAAATTTCCTGATGGGAAGGGGGGGGGGGGGTCGCACGGGTGACACCCGTCACAGACATACACATTCTGACAATACTAGTCGCCTTCCCGCGACCAAAAACAGACATTCAAAACCACAAAGACATTTTGAATCAGGATATTGTCGTTGTCATCACAAAGGGTCGTGCTTCTTTTGCAGCTCAATGAGACACTGTGACACTCGGAAACACTGACGGTACAATCCTTTGAGATTGGGCAGAGTTATGACTGAAACCTTGGCGAAAGTTGACCCAATAAAATGAAACGCAACACACAGATGGACAGTGGTATTTTTCGACGCATTGTTCGACTGGAACAAAAAAATCAACCAAGACCAATTTTGTTCCATTTGTCTGAGGAAGGGTGGAACCGAGAGAAAATATTTCGGGATTATATATCTTTTGTCAACACACACACACAAACACACACACACACACACACACACACACACACACACACACACACACACACAACTCAAACATCTCCACAGAGGTTAGTTGCATCCACTCAGAGATTTCACAGGTTTTCGCAATGTTCAGAAATTTCAGAACCCGTCAGTGTTGCAATGATGAGAAAAAAATAGCTCCATGGAGCTCACGGTAATTTGAGGAAATTCTGATTTCGCTCACTCTGATTTCGCTCACTCCGATTTTGCTCCCTCTGATTTTGCTCCCTCTGATTTTGCTCCCTCTGATTTTGCTCACTCTGATTTCACTCCCTCTGATTTCACTCCCTCTGATTTCACTCCCTCTGATTTTGCTCACTTTGTTTTGTCAAAAATTCTTACTTTTTCACTCAACATTCACAATTTGGGAACTCATTTAGCACACATGCAAATGG
>JAAUXT010094008.1_pt1 | contig 11965 bp, 9 predicted proteins | sample 7278171 | NCBI WGS metagenome assembly JAAUXT01 (sample SAMN14350112, study PRJNA611818) | marine sediment metagenome | isolation source: surface marine sediment (1.8m) | place: French Polynesia: Moorea | collected 2018-08
AGAAATGACCGTTATTTTCCTTTGTTCCCACTATGGGGCACTAGGCCTCTGGACCAATCAGAAGGCTGGATTTTGAATTCTAGACCAATCAGAAGCCTTCCCGCCCAAAAGTTTGCTGCCCCATAGTGGGGGGCTCTTCTCTGTCAAACAAGTCTGAATAAGTTCGGCATGAACGTCACATTGTTGCAGTAGTGATTTGTTTGTTCTGTCAGGACGGCGGACCAAGCGACGAGCCTGCTCCACCACCGCCCGATGCGACAAAGAGAGAAGGATGTGTGTGGCACCTGGGGAGCATGACATGCTCTTGCTTGCCATTTTCTCAACCCGTGTCCCTTTCAGTGTGTCCCATTCCGTCCCGTTCGCTTCACAAAACAGACAAGGATCACTGTTGATCTCTGAATTAAACATTCGCCTGCTGACCTCCGATTCCCTGCAGAATAGTAAGAGCCCCTCATCCGCTTCTAAATGCGCATGCATTTCGCGCGTCGTCGCGTCGCATTCCGCAGGACACTTCACGTCCTGCGTCTCAGTCGCATAAAAAGCGCGTTCCTCACTCACGTGCACCAAGCTTCCACTCAAACCCTTTGGTACATGCACACATCGCTGTCATCCACACACACACACACGCGCGTACACATTTTGTGTGACAGTTCGGTTAGCAGCGCGCATTTGTACTCGTGAAAGTACGCACACACGACTCGGGACGATCGCGCCTGTGCTTCCTGTGTCTCGGTCCCCATCGCCCCGTCCCCAGCCCCCGTCCCCCATTCCTCTTCATTTAGCACGCCCATTGCCTAACCCACTCTGTCCAATTTGTGAATAATACCCGACGTGATAAATATCGCTTCTGGGAAACATTGAGGCAGGCCCGAAAAAATCAAGTTTGCCCCCACCACGCATAAATACACATTAGCTTGGTGCTGTGATGTGCTTTTACTGTATTCCAGCTGATGCGTACGGAATATTACACAATTTGCTCTGTCTCGTTTCATCTGGAAATGTCGGCTCTGACCGAATTTTCTCCCTTTCCGGTGTTTGCGAACACCAAATGTTTTCACTTCCGATGGACAGTGTAAACGTACTTTGTAAGTTGTCTTTGTGTTTGTCAAAGCATTTGAGGCTCAAGAGAGACGCAGCACATTGACTCTCCGTCGGGCGATCATGAGGTTCTTCCGTTCTTCCCTTTTGCTACACAAAGCGAAACGAATGGATCTGATGGTCTTCTCAGTTCCAGCTTCTTCAATCATTCAAGACCAATGTGTATCGAAGCGCAATCCATCTTCAAAAAGCTGACAGAGAAGACATGCGCGAGACCACACTGACCTGCACAGACACAAAACGACACGGACAAGAACGGCAGCACTCGGAGCAAAAGGATGGAAACAAGTGCACTGCAGAGACAAACAGAAAATGGTTCAAGAAACTCGTGCGAGCCAGTCAAGCTTGACATGTGATGCAGTGTTGGAAGTGTGCTGACCGCTGGCAAATTCCAGCTTCAGTCATAAAGCGCTCGTGCTGTCAGGACGCGTGGTTTAGAGGTCTCCAAGTGCGAGCCGGCGGTGAAAGGCGCCTAATAGAAGCGCAGTCCAAGTCCATTTACATTACATTACACGCCCTCGCCCGAAACTGTAAACGAAGCGCAGAAAGCTCACTGCAAGTTCAGAATTGACTCGTATTTCCTCGCAAAGGACAGCCCCGGCCAAGCAAGCCAAGGCACTCTGAGCTTGTTGAAGTCACACGTTGATCCAGTCAGGTTGTTCGTAAGATTCCAATCTTGGGGTCTTCGCCTTGTACGACGTACGAAGATCAGGTCCATGGCTCTGCCAGAGATAATTATATTTCGTGGCAAGTGAAATTCAGAACATATTTGTTCACACACACATGGCGATCCCGAGGGATTTTGGTGGCCAAAAGAGTGAGCGAGTGCAACAATCTTACATCGCAGTGTCGGTGCAGAATTTCCTCAACTGGTGTTGTTGTTTTCTCCCGATCGCAACAAAGGCGTCTGTCTGGACAGGACTGCTGCTGTTGTCCTCGAAGTAGCTCGATTTATTCATAGGCTGCGTCGCCTTGATGTCAGAAGAATTCCCGGAGAGAGTAGCACGCACTGATCTCTCTCCCTTCAATCAGTTCTCGCTTCCACCGCACCCGGCGGATCCAGGGGAGACCCGCAAGACCGCAGCTCGTGTTTCAATTCGGCACGAAGTGAAAAAAATATCACGAAAAATATGCTGGGTGAGGTCGCCGTCTCTGCAGGCGGTTGTTTGCCTGGCCCTGTGCTCGACGAATGCGAACCGGAACTTGCGGAAAGTGACAGGTCTGTGCAAAACACCGCAGCACAGCACCAGACACCGAGCGAACACGACTAACGATCATTTCCGTGATCTCGGAGTTTTAGGGAGCAGATACCTGGGGATCAAGTTGGACTTCTATCGCTAATCAGCTCACGGATAATCTCTTGTCAGCAACTTTCCCTGCTAGTCGAATTCGCCTGCTCATCAACGGGACCCACCTGCCCAATCTGACCTCAACTCCATTAAACGGTACCTTGAGAGCCTCTTGGCGTCTCCTAATCCTGAACTGCTCACGCCTCTTCCTTCGAGATCCTCAGGTCTTTATTTCCCTTGGGAGGGACAGTTTGGGCAATCACAGGGAATCCACTGCACCACCTTCACACGTGTAGAGTGGAGTTTTTCACTGCCTTCCAATTGACTGGTGTCAAATTCGCACCCAAAACACCAGCGGAAATGCATCGGAGCAGCAAACATCGTTCCACAAACACCAACCGCAAACACAAAACTGCATTTCAGTTTGCTTCCCATTGTTCGTTTCTTTCTTGCTGATATGGAATCAGAACAGTTCAACAGAACACAAATTGTAATGTCAACGCCTGTTCAGGCCTCCCACAGAAACACCCCGTCAGGGCCCGTGTTCACAGCGTGGTTGAGCGGCTTGATTTCTGCCCGTCTCCCGCGGTGCCCGCTGACTCGAGGCCGCTCCCAGCTCATGCATATTCCTCTCCTCCCGCACGGGCCGCGGGGTCCGGCGCTATTTGTATCCGCTTCCTCCACTCTTGGCCCTGAGCACTGACAGTGCACTCACCGTCTTGTCGGCTTCCACTGTTTCCTCGCTCAAACAACCAGGACATGGTTGGAGATGGGTCTCAAAAGAGCGACACGCGGATTCACACGACCCACGAAGAAACTACAACTCACTGCAGCCCTTGGCAATTGGGGTGAAAAGACACAAACTGCTTGTCGGTTGTGTTCGAACACATTGTGTTCACTGCAGGCGACCCCCCTTCGCCTCTATGTAGATTCATATTTTGTTCTTACAACTGGGGTTTTGTCTCAAGACCCGTGAATGCCATCATATCCAATTCCCAACAATGCCACGACACCCTAATTTCACAGAATAGCTGTCCTCTTGCTCAAAAGTCAAGGCATTAATTCATTTACAGACGCAAGAATCCATTTGGCGGCGTCACCCGGTGTTTCTCTACAGGAAGAGACGCCTCGTTACGGGAAATGTATGAAGCTGCTAATTGGGAGTGAGATTCAATTTGTAGCGAGGCGGCCTAATTAAACCGTGCGCATCCGCGCCGCCGCCTCCCACCGAAACTGCGCGTCTCACGTCTTCTCTGGTGACATTCAAGTTTGAAAATTTTTGCGTTTGCAGATTCAGAACAATACCCTGAAAAATCTATTGCAAGTGAGTTAGGCTGCACACAAACAAAATTTTGAACATCGTTCCGTGGACGTCAAAGGGAAATGCTCTTGAACCAGTTGGGCTTGCGATATCCCATTCCAGTTCGTACGAGCGACATTTCACCGCAATGGCTTCCAACCTGGGCCACCAGTCTCCTTCAAGGCACTTTTTTCGGTTTTGATGTTGCCCAAACGATTTTGAGCGAGATAGCTTGTTGACAGTGAAAGTGGGGGATTAGCAGCAATGCGCGTTGTGCCTGACAGTGTTGTCACTTGGCGCAGAGGGAGTTTGCAGGTTTCTGCGCTACTTGTGCACGTTCCCATCTCCGGAGACGGAAACAACAGAACATGTGGAGAACAAGAGGAGAACAAAGCTTTGGCCAAAGTAACCCCACATTTCTGTTTTCCTATCTTTCCCAACAATCTGATCGGGGGTCCGGGATCTGTTCCGCCGGAATCCACTGTGGTTCCTTAGGAGAGTTGAAGGATTCAAGGTTCCAACGTCTGGGACTTGGACAGACTTCTCAGGCCGCCAACAAAAGGAAGCACTTGTTTGCACATCGATCAGCTCTGATCTGTTTCCATCTTCTCTTGGCCCGGAAAGCCTCGGGTCCCGGACGCCCTGGTTCCCCGGGAGACGCGGGGCGCTCCGGCGCCGCTTCCTCTCAACAGGTAATCACGGCGCACGCGTGTCCGAAATACGCGATGATCTGGGATGGAGATGGAGCGAATGCGCGGTGTTGAACCGTGGGCGTGACAAGCGTACAGATGTTCCTGTATCGAAAAATTGGGTTCGGGGGGAAATTTTCATGATTATCAGAGGCAATGAACAACACTGAACCCTGTACCGGACATTTTGGAAACAAGGCAACTGGTCTCAAAGCACCAGGTTTGTTTCTTTTTTCGGTTTCACCCGCGAAGCATTCATTCATTGATGTCTTTCCTCGCCTGTTTGGAATCAAAAACGAAACTTCGGTCGCGCTTCACCAAAGTGTTCTGGTCTGTGGCGGTTACGGTCCGCAAGAAGTTCCCATCTGCCACCGAAATGCTTCTGCAGGAAGACGTAAGACTGCCGAGGCCATTTGAATGCAAGACGCGCAGCTGTCAGTAATCAACGCAGAGACACAACTCGGAGAAGAGAAGAAAAAACAAGTAATTTCGGTTATTGAGTGACCTTCTGGTGTTCGGATCAGTCCTATTCATTTACCCGCCACAGCGCGTAAATTGCATTACCCAGTTTCCTACATCCAAGTAAATGTGAAGAACCTCCCAAGAGGGGGCACGCCGCAAGACCAAAATCCTGTGGAAAATTTCCCCCTCAAAATGTCATTTCACTGCTGCGTTTGAGGCAAAACTCACATAAAGGCGCAAATTTGTGCTGGCCAGAAGCGGCAGGTTTCTGGTCACTGAAGCTGGGTTCCCCTGAGGCGCCCACAGAGCCGTGAGAGCTCCCCGATGTTCCCAGACTCATTTCAGAGTTTGTTTCTATATATCATTGCGAGAACAACGTCAAAATGGACGCATGCAAGGAGAACGATCTGTGGATGCTTTGAAGCGCTTACTTTGGCAGAATTGACACTTGTTAAGTCCATTCTGATTTCATTTTCAGGAAAACTACACCACCGTCAAGCAGCACATTGGCCTCGAGGAGACAGGAACTAACATGGTCCGCAGGGAGCAAAAAAGACAACTATTTCAGCATGACAACCTTCTCCTTCGTCACTGAAGAACATTCACGCAAGTTTTTCTGTGCTGTTCCTGTCATTCGTAGCAAAGTTTGTTCGCGTACCTCAACTGGGATGAACTAAAGTTTCACTCAAATTTAGCTCTTCAAAGCGCCCAGGTTTCTGTTTATTTTTCAAATTGCATCATGAATATTTTACTCTGACATCACAGTGTTTTTCTCTCCTGAGAAATTTGCCGGAGCCATGAATTCATTCATTACCCACAAAGGGGATTTCTGCGGTCGGGAGGGATTCGTTGCATTTCAACGATCACTCAATCGTCGGATGGCGTTTAATTATCACGGGGAAATAGCCTTGTTTTGTTGCACAACAAAGTAAAAGTTTGCAACAGAATGAAAAAGGAAGTACGAGACTGTCGATAACAAACTGATTGCTCTCAATTCAGGATTTTGAAGCAGACGTGGGATGGCACTGAGGTCAATCCAAGTTGAAAAGCCGAAACTTTCCTTGCTGAATCCATGACTTGCAGGTTCAAGCATTCTTGCCAAAGCACAAGAATCTCAACGGCAGCGAAAGTTTTTGAAGCCGCAGATGATGCTTCGAAAAAAAGACTTGGATGTTGCTTGAGTCTGCATGGTTGGAACAAGACTGGCATCCAAAAGAAAAGTTGGGGACTTTTCATGAGAGAATTTTGCAGCTGTCTGTGCAGATGAGTGAGTAGTGCTGGATTTGAATGTTTGACTTTCGCATCATATTTCCTGAGTTGTCGGCGGAAATTACCTTTCATACGGTGATGCACCGATTTAATCCAGAGCCAACCCTGCAGCAGAAAGTTCCCGGGGCCAGGGTCCAATGAACCCTCACAAAACAGAACACGTGCATAAAATTTCTGCAAATGGGTCCTCTACGTCTGAGAATCGTGTTTTTTTTTTTTTGCACATCCAGTTCTTATTTACACCAGACCAAGACCAAGGCCGGAAGCTTGTGCCCCTGGCGCGGAGAGCGGCTGCGGAATTCGCGCGCCGTGTCCCGCAATTTCCATGCCGCACTTCGCCTGAAGAAGTTCTAATTATCTCGCGCCTAATCTGCCTGTCTCGCCCCCTCAGCCATTAATTCCCCGCCTCTGTCTCCTCACCGCATTCATAACCCGGAAAAACAGCTGTATTATTCATTTACATGCAGATGAATCATTTTCGCACGTAACCTGAGGAACCCCTGCAGATCGTAAAATTTTAGCACGTTATTGAAGGTTGCCCTTGTCTGCACGGGGAGTTCAGAGTTCTTCGAATGTTTGATGATGGAGTCAAGATGCCAACAACAAATTCAACTTCAGAAGGTTTCAGAGAGAGCCGATCAACGCCCAGACTTTGCCAAACGTGCTTGCGTCTTGCTTTACCTGCTCTGGGACAGTCATGGCTTCAGGTCTGTTCGGTTCTGTTGCAACAGGCGTTGTCCTTTGGACTGAAATGCACGTGCGTGTGCAGGGAGGGGCACTCAAGTCTTGATATGGTTTGGCACTGAGCGCAAAAGGTCTCACTCTTATTTCTAATGTTGCAACATGTGATCAACCTTTGTATGAAGCTGCCGAGACTATGAGTGTCAACACAAAGCTTTGCAACGCTTTTTCAAAGAATGTTAGTGGCTCAAGTCACGCTGACTCGCATTCAGATGTTCTCGGCCGTGAGTTGTTGGCGCGGGGCATCTGCGGGCGCAGCTGCAGGCTGCTCGTCAGAATGCGGCGCGGCGCCCCGCGGGACAACTGCACAACCACCACTCACAAAGCGTTCAACTCATCACACATGTCTCGACTCACAAAAGGAATGCTGCAACCTGCAGGTTGCGTCATTTCTGATGAACAATACAGAGTCGAGCAGAAAGAGCTGGCGTACCACACGGTCCAAGTTGCCAGGCATTCAACTGACAATTCTCATATTTGTGACAACGACAAATTCATTTTCTTTCAGCAAAACGGCTGCCCAACTGCAGGTGCTTGTTGGGTTGGTTAGAAAATATCGTTTAGTCATGTTTGGATACGTACAGAATACTTCAGTCGGAACCAAAATGCCTGATCCAACACAAAGGGTTTGTTTCAGTGAAAACCAGGCATTGCATTGCAGCGCATGTTTCTATTGTCACGCCTCCATTACGAATGCATCAAAGAATCCATAAAGCGGCCCAATTGCCTCACGCGGGTCCAGTTCAGCGGTGGATCCAGACGACCAGAAACTTGTGCAATTGCGGAATCACGTGGAAACTCCTTTGGTGCTCCAAGTTGTGGTTTGCACATTTTTTCGTGTTACACTGATTGAAGCCCGTTTCTTGCCTCCAAGATTTTCCTGCCTTGAGAAAATTTTGCAAGTTTTGCCAAAATTCTTTCAAGGTTTTGTTGTCCAGACGTGTGAATTCTTCTGTTGCATTTGCTTGTGTGTCTGTTTCACTTCGAATTTGACGTTCTCTCCTTCTCTTTGTCAATCCTGGCTCCGCGCGACCAGTGGCGTATGATTTACGCTTCTCGCGCTGGATTCAGACAAAGGACCAGCAAACAGATCTGGACGTCAATGCTCGGGGTCAAGCAGCTCGATTACTCACACACCCGCAAACATCCATCGGGCCGCACTCTGTGCATTGCCGCGCCCAGGCGCATCAGCGCTGTTTGTCGCGTGATAGAAATGACTGAATTTGCCCTCTGTTTCCTTTTCAGGTTCTGTATTGTGTGAATTTTTGTATCAAATTTCCTGACTGACAGAATAACTTTTTTGCTTGGCTCAAGAATAGAACGATGAAATTGAACTTAGGGCGCACTGAATGAAAGAGATCCCGGCACATTGTTTGAAATCGCAAAAGTTTTTGAATGACGCTGTGAGAAGATGTTCTGAACTCGTGTCACAGTTCTTCACACGTCCTGTCCCAGCTGCAGGCATTTTGAACAGTGCTTCGCGGTCCGGCCCGCGCGACCCCGTGGGCACTCCCTTCACAACGTGACTGATGGGCTTCATACACGCAGCGCCATGAATCGCGACTCGGGCATTACAGATGCAGTTTTGACAAGCCAATATGTAGAGGTTTCTTTCCATTTCACAACCCTGCTCAGTTGGGAAGATAAAAGACTTACTTTCAATGGACAATGAGCGCGCATACTTTGGCGAAACCCTCATGGGGATCGAACTGGCGCTTTGGGACCCACAACCCTTGTCACATGATTCTGTGCACAAGGTTTCAATGTTCAAGTTTTTTCTTTGCAGGAGGAAGCTTCTGACTCCAAACTACCAGTTTTCCTTGTTCTCTGTGATACAGAGAGAGTTGTTAATGCTTCCTGTTTCAGAATCTTCCCAAAAGGCTGTGTTCTCCGAGACAGCTGACAAATGGTTGCAGACACTATAAAGGGTCAGAGTCACACAAACAGAATTATCAAACAAAAGTCAAGCTGTTTATAATGCACACAAGAATCGGCTGCATTACACATCACAGTTTGCCTTTCAGAGCAGAAAATAAGTTATAGAGAACGCCCATTCCAGAATCACAAAGACCCAACATTCTCAGCTTTTTTGGAACGGAGTGAAAAACAGCCATGAAAATGCAAAAAATCAAGAATCCTCAAATTGATCTGTCATCCATTCGGCGGACACCTCCATTTCTCTGTCCACTTGATGCGTTGAGGCAAACCAGCTGCATGTCGCACGCCTGCTGGGCGGGTGAGGAATGGTGCGCAGCTCTCATCGCGACAGATCGCATCGCGACTCATCCCGGCGTCACCCCGCATCCCGAGCGACTCACACCGCGACACCGATACCCGCCGCGGACATGTTGGGGGCGAAGAGACATCAAGGCTTCTGTGCAAGTACCAACAAAAGTGACGGAGGCAAGAAAACAGCCGTGTTGAGATGAAATCTGGGTGAAATCTGTAAAAAGACTGGACAAGGACGATGACGATGACGAAGACGGAACAACAACCTTGACGTAGAAGCGCCCGCCTTTCTGTGGTGGCCGTGACCGCAACAAGTGAGACGGTGGGAGCAGGTGGGACATCCGAGCGCGGAGCGGCTGCTTCACCTCCACACTCAGGGCGGGAGGGATGTTTTCCTGGCTCTCATGAACACAGGCAGACCAGGCTCAGGCAGGTGCTCTTCTCGTTTCATGCCAGCCATTCAGCATGAAACAAGCTTCTTGTAATGACCAAGATTGGTTGAGCGTTGCGCGCACAGGCTCATCATCTTCTGTGATGACAGTTTTTGAGTCTCCTCCCATGCCGTTTGCAGGCATTTCGACTCGTCCAGTCAGTCAAATTGCACGTTCTGTCCCTTTAATCAATCTTGACACTCTCGGAAATTCTCTGCTTCCGATTCTTGTCTTTGCTTTCAGCATCAGTCAGATTTTTTCAGTAGTGCGGTCTTGTGGACTTGGTTCTGCGGTGTGTTTATCCCCTTGTTGTGGGCATTTCAGGCTTGGACTCAAGAACAAACTGAGCTGAGCATTTTCAATGCAGCCCAAAGACAATTTGGGCACCATCTGCCTCCCTGTCTTCTTGCAAAACACGATGGCCCAAGCAACTGATTCAAGACAACGAAAAACAAACGTCACAAATCGAAATGGTGGGTACCAACTCATCCAAGAGTGCATCGGCAGCTCTCATTCGGTATTGATAGTTATGAATGCTCGGAGAAATCCCTCGTATAATAAGAGCAGAAAATTACATGTCGCGTCTCGGTGGAATCCTGGCCGAACCGCGCCATTACTGTACTGGATGAGGCGGCGCCTCAACGGCCCAGAAATTGATCCAGGGGGCGGGAGGACGCAGACGTGCTGGAAGTACGAACCTTGCGATGGATACATGCGAGGACACGAGCGCACTGTTGTGGGGCAGGAATTCTTGTCGATCTTTGGTGTTTTCACGTGTGTGCAGACAATCAGAAAGTGAACAAGATGGGAGCTGTTCGGCTTCACAGCCTGCACCGCTGACGTGTTGCTTCTGGACTCTGGTGCAGCTGATCCCATGAAGGCAGCTGAGGCACAACACTGAACACCGCCATGCAGCCGGAAACCTGACTTTTACTCACGTGCCATGGCCTTCTCTGAAAACCCACGGGTTTTCAAAATGACTGCTTCACCACGAGATTCACTTGACTCTCCCGTCACAGTGGCCACCAATCCCCTCAGAATGTTGCGGATAATACCTCCTCCTGTATATCCCCACGGGACCCGGGCCTCGTTATGACATACTTACAATGTATTAGCGCCCTTCCGGAGAGGCTTAACGTCCACACTAACTACCATTCCTCCATCGTATGTATTCAGTGGACGGGCAGGTCCGCACTCCGAAAAGGCTTTTTGATGAGTGTCAGGTGTTGGGGATGGTGGTGATCGTCCTTGAACAATCTATCAGTGAGATCAGCAAGCTAACTTTGTCACACGTCAAGCAGTCTCTTGAAAGTGTGAGTCATCTGATCAAGACTTACTTCTTCAAGTGTCATTCTCCCTGTGTACCCGAGGGTTCAGGAAGGCATTTCTCAAGAAGTCTGTACACCACCACCAAAATAACGCCATGTTAAATGATGACTTTCAGGTTTCTGGTGATCTGGTCTGACAAGAAAAAAATTTGGCTCATTTTCACTCAAGGTTATGAGCCACTCAAGGTGTCAAAAACAAGCAGAACACCTTTTCGTTGCGCTTTTGATACACATCTATCGTTCAGGCTTCTGCACACAAAAAATTCAGATGGTACTTCAGTCTGACACATTGCAGAAGGCCAGTTTGGAAGAAAAGGGAGATCAGGAAGCCTTGCAGCTTTCCTTTGGATCAAGGTTCGTTTGCTGTGCCTCATCAACCGAACCATAACATCCCGCAATCCATTTACAGTGGGCCATCTGCACTCCCCACACTGTCAAACGTGCTGGCCTTTTCCAAACTCAATCCGACGAAAAACTACTTTCACGTTTCCAACCACAACAAGCATACACGACTTGTTTTTGAGCCATTTGGTTCGTTTCTCAAAAGGATATTCGCTGGAGGACTGACCTCAACATTGTTGGGCTTTATCACCCCGAACCTGATCACCTGACGAAAACAGAAGCTGCCTTCGTGTTCGCCGGGTCTTCACTTGGGACGGAGCCTTGTGTTGGACAAGACTCTTGAATGTCAAACATGAACAAGAGCCCCAAGCGGGAAAAGTCCTGCAACCACCTGTTGGTCTGACCTGTTTGCCTGCGACTGCCCTTTCACCCAAAGAAAACATCTGTAAGCTCTGGTCAAAATCGGCATCTGCAAAAGACACAATTCGGAAGCTTCAGAGCGACAGAACCGCGTCTGGCTTATCCCGTAACTCATGGTAACCACGCGACAGTTACCCAGCCGCCCTAAAAGTTTCCATAAATATTAAATCAGACACCAAAACGACCCTAACAAATATCTACTGTCGTCCCCGCTTAATTCGACCCCGGTTAGTACGTCGCCCCGCATAATCAGTCGTTTTTTCCATGCCTCGAACTCAGTCCATTTGAAAAGCATTGAGTTCACCCTGGATAGTTCGTATCCTCTTAATTCGGACACCCCGCCTATTTCAGCGGTGTTGAAGCAGAA
>JAAUXT010094257.1_pt1 | contig 11965 bp, 11 predicted proteins | sample 7278171 | NCBI WGS metagenome assembly JAAUXT01 (sample SAMN14350112, study PRJNA611818) | marine sediment metagenome | isolation source: surface marine sediment (1.8m) | place: French Polynesia: Moorea | collected 2018-08
ACCCCACCCCACCCCACCCCACCCCAATTTTCACGAAAAGAAGCATGGAGATGTGAGAGAAGATTCCAAAGGCGTCAATTGCCTGGTACAAAGTGGCTTCTGATCTCACCTGTGGGGGTTGCGTGTCACACACTTGCTCCACGCTTTCGCGTTTCAGCGTCTTGCTCACATTCAAGGACGGACAGGCGGAAAATTCTACTGACAGTTGGTAGATCTCCTGGGCGATCCAGACTTGTCTTCAGAGACGCCAATCGTGAAACATGCAATTTCAGAGGAACGACGGTAATTTTTGAAAGAAACGCAGAAGGCATGTGTTGTAGAGCTGTGAGCCTAAAAGGGAATTTCCCCCCTTGTCATGGATTCCTGGATCCAGGTAACAGATCCAGGGGTCAGACAGAGCCCACCAGGCGCCCCGCAGGAAAATCTCCATTCTGCGCCGTTCTTGACAGATTCATTTTGAAAGACTATTTTGAAGGAGGTTTGGGCTCTTGGATCCTGAATCCTGTCCTTGTTCACCACTGCAACAAGGCCAAGCTTCTATATTCGCATTACGCAGGGTCAGCAAATACGTCCGCTCCTTTTCCGACGTGCCCTAATTGCCAGACACAGTGACACAGTTCCTGTTTGGTCACTTGTCATTGGCTCTCAGTGACTCATGTGATGCACAATTTGGTCATCTGTGCCACTGATCTGTCAATTGGGGCCGTGCTGAACCTCGCCATTTTTTCCTTGTCTCTGTTCCAGACTTCGCGTTAGATTCCACAACGCGTGTTGGTGCGTCTTCTGATTCGGCTCGGCCCCACCACTGCCACTCGGCCCGCGCCACCATCACTCACCCGATTCCCTTTCAAGTGTCCCCAGGACGACAGGAGCTTTCACAGGACGTGTTCTCCACTCCATTACACTGTAGAACCGGAGTCTAACTCCTGGATGCGTCTCTTACACTGTGAAGCCTGCCTCACCCTCTGCGTCATCCTGGGCTGCACCAAGGGCAGGATGATGTGGTCATCCCCCCGACTGTATGTTGAATCAGCTGCTTTGCTACAACAAACGAGACAGAATGGGAAAAGTTTCTGCTGAATCGCACCCTCCCCAAGTCCAACCCAAGCTGCCCCCACCTGACACTGGCCACCCACCACTGACCAGGACTCTGCGTGAACTCTGGTCATCTTCCCTGGCTCAGAGCCCAGTTATTCCCCACTGGGCTCCTGGCCACCCCAGGCCACCCACACCACAGTCACACCCACTCCCAGCTACCCTACCCTCCCAGACCAAGCCACACTGCCTACTCACATATTGGCCTCTGCTCAGCCACCATCCCCAGGCCACACCCATCCAGCTCAAACTCACCCTCCCCATTCCACCGACCTGCCACCCCCCCTTCTGTACTCCCCACCCGCCACCCAACTCTGCTACACCCCACATGAGCCCTGCAGCAGGAAGGAGCGAATCGCCCCAGGCTGACGTGGAGGGTTACAGAGCCACATCAGCACTGATGTCACCTCCCAAGATGATACTGCTGTTGGTGCTCAGGTTACAGACACTGTCCTGTCCTGAGTTGAGAAACTGCCACTGACCCAGTGTTTTTTTAGGGCCTGCCAACTGAGTCTTGTTGATCCTCATTCACCCCAGTCCAACCTCACCCTGCCCCATCCCTTTGTCCAACCCTCCTCCCACTGCGCCCTATCCGCCCAATACAGCCCAGGTACCACCACCCAAATGAAGAAGTGAAAGAAACTTGAGATCTAAAGAATACAAATGTGTTTTGTCTGTTGAAACCACATTGCAACTGTTGATCTCCCAAGCACCAGCTGCTTCTGTGATGAAAAGTACTTGTTTTTCTTTTTCAAAAAAATACAATGACTGATCTAATCTCAGCAGGAATTCATCAACTTTGTACAGGCACCATTTGTGACACTTTGCTTGGTATTTTTCATTTGTACAGAGACACATGTGGTGAGAACTGTTTGGTGAGTTGGTCACTCTCAACCAAGAGAAGATTGCTGGAGCAGCAAACACAACAAGCAAGAAGCAATTCACATGGAGTCCAAATCAGAATTCATGAAGATGCAGGACACACAGGCATAACAGGAGGAAACATAAGAAAACCAGCACACGTGCAAACTTGAGCACTAATGATCTCAGGTTTGGTAACTGCCCATGTGTTATCTTGCCTGACAATTTTTTGTGCTGGAGACACCTTTCTCTTCTGGAAAACAAGTTCTGGAACCAACAAATTCTCAAAAGAAACTGCAGGATGGTTTCAGTACATAAAAGCCCCACTATTTTTCAACATCAAAGAACTTTTTCTTCCGAAACCAAAACTGAAGGAAGGAGATGTGTTGGTGCAAAACATGAAACACATGAGAAGCAAACTGGAAAAGCTCAAGCAGAGGGCGTCTGCTTTTGTACACGTTGCGGATTTGTCAAGAAAAATTCGACACACAATGCTGAGAAGAGAATGGTACGTGTAACCTTGGGAAACCTTGTTCCGTCAATGTTCAATTCTTTTTCAAATTCTTAGGGTTTGAGCTTGCTGATGCATACAAAATTCTTGTTGTTTGCAGCAGACTTTTAGGAAGCTTTGACCTTGTTCTCAAAGTGCGATGCAAACTCCAACACGAATATCTAAGAGTAGCACAGCTGAAAGGAGAAATTGTGTTGACAAAGCCACTTGGACGAGTACCTTACAAGAACCTGTCTGAAATACCTTACAATGACGGCTGTACGTCTATGTACAGGAGGCCGCATCCCACGCCTGATATTTTCAAAGGGTTTTTTGACACAAATAGATTCTTGAAATACTATAAATTTCGCTTGAATAAGTTTTTGAGGCTGAACATAACAATCTTGGAATTGAACATACCACACTCTGCTGCAGGCCAGTTGTGCCCCTCTGGTTCTGTTTGGATTTGGAAGTTTTTAGGATTTCCTGACATAAGACATTTTTGTGGCAGAATGAGTCATATATCATGTTATCCATTTTCTGACAAAGCTGAGGTTGGGGTTGAATCAAAAGTCTTTGTTATAGTGAAAGCAGATCTTAACTTTACTGTTATTGACAAAGATGTTGTGCAGAGCAAGGAAACAACAAGCACAGAGCAAAAACAAACAGAACCACAATGGTCCTATTGGTTTCCCAGCAGAAGGACAGGATTATTCATTTACCAAATTACAGCACAGCCTGTGGAAAAGATAACTGTGTTCTTCTCAAACATGACCAATACAGAGACAAAGGCTTTTGATGGTCCTGCAGCAAAGTCCAAAGAGCTTGATGCACATCACTGGAAAAATCAAAGTTATTACTTTATATCAAGCAAATTTCAAATGGCTATTTACAATACCAGACAAACCAACAAGAAATGCACTTTCCTTTTCAAATTTTCTTTGCATTCTGGTGAGGTTAATATCAGCATTGGAGAAAACAAAACCAAAATTATATTTCCTGAACTTAAACCTTGTGGGAAGCTGTTGTTTTGCATTGTCAAACTCAAAAGTCCCCTGGGCTTTCATTTGAACTTGACATTAAGTCACATGTTGTACGCAGGAGACATGAACACAGAAGATTGCAAATATGCAGGTGTATGGATAGCTGATGCTTACAACGAGAGAGAGACAAGCAAGCAGTTCAATGAAATTTATCACAGCTGTGTCAAGGAGTACTTCGATGTATCATACCAACATGACTGTTTCTATGATCCCAGGTTGAGTCAGTACCTGGCAATTTCCTATCACTACATTGCTTTTGGTGTGTCCACAGAACACACACATTTTCCCCATGGTAGTGACAAAGTGCCAATTTATTCTACAAAATCTGACATCATCATAATATTTTATGGATTCAAGGAATATGGTGTGATGTCACTGCAGATTGAGGCTTCAGTTACTTCCTGTGAAATTGTTCATGTTGATATTTGCAAAATTGGAAGTCTTCACAATTCTACTCACTATTTCAATTTGTTTGTGTTTGGAAAGAAGGCCGAATTCAAAAACCTTTTCCTTTACACAGGCGACACACTGCTATTGACTGGTAAACAACAATGCACTGTGTTTCAGATAAAAGCGTACGCCATGAACACCACAAACAGCCCAGAAAATATTTGTAAACTTCACATCAATTTTCTTGCCCAAGGTTTCAAATTGTCTGCTATTGCTGATGGCCACATTGAAGGTGAGTGGGTTTGTGTGGACAGAACTTGTGACCTGTCTGTCATTTCTCATTGGTGGTCAAAAGGTGTCCTTCTCAAGGGGTTCCAGGCAAACAAGACAAAAGTTTGCCCAGGCAAATAGATCAAAGCTAAAGGGTGCAAGCAGAGTCACATGTAGAGGACATAGCACATGGAGACTCGTGCACTCAATCCGGGCACTTCATGTGCTTATGTGACATAGAAACCACTTTTCTTTTCTTTCCTCGCACAGGTCCTTACAGTGGGGTTAATGTTTTGGGAAAAACAAAGACAAGGAACAGTTGCGTGCTTGGTCGCCTACACACTATGGACTGTGTGAAGATAAGAACCCACTTGTGCAGAACTGCAAAAACAATGCTCTGTGCAGTTGGAGTGTCCACCACTGACATGAGAAACTTGAAATACAAAGGACTGACCAAGGTCAATTTCAACTTGACTGGATATTTTGTCCAGCCACCAGGGACAGTGATAGAGCTTCAGGCAGGGGAGAGAAACTTCATCACCTACATTGTGAAAATGGAAGACACAGCCCATTTTGATCAAAGTCTGAGTCTGGTGCAAAAAGCAGCTGGGTCTGAGTTGGATTCCAGCCGCTCTTACTACCTGGACCTGCCTCATCTTGTCTCACATCACCTGATACTCTTTCTAGTAGAAATGAAAAGCAATGCAACAAACCAGGTACAAACCTCAATACATTTCCTATTCATGTGCTGTGTGGCTTTCAAACCCCTAACACTGTCCCCTTGCTGTTCAAAACATCCATAAGTTTTCCTGATGCCTCACTCCTTTCCCTCACACCCAGATGCAGACAAGTCTTGGGTTCTGAGTGCTCACAGCTGAGAGAGCTCCTCCAGTCTGATGTCTGTGTTTTCAGAGAGTTATTTACCAGTGTGTGACCGGCCCCGTCCCACATCAGCTGGATCTGTGTGTGTGTGTGTGTGTGTGTGTGTGTGCATATGTGTGCGTGTGTGTACATCACTCAGGACACAATGCAACTTTGTTCTGTGTATCATGTGATTGTGTCCTCTCACAGGACAAGTCAGTAAAATCTGCTGCGCTTGTTTCTCTTTACAGGACTTTGTTGATCTCGATCTCAGATCTGAACACGCAAAAGACGCAACAGAGCTTCATGACTGTGAAGAAATTTATGACAGATGCTACGTTCGAATGACAAGGGAAAAGCCCCATTACTTGAGAGCCTTCTTGCCAACTCTTAATTACCTGATAATTTCTAACTCCCAACACAAACACTATGCAATGGTTGCTCACATGAAGGTTTTCCTGTTGAAGCATTTCTATGACTCTTTCCTGTGTGTGAAGAACATGAAACTGCGTAGATGCAAGATCATGGGTACCCACTCAAACAAGTGGCCAATACGTCCACCAGGCTGTTGGAATTCCACATACCTTGGTCGAAGAAACCACTCACAGGAAACTCCACATTTTAGGTACATTTTGGTTTTTTTTCGCACGAGACATGCTGATGTAGACACTGGAAAAGAGACAGAGAGGAACAAAGTTTCATGGGAGAAAGCAAGTGAAACATGCCAGGAGGTGCATTGTGGTTTGCCAGTTATGTGGAGCAAAGAAGAGTTGCAATTTCTATTGGCTTTCCTTAAGGTTTCTTTCCACATCAAGTTCATGGAAGGCATCTTTGTGGAACATCCTCTCAGGGTGAGTTACATGGCTTCTTCTTTCTTTTGAGAAACCTCTTTTTTGTGTGTTTTCCTTGTCTGTGCACAAGTCTCATTTCATTAACAACAGGAACAAAACCCTGGTCATGCAGGAATCTTCCTGCAAACAAGAGGCTTTGTGTTCAGTGAATGCTCTGATGTGGTCTATGAGCGAAGGCAACCCAAGCAGTTCAATGCAAATCTGAAGTCACTCACTGCACTTTCAAGACTAGGAAGTCTTCCAGCCTGGTTCAACTGCACCTTGGTGGTTCTTATCAACCTGGCTGATGCTTATTTTGCAAAGGTAAACTGTCAAAGAAATCTGCTTGTGCACGTGATGTGTACAGGTGGAAAGCCCCATATGAACAGGCACAAGGAATTTGATCCAAACCCTGTTCCCTACTTCTGTCACAGTGCACACTTCTTGAAACAGAAAATGTGTTTCAATTTTGAATGGCTTCCCACTCCACATGAAGCACTGTTGCTTTGTGTTCATCCAAAACAGTTTTCCTATGTGTTTCAATCTGTACAAGCAACAAGAATGCCTTCTTTCAAATTCAACAACTCAGGCACAATAGCTGTGACAAAGTATGACAATTTTGTCAACTATTCCACAACACACAAAAGGAATGAAACTTTTTGCATCAGAAACACAGAAGTACGGAACAGTAAACTGGGAGGAAATGTGCTGAATTGCTCCGAAACTTTCAACACTGCTGCAATGAGATATCTCCATATTGGTTCTTTGTCTGGTGGTGCAGAAGCTTGTTTCAGTGGAGAAAAGGGGAAAGAAGCAGCACACAGCAGTGAATGTGAAGCCAGTGTGAATATTACTATGAAATGCAGGTATCTGACACAAACTGATGGCAGAAAGGTATGTTCACCACTTTTCAGTGCACAAAACAAGGGGCAATGTGAAATTTACTTGAACTTGAAATCAAATTTGACATCCACAGAGGAGCACAGCAAACCAGTGAAAATTTTCCAGTGCAAGAACACAAAACATATTCCCATGGCACTTGTTGATGACCTCATTGAAGATTGTATGGCAGAAGGTGATGATGAGAAGATCCTGAAATCAATGCTGCAAAAGAAAGCCTACCATATCTGTGCTCTTCAGTCTCAAATTCCTTGTCGAGAAGGTCACTCAAGATGCTTCAATGTTTCTGAGATTTGTCAATACAGACTGAACTCAATAGGTCATTTATTTCCATGCCGAACAGGAGAACATATGCACAACTGCACTCATTTTGAGTGCAATAAGATGTTTAAGTGTTACAAGTCTCACTGTATTCCATGGGAATACACATGCAATGGGAGGTGGGATTGTATTGATGGACTTGATGAATCTGTGAAACAAGTTTGTGGTTCCACCAGACTGTGCAAGCATTTATACCTGTGTAAATCTTCTCAAATATGTATCCATTTGGATACTGTTTGTGACAATCAGGTCAATTGCCCTCATGGTGAAGATGAAGAGTTGTGTGATTTGAAACAAGTCTTCTGTCCAAAAGTTTGCCAATGTGTGGCCTATGCTGTGCACTGTGTTAGGTTGCAGTTTTCTGACTGGTCTTTTGCATTTGCTTCATTTTTATTTCTTAATTTGAAGAAGTCATTGATAAGAACAAAGTTAGTGACACCAAATATTGTTACATTCCATATTTGTGAATCATTATTCCATGCAGATAACCTTTGTTTTTGGATGGATCATGTAACTAAGCTCCATTATTTGAGTGTGGTGCTCACTACAGTTGACAATCTTCAACCTCATTGTTTTGCAAAGGCCAAACAGTTGGCCTTTGTCAAAATTTTGAATGCTAATATGAGCCAAATAGACAACTACGTGTTTTCATCCTTGGCACATTTAAGACACATAAATTTATCAAGTAACCCAATAAAATGGATATCTGACATGGCCTTTCAGGGTCTTCCAAAATTACATACACTGTCACTTTTGGATGTTGTTATTTCTGACATCAAGTACACTGTGTTTGAAGGATTGTCCTTTTCACTTCTGGAGACAAACACCACTTTCCTGTGCTGCTGGGCACCACCTGAAGCTGCATGTTCCTTGATTGTCCCAAGCTACTTCTTGTGCTCACACCTACTTCAAAAAATTCCAGTTAGAGTCACTTGCATTGTCTTCTCATTGGTTGTGTTTGTTTTGAATTCTGTATCTCTTCTGGTCACCTATTTTCAGCAAAGAACAAAGAAGCACCAGGAAAAACTGAAAACTGGAAAAGCCTTTTCATTTGTTATGTTCTTTGTGAATACTGCAGATATGACACTTAGTCCTCCTTTGATAATATTATGGATCACTGATGTGACAAAGCATCAAACTTTTCCAAAGGAACAAGAGCAATGGCAATCTGATGCCACTTGCTCACTGACTTTGGGGTTGTTTGTTCACAGTATTTGTGCAAGTCTCACAAGTTCAAACTTCATGGCATTCACCAGACTCATGGTGGTGAAACATCCCCTTGATACAAAATTCAAAGATTCAACATTTGTCAGACAGAAAGTTACCCTGTTCATTTTTGGATCTATTATGGTTTTACTCATTGCCACCCCTTTGAATCTTTTTGTGAGATTAGGGACACTGTCAGTTTTGTGCAGCCCATTTTGTGATCCAACCAGAACATTTGTCTTTTTGCAAGTCTTGACATGGATCACAACTGTTTTGTTTGCTTCATCCTCAATTATGTTTTGCTTTTTAAGTTGCTATCTGATTTTTTCCCTGAAAAAGTCCAAAGAGAAAACAAAAGACATGGCCAGGAAGAAAGTATCTCATTTTGCAACATCTGCCCAAATATGTGTTTTGACCATTTCAAATACTCTGTGTTGGGGAACAGTCTGTGTCATCACCATAGCATCAACATTTCTCAGAATCTATCCCTATCTTGTGATGGTTTGGACCACAGTGGCTGTGTTGCCCCTCACAGCTATCATGAATCCTTGCATTTTCCTTGCACTAGCAATTCCCAAAATTCTAAAAACTGCACATCAGCAAGATAGATAGCCTGTGTGTATTGAACACCAACAAACAAGTTGGTGTGTTTTCCAAAGAACAACAATCCACGCTTGATTTGTTCAGGAAGAGGCTATAAAGATCCTGGGTGTTGTACTCATGTCTATTTCTTTCGGACAGAACGAAAGTGTCTTTCTGTTGTTACCTTTCAGAGGAAATCATGCAAAATAGAGTTTGACAATCTCCATGGTGTCAATTGTTGTTGCGGTGTAATGCGCTTCGATGGATCCTTTGGGCAGGAAATTGACAACAAAACAGGAGATCAAAGACCAACAAGACTGTGGCATTATTCAGTCTGGCCGCCAACCAAAGAATTGTTGCTTCTCTCAAACAAACCATTGGTTATTTTAGCAGGGAAGGAGGTTGAACAAGGAAAGGTTTGTGACTCCCCCCTGGTGAAGCAGCCAATGGTTGGTTTGGTGGCAGGTAGCATCAGCCACAGTGGCTGAAGAAAACAAACCATTTACTCCCCGCCTTCCTGCTGCACCAAAGGCACACATGCACTCGTACAGAATGCCCAGGCTGGAACATCAGGGGTAGGAGCAGGATTGGGCTTGGGGAAAAACTGTCAGCCTTTCAGAGAAAAACCAAGCAAGCAAAATGGATTGGAACAAGCTGGTTGTGTCTGTGTTGTTTTTCCCTCCCTCAGTGTCATAGTGGACTGGGTTTGTCGCCTGTCTCTCAAGCATGCATAATTCACATGGCGGGGCTCACATGGTCTCGGCTCCAGCCTCCTTACGTCTGGTGATGTCTACAACACCAACAGGCAGCAGTTACATCAACAGCGTGGTACCAGGGGTGTAACCAACGAGAGCAAGACATGTAGGGACCACTGCAGAGGGAGCGGGTGGTTACCCCACGGATGCGGGCAGGTACAGATCCAGTGAGCCTCAGGTCTATATACTCCGCTGGATCAGCGAGGTTGCTGAGGCAGGTCCAGGGGCGTACCCCAGCGGGTCCAGGCAGATCCAGGGGCGTACCCCAGCGGGTCCAGGGAGGTTCGGGTCCGGGGGCGTACCCCAGCGGGTTCAGGGAGGTTCGGGTCCAGGGGCGTACCCCAGCAGGTCCAGGGAGGTTCGGGTCCAGGGGCGTACCCCAGTGGGTCCAGGGAGGTTCGGGTCCAGGGGCGTACCCCAGCGGGTCCAGGGAGGTTCGTTCGGGTCCAGGGGCGTACCCCAGTGGGTCCAGGGAGGTTCGGGTCCGGGGGCGTACCCCAGCGGGTCCAGGGAGGTTCGGGTCCAGGGGCATACCCCAGCGGGTCCAGGGAGGTTCGGGTCCGGGGGCGTACCCCAGTGGGTCCAGGGAGGTTCGGGTCCAGGGGCGTACCCCAGCGGGTCCAGGGAGGTTCGGGTCCAGGGGCGAACCCCAGCGGGTCCAGGGAGGTTCGGGTCCAGGGGCGTACCCCAGCGGGTCCAGGCAGATCCAGGGGCATACCCCAGCGGGTCCAGGCAGATCCAGGGGCATACCCCAGCGGGTCCAGGGAGGTTCTGGTCAGGCCCCACCCGGCAATCACAAAGGAAAACTCAATCCTTCTTGACCCACGTTTGGTGCTCCACTCCACTCCTGCATCCAGGACAACCTGTCCGAAAGAAAAGTAAGAAATGTTCCCCTTGTGTGTCAAATGTTTTGGTCGCTTGTTGTGACAGCAAAGCCTCCCCCCAATTCTGGGGGAGTTGTCTCTCAGCCCCCTCTGTGATGAGTCTGTCTGAGCCGAGTGGGACGGGCACGCATTGGCAGCACAGACGGACGCACAAATGAATAGCGCTCTCTGTGGAACCAAAGGGATCCCAGCACTGACAGTTGAACACAAACCCCCCTCCATGGGTGTCACGAAGACCGAGTCTCTCCACCCTGTTGACTTGTTGCGTCTGTACCTGGATCCACATGGGAAATCACAACCAAAAGAGGGAGTTCAGCATCCAAGTGGTCGTGATTGGTTGAAGAGTTGTCCATTCAGATTGGGCTCTGACTTTTGATATCTTCCAATGCGTTTCTTGCACCTCCACCACAGAAGTACATCAGAATTTGTGGGAGCCGGCAACAAACTAGTTTTGCCCTGGTCTGAGTGTTGTAACGTGTTGTTCGCTTTCTCAAAACCAAAGTGACTTAGAAAACAGCACCAGCTGTGGGGAGTTTTGGGGGGAGTTTTGACGAGACCAGCTGCGCGCTGAAACGAACGAGGCCAGACAATAGACTCGAGTACAGTGATGGATCGTTGAGCTGATCCCATAGGGGCCCGCAGTCTCCATGCACTCCCAGATCCCGTGCAATCAGGTGCGAAGATCAGCTCCAAACAGGCACGTCGCAGTCGAAGTGAAGTTTGTTTTCCTGTCTACAGAGTAAGTCAGGGGCGGCTTTAGCATCTGGTCTGGGCCAGGTGTTTCTAATGACTTTGCATGAGAAAGGAGAAAACACAGAATAAGACTGGGAGGAGGTAGGGCCCCGTGAACACTATAAAGCCAACCAGCCCCAAAACCAATGAGTCCAATGACCCAACCTCCCCCCCCCCCACACACACACACGCTCTGCAACTGCACCCTGAAGTCAGAATTGCACCCTTCAACAAAAGACCCTGTCATCAAACTCCACACGAGACACACGTGCGTCACGTAACCACGTGGATCTGTCTCTGCACAGGGTCGGGCCCTGGTAAAAACACTGAGACCCAGACTCCCATGAAACAAAGAATCTTTTCTTTGGCGCCAAAAGCAATTATCCACAGTCATCAAAGGTCACACTCCTCCTCGCGCACAATCGCGTTGTACGCGGTAAGAGCCGTTAACAGAGTTCCCGCTGGTTCCTGCCATTTTTCGTGTTCTACCGATACATCGCAGTCGGTTGTGAGCTTTCCTTGCATCTGGAAACGAGAACATATAAAAACGATGTGCGCCTCTATTGCGTGGGATTTAGCACTCTGGCCATGGCCGAGATGTTCTTGGCCCACGAGCAGAAGGCTTCAGCAGTCCACCCAGAAAGTGTTGGTCGCAGGGCCCTGAACTTCTGGTGCTTCCCCCATCGTCCCTTTCGTGTTCTCTGGACGGCCCCAAGGTTTGCAAGCTGGCACGGAATAAAAAGAT
>JAAUXT010098903.1_pt1 | contig 11965 bp, 17 predicted proteins | sample 7278171 | NCBI WGS metagenome assembly JAAUXT01 (sample SAMN14350112, study PRJNA611818) | marine sediment metagenome | isolation source: surface marine sediment (1.8m) | place: French Polynesia: Moorea | collected 2018-08
GACACCATAGAGGAAGGTAGCCTAAACCACTGAGCTCCAACTCATACTCTACAATAAACTATACTACAACATCACTACTGGGGCTTCACTCATATATACAACATAATATCCCTGCGCAAGTCAAGGGATGTTGCAGGGGTCGACAAAATGAGCTGCCCCAAAAACACTTTCCCGCACGTGAAGGACGCTTCCGGTTTGAACCACCCAAGACGTCGGCGGTCTCTCTCTCTCTCGCCTCAAGAAGATCATCCGTCAAACGGTAAAAGAACGCGTTGTGCTTGCCTCTCGTTCCGTGTCAGAATTCAAACTTCCCCGCATCACGGTTGACAAACAAACTGCGACAGAATTGTCTCTATCTGAATGCATTGCGAGACACAACAGATTCAAGCGAAATTGAATCGAATCGAATCGAATCAACTCGCAATGTCTGCCTGAAGACGCCAAGATCTCAAACCCTGTTGCTCAAGTGGAAATTTCTTGTTGTGCGACAACGCAACAAATATGTTGCCTGCCATTCATTGAGTCGACCTTCTTCATAACGTGAAAAATGGCCACTTCGTGGCGTACGTGCAGTGCTCAAACACGCAAGCTTCCAGAATTCGCGGAAACCCCGCAATCCAACGGAACCAGGGTGGTGTTCGATTTACCCTTTCGTCCATCCGGAATTGCTTTGGAATGCACAAAAAGAACAGGATTTGTGCAATTCTGGTTGTTCTGGATTGATATTGGCCATTCCACTCTGTGTCATGGAAGGGCCATTCCGGATTTGCAATGGATTGACGAATTGATCAATCTAACGCTACCTAGAAAACTCCAATCCGGAACGCCATACACCACACCACATGGACACGCACACGCATCCAGGGAGCAAACGCCACCACCATTTGAAACAGCTGTACAGATCAGGGGCGCGCTCACGCTACACTCGCCTCACGTTGCGTCTGCCAACTTCACATGGACGACAGTTTGTTTCGCCAGAAACATAATCATCACTTCAAGGCAATCATCTGTCTGTCACAAGTGCCTTGCCCTTCTACAGCACATTCTGACGCTATGCAAACCTGTCAGCCAGTAAAGTTCGTGAATCTTCTCGCCCGTGAAGAAATCCCGCGATTCAACATGTACCACAGCTTTCTCTCATTGATCCAAGAACTGCATGGGGAGGCAGACCCTTGCAGAGCCGATCCAGGATCACCCGACCTCGGTATACGCTGGTGTCCGAATCTCAGGAAAAATAGTGAGGTACAGGTGGGCCTGGGTACTGTATCTCAGTCCCTTGGATCCATCAGAGGTAACTTTCAACCAAGCATTTTGAGGAGGGTGCCTCAAGCAGAAGCCACAGCAGAAGACAGCTGAACAGGGAAGCGTGCGCAGAACATTTCAACAAAACGCCTCTTCCAAAACAATGAAAGGTTTATTCAACCCCTCTCACCCCATCAACAAAACAAACTCGAGCAACAATCCAACACGTGCACAAAGTTCCGCATTGAACAATAGTCGCCATCAAACTCACCGCTTCACAGCACCGTGCGCGCGAGGAGACTCATCGCTGCGAGTAATTCGGAGCATTCCAACACTCGAGGCACATCTTCAGAAACTGTGAAAGTCTCCCGCCGTGAGTCAGGTGCAAGATTTCCCCCGATTGCCACGTGACTCAATCACGTGAGTCGGTCACGTGAGTCCATCCCTGAAAATCCCTGCAGTTCTGCTGAATGACGCGCTCACACGCGCGCACTCGGTCGCTGCGCGAGACCCACTCCCAGGGTCCTGATCCCTTTGGAAAGACAGCACAACATGGTAAATTCTTCAGAGCCATGCCACAAAGGTTTCTTTGGATCCGCCCTTCAGCTATTTTCTGGACAAATTTGTCCTGTTTCGCCGCTACAATGCGCTTTTTCCCTCAAACTTCCCGAGGTAGCGCCTCTGGTGGCCAAACGGGTCCTCCGGCGTCCCGGGCGACTCGAACTCGGGTTTTCTGCCAAACAGCGCCACGGCGAGGTCAATACAGACACCGGCCGTCAGACCCCACGTGGTGTAGGTCGCACCGTCCTTCCCCTCGTCGTGGAAGAAATGGACCCAGTTCGTCATTCCCCGACTTTTGTAGTCGGACGCAAGATGGCGCTCGTCACTGAGGAAGCGGCTCAGCGGAAGTGAGAACGTGTCCTGCACCTCCTCGTTAGGTATGGGTATGAAGTTCTCGGGTATGATTCCGACGATGGGTACCATGAGGACACGGGTACCCGTGACGCGTGGGAGGAGCTTGGCGACGACGCGCACGCCATCTGGTGGCAGCGCCACCTCCTCGTGCGCCTCGCGCAGCGCCGTGCGCGTCTCGTCGGCGTCGTGCGTGGCGTCGCGCATGCCGCCAGGGAACGCCACGTCTCCCGGGTTACGACGCATGCGCGCCGAGCGCACCGTCAGCAGCACGTGCACCTAAAAAGAGTGGAGATTTCAAGTTCAGCAGAGAAATTCTGTAAACCAGAGCATTCATGACCTCAAAAGCGTGAATGACAAGTTCGATCACATTCCGCGAAGAAACTTCAAGCGACGAATGCCGAATCGGAGACTGCTCTTCAAAATTCGCTCCTTTGAACGCACGCATTTTTCGACAATTCAATTTACTGTGACCTTTCCCCGTTTTCGGACTGCCCGACGGGACGGACATACACACACACACACACACACACACACACACACGCTCACACACACACACACACACACACACACACACGTGTACGCACATTCACCCAAACACACACACAGACACACCCATCCTCTCTCACACACACAATCACATACACAATCACACACATACGAGGATCTATCCAAATGTCCCTGGAATCATGTTGATCGGTCTCCGATGGGGATCGCGGCCTGTTCCCTTGCAAGATCAATGTCAAGTAGATCAAATCGTCATGCAAACCAGCCAACATGATTCCAGGGACATTTGGATAGATCCTCGTACACACACTCACTCTCACACTCACGTGTGCACACACACTCATAGACACACAAACACACACACCCTTCCGAAACACTTTGAGAAGAACATCTGCACAACACACACACACACCTGTCCCTTCCTGACGAACAGTGGCACGAGCACTGCGGCGAGTTTGAGCGACCTGAACGCCGCGCGGCCACTCGCGTACTCAAACGTGTACTTGTCGTCATGGTAACGAGACAGACGCTCCGCGACCTGGTCCTCCGTGAATCGCTCCTCCATCTCCACCTGAAACAGACATCGAGGCCTCGGGTCACACTGCGTCCGTCATGCGTTGCGTCTGCATCAAGGCGACTTCATATAGAATTCAATTTTTACGCGTTTTGTGCAAAAAGCTGGGTGGCATCAAAATTTAACATGACACCCAATGTGACGCAGGTAGCTTCTCGCAGATAATCAGTGGGAGCCAATTCTTTGTGCAAAAATGTGTGGACACAGGCAACAATGACTTTTTGCCACCTTTGATTTCTCAAGACACAACAAGCGACGCATGCACTGGAATCCAAGTTTGACGTCTCACACTGCATGCGTCAAGGGTTGCCTTTTCGTCATGATGCAACAAGCCAAAAAGCCTGATCCCTTTGCGTGATCAATTGTCAGCAGGTGATCACGTCAAAAGAGTTTGCAGACACAGACTCACAGGTCACCCAGCAGGCCGGGTTCACACCGGAAACGTGAAGCCGCGTTCACGTGCAAGTCAACGAACGTGAGGGATGAAGGTGAAAGCCTGCACGTGAAACAGCAAGCAAGCTTCCAGAATCTGCACAGCCTGGGCAATCGCAGGGCCTTCAGTACCTGTTTCTCTGTCTGACAGTCACACCACAGAGACCCAACCGAGACGAGGGTGGGGAGGAAATACCACTGACAAACCTCTAACGACGCACGCTCCGGCTGAGACACTCAAAACGGGTCTGCTCGTTCGGATGCCTCGATGTTCTAGTTTCTGTTCTGAAATAAGAAAACAAGACCCTGCATCAGCACGCCATCTGAAGTTACGCAGCACTCACAGAGTTGTTCCACTGCACTCAAGATGTCACTACAATGTACTCACAAGTACAAATGTCCTTATTTGGCAGAAAAACGCTGAAAACGCAGATTCACATCCGCATGTGAGACAACGCTCAAAACTCAACACGCACTCCAGTTTTACTTTCCCTGCGAACTGCATGTTGACGAATAGACTGCGAGTACGTGCCAGGGAAGCTGAAATCACACACACACACACACACACCTCTTCCCCTGTCACCAATATTTCGCCTCTGATCTTGTTCATCTTGATTCCGAAGTCTGAAAGGCTTCAGCTCAAAATTGGTTTCGCGAGTGCCGGCGGGGGGGGCGAAGAGGCAAACTCGAAACAAATAAATTTCGTACTCTTTGGCCCAATGCCAAATTGCCAGTTGCAGAAGGAGGGGTCTCCAAAGGAAAGCATCTTCATGAGTGAATTCTTTCTTTGCTTGTTTCTCTGCTTTCGGGGGGGGGAGTGTGAATGTGAATCCACAAAACCAACACGGACACAGACGCAGAGACACACACATACCCGACACATACACAGCTGAGAGATAGAGAGAGAGAGAGAGAGAGAGAGAGAGAGAGAGAGAGAGAGAGAGAGAGAGAGAGAGTATACACACACAAGCACTGACGATGTTGGCGGGTCAGAAGTACCCGGTGTTGAAATGTAACTGTGTACTTTCCACTCAACGATCGTCCGAGTGAAAACTACCCAAAGACCAGGGTCAAAAGGTCAATATGAGGCACTCCAAACAACACACTATTCAGGTTCAAATAATGTTTGAAACAACATCAAAAAATGTCATTTGAAAACTCTTCTGTTACTGTCATTGAACCTGAATAGTATGTTGTCTGGACAACCTCATATTGACCTTTTGACCTTGTTTGTTATTTTCTGAACAGTTTTCAAAAATACCTGAATAGTGTGTTCTTTGGAGTGCTTCATACAGGGCAGTTTCCACTCGACGATCGTCCGAGTCAAAACTCCCCATGGGTACTTTTGACAACCAGGGCATTCTGACACTCCGACAACGACAACGTCCGAACAAAATTTGCGAGTGAAAACTTCTTTTCAGGTTTCAGGTGGGGGGGGGAGGTGTCGGGTACCCTCCTGCAAGCACAAACACACGCACGAAAGCAGACGCACGCACGCACGCACGCACGCACGCACGCACAGACAGACAGACAGACAGACAGACACACACACACACACACAAAGAGAGGATCCAGACCACTTGCTGACGACAGCACAATCACCAAAGTGATGACACAGCGTCTCGCACTTTCAAAACAGAATTCGCGACGTGAACAACTCCAAACATCAACAACGCGACCGTCCAGGGCAACGCCTTCGGAAAATTTTCACGTTGAAATTATTCTGATGTCATTTTGCGTGTTTCCTTTCACTGTTTTGGCCACTTTCCAGTGAATGGTTTTAAATGTCTTTGGTCACGTGACTGGCCCGCAAAACGGCCAATGAGGAGCCTTTAAAGCGCCACACACTGCATTACCTATTCAGAAGCCGAACAGACGTCAAGCGGTAAACATTGCAAACTTGTTTCGTCACAAAATCAGAATTATCTTCGGCTTCAGCGCACAGAAACCAGTCCTACTTCTTCAGGAGTGTACGTACCATGCCTCAACCATGTGACGACGAAGCGACCGATCGTTTTGTGCAGGAAAACGCGGCCTCAAGAGGAGGTGGTGAAGGTAAGAAGAAACCAAGATGGCGGCGGTGGACGGAGTTGCGCGGCGCATGCGCCAAAATGTAAACATCGTCATGTGATTCTGGAGAAGACGTCAGAGCGGATGATTTATTGATTAAATAAAAGCTTTTTGCACGATGTTTGTTCGTGTCAGCATATAACTTGATATCAGAATTAACTCAGTGATCACACTTGGCCGACTTCATGTCAGTAATTTGGTCAAGGCCAGGGCGTTTGGTTCGTGAATGTGAACGAGTGAAAAGACCAAATTCAAGAAGACAGTTTCCTGATCCCAGAATAGATCTGGTGCAGAGTCTACTCGTGCTTGACGGGATATCAAGACTCCACACAGCGAACAAAACATTTCGCCCATTTTCTTTTAAGATCTACATTGTGAAACCAAAGACGTTTTTGCGCAGTTCATGTCAGAAAGTTGCATAACTGTGCAACTAACGACGAATAGGGTTTCTTTGTGTGGTCAAAGTACAATAGCCTCGGCCTGCGACTGAACTTTGGTCGCGGGTGGTCGACTCAAGTGGAACGGTACAAAAGTTCACACGGTTGTCAAAGCCACTTGCACTCGTCTGTCACATGACAGGAGGCCCATTCATATAAGAGATATCCAGGTCTGAAGGCATGCCTTTTGACGCGGTCAGCGCGCGTGAATTGACACCGCGCAACTTGAACGTTGCAGCGGCGCGCGGCACGTTGGTGAACGAGGCTGGACCCGATGCCGGAGTTCCCACGGAGATGTATCCCGACAAAACTCTTCAGGCGCCGGAAGGGGTGAAAGAAGGTAAAAGGGAGTGAATGAAGGTTTGTGTTTTATTTTGGCTTGTGAGGTGAAGTTGGGAGTGACGTGGGAGTTCGTGACGACAGCGTGACACTCGATGTGAAGGTGAAAAATGTTGCCACGCTGGCAGAAGGTCACGATCGCAATGTGAACACGACCACTTTGAGGCCAATTCTACACTGCGTGCAGTATTGCATTGCGTCCCTGCAAACAGCCCGTCCACAGGTGCTGTGTGTGGGGGAAAGGCAAACGAAATGCCATGTGGGGAGTTCGACTGTTTCAGCATGACGTTCCGTAACACGTGGCTTTTGATGAAAAACGTGGGTCTGAAATTTAGTCCAGCAAAGGAACAAGTGTTTCGTTTTCGTCGTGCTGAAACTCCCTTGTTGACTTGTTTTGGAACACAACGCTCGCTCTATCTCACAATGTGAATCGGACCGACGAAACTCGGATAATTTCCCTTCGCAGAGAATGCGGAGAAGCAGTCTCCTCTGATCAACGGTCTCAGCCACAACGGCCTCGCGAGCGGCACGATGCTGGAGCTGGGTCTCAATGGGATCGCGGTCGACCTGAACGACGCGCTGTCCAAGACGGCCGAGTTTACCCCGTTCAACCCCCCGGGGCTGATGGCTGGGACGGAGGGGACGCTCAACGGGGGCGACCTGCTCGGCGAGACGTTCAGCGGCGGCGGTGGGCGTGACCCGCGCGACGACACCGGGTCGTCGGCGCCGCCCAGTACGCCGTCGAGTCCAGATCTGCTGAGCCCGGCGTCGCACTCCGTCACGTCGCCCGAGAGCCTCTTCAGTGACCCGTGCACCCAATTATCGCTCGCCGAACGCTCGGAAGGGTTGACTTTGGCCGACGAGATTTCGACGGTCGATTCGAACACGTTCTGGAGTATGGTGACGGATGACGCCGCCAGTCACCCGGACTCGGCGTCGCGGAAGTCGCTGAAGGCGTCGCAGCACGACGCGCCTGGGTCGAGCGGCGCCACGTCGCCGGCGGCGGCGCAGGCCACGTCCCCGAGACTCATGTTCGAGGCCGGCGCCGCCGTGTGCTCGTCCAACTTCGTCTTCACCAAGTTCGGGTCGGACGTGCCCGGGACGTTCACGTTCGGGTCCCCGTCGAACGGCGCGGAGACGAGTACGAGCAGTATTCTCTCCGGGGCCAGGTAAGAGTACAGGTGTGTGTGTGTGTGTGTGTGTGTGTGTGTGTGTGTTAGCGTGTGCGTCACTGAATGCTTGTGTACGTGTTTGTCTCGCTGAATGCTGTGGATCTGTGTGTGTGTGTGTGTGTGTGTGTGTGTGTGTGTGTCACTGCTGGTTGTGTTTGTGTGTCAAGCCAGTGGGCGCTGCGGTTGACTATCGCGCAGTGCAGACACGAAAACAGACGCAAGCCTTGTTGATATTTTGGCTTGAGACTGTCAAGGGAGAACAAGAGAAAAATATTTGCGCCCTTTGTTTGCTTTTCCCTTTTGAATGAAACTCACTGGGCGTGCGAAGCTTGGCATTCCGATGACGCAAACACGCAAACATTTCGAGTGAAGTGTTTACTTCTAGCGAGTCTCCAGAGAAACTTCCTGGTCCAAATTCCTGCAACTTGTTTTCTCATTTTGTCATGCGAGGTCAAAACACGTGCACGCATACCTCACTCACACACACGCACATTGCAGGTTGAGCGCGGACAAGGCTCTGAGTGGACCACGCCCAGATCTGGACAAACAGATGCGGGACACAGTCAAGACGATCCTCGAGGTGTCGCACAAGACGGACGCGGTCAACACGAAACTGAAGCCGCCACCGGGTGGCGCCACCGCCGTCACGCCCCCGAAGCGCCACCCGAAGGAGCCGGGGCTGACGCTGTCCTTCCCGAACAAGTCCGGGCAGTACGAGCTGAAGATCACGGTGCAGCCCGAGGAGCAGCACCGCGCGCGCTACATGACTGAGGGGTCACGTGGGGCCGTCAAGGACAAGTCGCAGCAGGGCCACCCCGTCGTGCAGGTGAGGGGAGCAGCGTGTCGTCAGTGGGGAGGATTCAGTGTGGGGGTCGGAGAAGCTGTGGGGTGGGGCGGGATCGATCAGAAAGAGGCTGAGACCCGTCTCAGTTGAGGTTTGGGTCTGTCTGTCAAACTAGGAGGCTTTAGTGAGTGAGGGAAAAAGCAGGGCAAAGGTGTGTGTGTGGGGGGGGGGGGGGCACCAAAAGATGCAGTCTGAGTTTGTCTGTCCGTCCGACCAACCACACGTGTCTCTGTGTCAAGCTTGCTGAACTCTTTGGTGGATAATTGGTTACATTCCATGACATCTGAAAACAGCAAAAAGGTGTTGACTGTTTGCTCCAGCAACCCTTCTTTACAGCACGGCAACAGGCAAAATCGTATTTTGAAACGGGCCACGAAAAACAAGTTTAACCAAGTTGAAAGGCATACCCCGCCCCGGTTGAAAATGAAACACGTTTCGTGTCAGTGACTGACTGGCATCTCAGAGATTTTCTTTGACACGTTTCGTGAACTCAGAAAGTTGACGCACATCAGTGAACAAATGTGAGGACAACGTTCTGTCTATCTGAGTATCATTGTTCATTGAAATGCACCCGAGTGAAAGTCCAGCGCTCGGTTTATCGCTATGTTCTACCTTTGTACCCGTCTGCAATTGTATCACGTTCGAGATTGTGAGATGTCTCCTGATACGCACTGCCTTTCGCCACTGAGAATTGTGGCATTCGCCAGGGGGGACTTGGTACAAAGTCGGTCGATTCTTGGAACCAGGACAGAACACAGTGAGGGCCGTGTTGCCTTCCTTCCCCGCTCCCTCAGCCCTCGGAACATATTTGTTCACAGGGAAATTTTGTTCGTGTTGCTTGTCAAAGTTTGCGGTTCCATTGACGTGGTTTTTGGCCAATCTCTGGATGTGGCCAAGGACGTGTGTGCAAAGCAGCATCACGTCTGGTGATGCTCAGTGCCAGCGTTCAGTACAAAACAAGGGTCATGTATTTGTGGTCACTCAAATTGTAGCATCTCTTCCCGATAAAGGCTGTTTGCATTCAGTTTGTTTTCTACGAACGGAACTCTGATTCTGATCAGAATGTCAAAAACATTTGGTTTCACTGCAGCGCCCTGCACAAGTCAGTTGGCGCTGCGTCACAAACATGACTTTCCAGGCATTAGAACTCTTGGACCTGGTTTGCTTTGAGTCACTGTGCAAGGCCATTGGTGCTGCCTTCCTAAATTTGACGCACATTCCACTGACGTTTCTGCATTTGAACGTTTTGTGTTGCGCTTTCACGCCCAAACCCTGTTCCTTCATTGCGCATGCGTTGTTTTCGCAGCTGTTCGGGTACCGGGCGCCGGCGACGCTGCAGGTATTCGTGGGTACGGACCAGGGCAAGGTACGCCCGCACGGGTTCTACCAGGCGTGCAAGGTCAGCGGCAAGAACTCGACGAGTTGCGAGGAGCGCGACATAGAGGGCACCACCGTCATCGAGATTCCCCTCGACCCCAAGGACGACATGACGGTCAGGTGAGTGAGTGAGGCATGGGTGCGTCGCGCAGCGTCTGAGGTCATGCACGCGTACAAGTGGGCGTTTCCTCACATTGTTGCTGGGGTGAAGTCAGCTTCGTGCAGGACGCCGCCGCGTCTTTCGCTGCAAATGTCTGACGGAAGTTGCGTTGAGCCTTGACGTCGCTTGCAGTTTCACACTGCGTGCGTCATGAGATGCGTTCCTGGTCAAGGCAACGGACGCTGCGTCACTTGAGTTGTGTTGCCTTGTTTGTCCTTGTACTTTCTGCACCAGTCTGATCACGTTTCGTCCCAATACAAAATGCTACTTTCTCTGTCTGAACCACAACTTTATGGTCTGAACAGTGAAGTGGCCCTGAAGTGATACGAGAGACAATAGAGCACACAGTACAATAGACACAAGACAAATGTGACGCGCGGGTCAGAGCGATTGAGAGTGACCTTCAGTACGCGACGCTGCGTTCTATCAGCGTCGAGTGCCGTTCCCGGTGCCCGGAGACGCGTGGAGTACTGATAGTTGACAAGTGTTTACATCACTCTACCGCGCCACGAGTGACACAGTTCAGACTCCTGTTCGGGTGGAGGCAAAGAGACCGACCCCACCCAACCACCCACCCACCCACCCCCCGCGGCCGAAAAATAGATCACCCAATTTCAGTTCCGATACCGACATGTTGTGCTGTCTTGGCGTTCAGTATGTTGAAATGCTCGATGATTGGAGTTCATTCTTCACCTGCCCAGACCACGCATGCACACACACGCACACACACACACACACACACACACACACACACACACACACACACACAAGTCGAACTGTGTTCTACCTCCCCCCCCCCGCCGCCCCGTCGAACACCCACCCCCGTCCCAGTGCTGGATCCCGTGAAATCTACACAGCGACAGAGATAACGTCAAGTGTTTTGTCAGCGGGTGAAAGATCACGCTTGTTTTTGACACATTGTGAAACAAGTCAGGCTGGAGTCAATTCCGGGAAGCACTCAACAAACAGATTGTTTTCACTGATGCGGCTGAAGCTGCAGCCAGATCCTGGATTTCCTGCTACTGACCGTCTCCCCTTTACAACCATCGCCCCACCTCCACCCCTCCCCCACCCCTCTACCTCCCCTCCCCACTGCCTTCCCTGACCCTTCTGCAAGTCAGCATATTCAACGACTCACGGCCAGAAATAGCCGGTGCTGACTCTGCCCTTGCTTCGCTGACTCTGCCTCTCGTTATCTGTGCTGACTCCTCCTTTTTCCCCAGTATCTCCATTTTGGACCCTTCTGCATGAATTGCCACTGTTTCCACATTCGCAGCACTTTATCGTCTTCTGGTTCCAACAGCTTTGCAATTCCCACCGTTTCCCATGTCATTCGTTTTTTCCCACCGTTTTTGGTATCATCACGTTGTTTCCCACCGTTTCTGGTATCATCGCGTTATTTCCCACCGTTTCTGGTATCATCACGTTGTTTCCCACCGTTTCTGGTATCACTACGTTTCCCACCGTTTCCAGTATCGACTGCGTCGGGATCCTGAAGCTGCGGAACGCGGACGTGGAGCAGCGGATCGGACTCGCGCGCTCCAAGAAGAAGTCGACGCACACGCGCCTCGTGTTCCGCGTCACCCTGCCGCTGCCCGACGGGGGCTACAAGACCCTGCAAGCAGCCTCCACCTCCATCTCCTGCAGTGAGTAGAGGGGCCTTCTGCTACACACACACACACACACACACACACACACACACACACACACACACAACCTGCCGCTGCCCGACGGGAGCTACAAGACGCTGCAAGCAGCCTCCACCTCCATCTCCTGCAGTGAGTAGGGGGGTCTTCTGCACCGCACCCATACACACACAAACACACATACACACACACACACACACACACACACACACACACACACACACACACACACACACACACACACGGACACAAC
>JAAUXT010012743.1_pt1 | contig 11963 bp, 11 predicted proteins | sample 7278171 | NCBI WGS metagenome assembly JAAUXT01 (sample SAMN14350112, study PRJNA611818) | marine sediment metagenome | isolation source: surface marine sediment (1.8m) | place: French Polynesia: Moorea | collected 2018-08
AATGCACACCGCCTAACCCCCAATGCACACCGCCTAACCCCCAATGCACACCGCCTAACCCCCAATGCACACCGCCTAACCCCCAATGCACACCGCGTGCACCAGCGCACGATACACCCGCTTTCACAACATTCCACACATGAATGTTGTTGAAACCCATTTGCAATCACAGTGACATGTGGAACTGTTGGTGTGAATACAACTACTCACTACCCATTTACTTTGCCTTTCACATGAGTGATACATATTTTTGCTGAGCTGTGACCTTGGTGTGCGTATGCGTGGATGCATTTGGTGTGGATCGGGGATGACGCGTCTTTGAAGTCGAGACAGGCTCAGCAAAACAGATTCAGGTCAATTCCGGATAATTTGACACACACTTTTTCCCAGTCTTTGGTCGAATTACGTCTTTGTCGAATTATTACACCTATTAACATGCGCACACATCTGAACAGCTTTCGAAAAAATGTCGAATTATGCAAAAGTCCAATGATTTGTTTGTCGAGTTATCCGGAAATGACTTGTACACCCTGCGTGGGTTGCTGTCTCTGTTTCGCATTCGTGCGTTTTCTTCAATTTGTTTGTTCCCTTGACTCTTGTTGAATGTTGTATCCAGGCACGACCTGACCTGATCCAACACTGACGCATCTTCACCAGACCTCACAGTAACGCAACGTTCTGCCAGGACAAACTCCCTGCTGACTGCTGAACTGTCCCTTCCAACCGTCACCATGACACCAATTCGGGTGAACATGGGGCTCGTCAAGGTATGCATCACCATGGGAACCAAGGTAATGATTCATTGTCATTGCCGTTTAAGGTTCAGAAATTGCACAACGGTCACATTTTACCCTTCAATGCGTGCACTACTGGAACTTTCCTTGGTTATGTCTGCCGAACATGCACCTGCGTTGTTTTTCAGTTTTTCTTTTCGGTTCGAGAATACAGTCTGGGTTTGCAGTTTTGTTTTTGGTGATTTGCGCCGGGTACCGGTCTAGCCCAAAGCACAAAAGGCATTGTGGAAGGATTTCTGTGGACAACATTTTTCGCATGAAGATGTTGTTCAATTTGGTTGATATTTGACCAATAGATGTGTTGCATGTGGAGGATAAAGCCGCAGAAAGGATTTTTGTCAAAAGGAATGAACAAAAAGTTGGCACTGTTCCAATTTGTGCTCCAATTTGCACTTGTCTGGTTGCTTTGACTGGCCAAATCACGCCACCTGTGTCTTAATGGAGCAATGTTTTCCGAACACATTCGCTGTGCACGAACGTGGAGGAAGGGTTCAGGATGTTTCCCAGTCTTCGTTTTCCAGGTGTAAGAGGTGTTGGGGATGTCTCCTCACGCAGGTTTCTTTCCCCTTTGTTCCTTTGTGTCTGCAGGTGTGTTATTTCGGCGTGCTCTTGGGTGTGGTAGTATTGCTGTGTTTTCTGCATCGTGACATTGAGCAGAAGAAGGCTAGCATCATCACACTCAAGGAAAGTGAGTGCAATCTCCCAGCTCTCACACCACCCAATCCAACACAGGTGAGATCCATTGGTTTTCAGATTGTTTGATCAAAATGTCTTCTGTGTTCTGGGGGGGGGGAAACTGTGATGTTCTTTTGTGCGTGGTTGCTCCATTCAATCACTCGGCCAAAAAAGAACGTCTGTATGTGCTTGTGAATAATACAATTTTGGGACAATGATTGCATTGTAATAAACAGATGAATGAGAAGGGAAAACTGGAGCAGGGGCCACATTGTTCGCCAATGAAACACGTTGCGTTCATTGAAACCTACAAAACAGGTTCCAGCACAATCAACAACATTATGAACAGGCCAGTTGAATGAATTATTGCTTCCTGGAATTTCTCTGCACTTTTGAATATTCACAATGAAACATGTTCCTTTCTGATTTCCATTGATAGATTTGCCCTCAAACACAAAAGCAAAGTCCTCCTTCTTGACATTGACTTTGGTGTTGGAGTGCACACAAAGATTAAAGGCAGAAGATGTGATGCTAACTTTACCCTGGTGAGAATTGAAAGGAAAATATAAACAAGTTGATTGCTTTCCCTGTATAATCAACTGATCAACAGAAATGTTTGTTTGTTTCCAGTTCACAGATCATATTTTGTACAATGCCTCTAATGTCCTCAGAGATCTGGCATCAGACACTGTTTTCTTTACATCTGTGAGAGACCCAACCACACAAGTAGTGTCTTCTTTTCACTTCTTTTACCCAAATGAAACTGATGCCACAGATGTTGAGAGGATGCTGGAAACCCCTTGGGTTAAACAAGGAATGAGTTCAGTTTTTGTGCCCAAACAATATGATAGGATCAAAGCTGAAAAATACATCAAGGAAAGGCTTGACAGCTTCTTCTCCTTTGTTTTGATAACTGAGTATTTTGATGAGTCACTGGTGCTGCTAAAGAGAAAATTCTGCTGGGATCTGGAGGATATCATCTACATTCCACAAAAGGTTTACTCCAAAAAGAAGAGAAAGCTCAATGCTATGGAGGCAGAAAGGATAAGAAATTCTCATGTGAGACATTCTCTTGTACACAAATTTCAAATGTAAAATTCATATTTTACATGAAAAGGCAGAGTAATAATGCAGAGACTCAGAGATACACCAATGTCAGACCAACCCCAAATGTGAAACAAATGTGTGGCTTAGCTGCTCATGCATCGCCTGGGTTCCATGTCTTGTGTAGTAGTTGACACCACAAAATAGCAAATAGAAGCTGGTTGAAGAAAGTTTTCTTGCTTTGATATGCTGAGAACATAATTCCTTTTTTGTAGGCTGGTGACCATGCAATATTCATTTATTTCAAAGAGACTCTGCTGCAAACCATCTCAGAGGAATCAGAGGACTTGTGGGAGGAGGTGGAACACTTCAGACAAATAAAAGCAAAAGTGAAATCATTTTGTGAACCAATGTACCAAATCTTAAGAAGCACAGCACAAAAGATACAATTATGGCTGGAAACTCATAGAAAATATCTTGAAATTGAAATGTCCATGTGGAACAATCAGTTTAATGTAACACAGTTTGACTGCATGCTGATGGCAACAAAAAAGCACACATTCAGGTTTGTTTGGTAATTACAAAGACCAATTAATTTGTTGCAATTAACCAGGTGCAAGTATTTTTCCTTTGTTTGTGTGTGCAACTCTATGGTTATCTTACCATTTTTGCAGGAATTTGGCCACTGTGAATCAATACCCAGAAGTCTGTAAACAACATATAGCTCTGGGATTCAGTTTCAGGAGAGAAGTTTGCAGGTTGAACATGTCTGATGGAATTCATCCTGGTTTAAATATCTTTTCAAACAGAAAATCCTATGACCTGTTTGGGTAAAATCACAGTGAAAATCACAAGCAGAAGATAACCACAACAGTGCAAATTTGAAGCACATGAAGATGCAGGGTTCAAAGAAACAAGGGCCAGAATGCATTGCACCTGAGAGGCAGTGATGTGATACTCACAGGCCTGAGTACCTACACCATTCACTATCATTGATTGGATTGTCTCAAACTTGTTGCAGGAAACTTGTGAAATTGTTGGATTCAGGAGAATGCTCACCAGCGTGAGACGTCTACAGGTGTGATTTTCAGGTGGATGTGGAGCGTAGATACTCAATTTTTTGCTGGAATCACACACAACCAACACGAAGTTTGGTTGTAATTTACAACAGAAACTCACGCAGAGTTGTCCCACAGGACTAGACTTTCCCTGTGCTGAAGTTTTCCTTTCCTTGAGTTGTGAATCGCACGCATATCATCATGTTGGTCCAAAATTGGACCCAGACAAAACCCTTTGTGGTGACAAACAACAATGATGATTTGCCATGGAAACAATGGGGCCTACTATGGTCAGCCAGATGTCCTTTGAGGCTGGGAACACACTCCCAGCGACGCAGAAACCAGCGACGCGACTGTCTCGTCGCTGCATTTGAGTCACCCAACCGCTCCCAGAGCGGTCCGAAGACGCAACAGCAGCCTCCATACAAACCAATGGGGCGGCGCCACAGCATGACGGGGCAGCACGACGCCAAACGCTTCGCTCTTCAATGGCGAAGTTCAGCACGAAATATGACATGGGTCCGGTGGCTGCAGTGTTCAATTCCTCCCCAGACCGCACGGAAGATCAGTAGAAACCTCAAAACACATGGCACCAAATGTGCGGTCTGGGAAAATTAGCCATGTGCTCTGTGAAGGTGAAACCAATCACAGTCAATCACATGGTGTTGTTGGGAGAAATCAGTGGAGATCACACAACACACCCCTGCGCTGTCACTCAAACCTACGTCAGTCTCGTAGACCGTACCGATTGCAGAATCGTGCTGACCCTCCCCAGTGTGTCTGCACCCTGACGCATGCCTGTTAGGGGTTTTCACGTTGGTGGCGCGCGGTTGGGCGGCGTCAGAATTTTTGACGCGCGTGTCAAAATTCAATATGACGCCCAATGGAGCGTTTTGACGCGGGTGTCAATTTTTTGACACGCGCGTCACCAACGTGAAAACCATCGTTCATTGCACCCGTGCAAAAGCAGAGACTCCAGCTGAGGACACCACCACGTGTACGGAAACACCGCAGCTGATGACGTCACCACCTGGGATGGGTGCGGCATTGCTCGGACGGCTCAGATGGATATTTGTGATGCAAAAGATGAATTTCCGAATTGCAAGAATTTTTCTATTTTGTTGTCAAAGCCATTTTTACAGCTCATACTTGCGTTTTTCCTTGGGTGCAGAAGGCACTTTTGCAAAACAAATCCAGAACACAGAGAATCAGGGCCAGTCAGTTCAACCTCAGATTCACAGGTCAGCATCTTGTACAGCGCGCAGTAATGCCTGCTCCACCCACACACAAATGCACAAAGCATTATATTTCGCTCCCCTGAAATGAATAATTGTGATAAAATATTGCTGCACAAAATGGCTTCGAAATAGATGGCTGTTTTTGATATTGCCTGTATTCTCTTTGTTGTTCTTTGAACTGGACCAAACAAGAGTGTCAGGCTGTTCTGAGCCGGGAGCAAATCTTCATAAACGATAGTACGCATGTATGTGTGCATCACACAAAAAGCAAAGGACAAAAACAATGTGGCACAGAACACAAGCAACCCGAATTGTAACATTGTTCCAATAGTCTCTCAATTTTCAATTGGATCTGTGTCAAATCAAAAACCTGGCAGAAGCAACATCATAAATCTCACTGGGGTGATCTGTGACAGACACTCACTCAATTCAATCCATTTGATGAATTTTAACTTTTGCCAACAGTTGATTTCACTGTTTATGTGCATATTTGGTCCCTCTGTTGAGCATCAACTTGTTCAAGCTCATGCTGACTGAAAAGTTCTTCTGATGGTAGCTCCCTATGGAGCATCAACTGGTTCATACTGTGTGACACCCACCTCTCCTTCAGGTGAAGAGTCTTGTTCTTCTGTAGGGACAGGGTGGATCTCAACTGAAGTTTCAGCAGTGGCTCCATCTGGACTCTGCACCTGGTGGTACTGAGTGAGACCAGTCTTTCCCTCAGGTGTAGAAACTGGTGCTTCATTGGTGTCTGGATGGATCACAACTGAAACTTCATCAACAGCTCCATTGTGACCTTGTACAGTGTGGTAATGAGTGAGAGCCACCTCCCCTTCAGGCATGGCTTGTTGTACCTGGGCAGAAACTGGATGGGTCGCAACTGAAGTCTCCTCAGTTGCTCCTTCAGGCATATGTACAATGTGATACTGAGTGACACCAGTCTCTCCTTTGGGAATAGGATTTTGTGCTTTGGTGACAGCAGGGTGGACAGTAACTGCAGTCTCATCAATTGTTCCCTCTGCACTCTGTACTCTGTGGTACTGTGTGACACCTACCTCTCCTTCTGGTATAGCCTGTGATCTTTTCTTGTTTTCTGGGTTGTTTACAACAGAGACACATTGATTGTCTCCCTGTAGAGTGTTTGTTGAGTGGTACTGAGTCACAGGTACCTGTCCCTTAGGAACAGTCTGATCAGAGGACCCAGTGGGCTTTGGATTGATGTACTCAATGGCTGCTTGCTTATTTTGACCTCTGACTGTGTTGTACTGGGTCAGAGGTACCTGTCCTGCAATGACTGCATCTTCAGTGTCAGACTCCTTGTCAATGTTGGAGTCAGCAGACTGATGCCCTTCAACCTCATCATCATCATCATCCAAAATAGAGTCCAGAATGGAGTCCATACTTGCATAGCTGTGGTCTCGATCTGCAGTCCCATTGGGTTGCTTCTTGAAATGTAGCTTATCATAGACAGAATATTTCTCATCAAACTCTTCATCCCCAAGTGGAGACATTTCAGCTGCTTCACCAGTACCCATGTTTTGGCCAGCTTGATTGCCCATCAAAGTCAGGGGAAGCATTTCTTCAGGTTCTTCATTTCCATATTGAGCTCTGGTGCCCTGTTTCTGGTCCCTGTTGGTGTTCATGGAGGGATAGGGAACATCCCAGTCCTCATACCAATCATCACCACCCTCAGCATGATTGTAAATATTCCTGTCAACAAACACATTTCTTCAACAAAAATTTTTCAACTGGCACTTGGAAACAAATTCCCTTGCACAGTTTGCCATGCACAAATGTGGGAAACTCCAAAACACTTTTGCAGAAAATGACACACGCCCTCGTCAGTTCTCAGCTAATCTGTCAAAAATGCAGCTGCAGAACAATACACAAGAGCGAAGTGCACCTGTTCATACCCGTGGTGCTGAGTAGGAATGATATCAGGGATTTCATCGTATATATGGTGACGAAACCTGATGTCCACATCTTGCTGTGGTTCCGCTGCTCCTGTGGCATCGCTGGCATCTCTTTTCCTGGACACATTCCTTGGAAAAATGAAAGAAAAAATTAAGCCACATAAAAACATGCGCCAATGGTCAATAAAACTGAGACAAATTATCACAATTTGCTGCTGTGCACATTTTCCCAAACAAATTTTTCTCGTGGGATACATATGAAACTGACCATTTCCTGCAGGCTAAAAGGAAAACCACAGCAATGGCGCCGCAAACAAGAAGTGGAACTCCAATCTTCCAAACCAGAGTCAAATCTGACTTGTTTGTTGTTGGGTTTCTATTTCCTGCAACAGATGGTGGCTTCTGGATGAAGAGTAATTAGCAGCAAAACTTGCAGCATTGAGCAAAGGAAATTCAGCCAGACTGGAAGACAGAAACTCTTCATGTGTGTTTTTGTGTGCAGGCCCAGGTGATTCTGGAAAATTGTTTTCAGGAGATCTTGGTAAATCTTTGTTTGAAAACAGAGGACAGCAATGGAACTTACCAATATCACTTCCTGCTGGGAACCATGGTGATTCTGAAATGATCAGATGTAATCTCAAGGAAAACCTTCAGAATAAATTACATAGAATCCAACAACAAGGAATTGGCGGAAATGTACCAGCGACCGCTTCGGGGTCACCTGTGCAATTCGGAGTCTTTGTCCAGGTTCCATTCCTCTGACATGTGATGGTTGCAACACTTCCATCGAGACAGGTGTAGAGCACGTGGGAACCAGGTTTGCTGGGCCCAGGGGGCGTGGTCCAGTTGGAATACGGTACGTCAGCAGGATCGGGGCAATCTGTTTCAGACAATGACAATGACAGTGAGAATTTGGTGTCGGAAAGCTATGAGGGCAAATTTTATGCAAGGGTGCACTGACAACAAGCAACAAATGAACGAACGTACGGACTTCCACATGTGTGCCACTGAAACTTGTAACGTCAAGGTAAAAGTTCATGTTACAAACACTTCCACAGCAAAGTCACTGCTTGAACTTGATGACATTATTCGCAGCCTTACCCGAGCAGCTGTGTGTTTGGGTCCATGTACCATTCCGTACACACGTGATCACTGCTCTATTCCCATTGGTGCATTTGTAGGTCACTTCAGAACCAGGGAGGTGAAGTTTGTTGAGTCCAGTATTGCTGATGCCAGGGATACCTGCAGGCTTGGTGCACACTGTCAAGAAAAGAAGAATTTTTGTTTAAGGTGTATTGCTGTTACAAATGTTTCTCAACAAGCATTTTCACACAGATGACGCCAGATGACGTCAAAATTTTGACGCGACGTCAGGAACGGACTGGTCATGACGCCCAATGGAGAGCATCACAAAAATGGTCCAGTCGCTTTCTGCCATCGTGTCAAAATTTTGACGCGGCGTCATCTGTGAGAAAAGCCCCAATTGGTGGCAAACAGAGCCTCAACTATTATTGCTGCAGCATCAGATCAGAGCCATTCCTTTTATCCTCACCTGAGCAGTTTGGCTTTTGGCCCCATGTACCATTCCTCTGACATGTCATGCTGACCACGTGGCCATTGTGACATCTGTAGGTCACTCGAGAATCCTGGACGTAAGTTCTGCCGCGGCTGGTTCTCTGAGAGAACAGGACTGGCTCAGGTTCTGGACACACGCCTGATGTGAACAATAGGAAATAAACATTTGTGTGCATTGGTGACTTTATGCAAAGACGTTTCACTGAACGCCGCGTCAACGCCAATGTCGAATAGTGTTTTGTGATTGGCCATTGAAACAGTGCCCTTTTCGACGTTGGCATTGGTGCGACGTGCGTCTCAAACGTCGTGCATAAAGTCCCTATTGTTGTCTCCTCGCTGTTTCCAGCAAACAGCTAATGGAAACTTGAATAGCGACTTTTAAACACGTTAGAAACTGAAAACGTCAACCTCAACGTCAACTTTCTTTTCACATTATTTGACTTCTTCCCATTTTGGAAGTGATTCTGATTTTTCAAAAATACTGTTGAACAAAATTGAATCAAACCCAGAGTTTCTAGTTTGAATTTTCTGTGTAAGGAGTCTCAAATTTGTCACGACGTTCCAAGTTTGCTATCAAAACGTCGCTGTTTAAAGTGGCTACTCTTGAATACAGAAAAACGCAAATGTAATAGAAATGTACCAGGAGAACAACGCAAGACATTCCTTAATTCAGAGGTGTTACCAAACGAATATCTGTGTTTCACCTGGACATGTTGGTTTCTGGGTCCACGAGCCATCCTGACGACACGTGACAACTCTACTCGTACTGGTGCCAGAGAGACAGACGTACGTCACAGTAGTACCCGGACTGTACGGCGGCCCTTCATGTGTAGTCTTGATGGAAAAGGGTACTTCACCTGGCTCTGAGCAAACTGCATGAAAAGAAAAGTATATAAACATAAAAGTACACAGCCAAAAATACAGGTACGAAAAATCACGCCTTTCAGATCCGCAAATTGGAACATTCTTGCCCAGTCCAGTAAGTCCAGGCCTCTCCACGAAGTGCCCCACAAAGCCAAAACACAGAAGAGAATCGGTCTCTTGTCCTTGGTTTTTGCAAGATGTACAAGGGTTGTCCCCGAATTTTCGGCTGCAGGTCTATCTGGATGTTGTGAGGCGGCGGGGAATTCGTGGACAACCCACGTACCTGGGCAGGTGGGTTTCTGGGTCCAGGTGCCGCTCCTTTGACATGTGATGGATGAGTGACCGCTGTTTGTGCAGTTGTATGTCACATGACTCCCGGAGGTGTAGGGGCCGTTGTACCTGGTGCGAGTGGTATCAACAACACCACCAGGTTCGGGGCAAGTCCCTGAAAAAGGGGCAAATTTTTCTGTTGAAATAGTATGTGGATTTGGGCTTGCATCTGCTTGCAAACTTGAAATCCAAACCTTGGCTGTGCTGCTGTAAGGGGTCAACAAGTGAAAATGAACGTGTCAGACAAACAAAAGATGCTCTATAATTGCAGAGTGAATAATTTATCCAGTCGAGAAAGAGAAAGGAAAATAGCAAGTCTCACCTGGATCACCACAATCAAAGGCGTTCCAGTATTCACCATTCTCACATTGAAAGCGCACAAGGTCAGATGAGACAGTTTCATGCTGCTCCTCATGTTTCAACCAGCAGAGGGAGCTGCAGTTCCACTGGTTGAAAGTCAGTGTGAGGCTGAATGGACGGGGTATGTCAATGAAATCATCAGGGTTCAGGGTTTTCAGTCTGTTGTCAAACAATTCCACATTCATCAAAGAGTACAAGCCGTGAAAAGCTCCATTCTCAATGTGATAAATTTCATTCCTTGCCAAACTGAGCTGTGAAAGACTGTGAAGACCACTCAGAAATCCACCTATGCTATTGAGGTTGTTGTCCTGCAGTTGAAGACTATCTAACTTGCTTTGGGACTCAAATGCCCCATCTTCAATGTGAACAATTTGATTGTTTCCCAGAAGAAGAGTTTTGAGACTGTCAACACCCCTGAAATATCCTTTCTGAATAGTGCTGATGGCATTGTGAGTGAGACTGAGCTTTTCCAATTTGTTGAGTGAGTCAAGGGATCCTTCTGCAATATTGACAATCATATTCCTTTGAAGGTCCAGCTGTTTCAGACTGGTCAGCTTTCTCCAGGATCCTCCTTGAATGCTACTGATGTTGTTGTGTTTGAGGTCCAAATTTTCTAAATTTCTTAGAGAATCAAAGGCCCCTTCTTCAATGTGAGAAACTTGATTCTTTTCAAGGTAGAGTGCTTTGAGGGTGTGAAGACCATTCAAAGCTCCTTTGGTAATGTGGCTCAGCCTATTCTCTTGAAGATATAGTTTAATTATGTTTCTGAGGGAATCAAATGCTCCTTCTTGAACATTCTGAATTGTGTTTTTGCTCAATTGAAGTTCTTTGAGGCTCTGCAGACCCCTGAAGTATCCATCCTTGATGATGCTGATGTGATTTTCGTGGAGATCCAGCACTTCTAAGCTGCCCATAGTACTGAATGCTCCCTCCTGGATGTGCTCAATTTGATTCTTGTGAAGATAGAGTTCAGTCCATTGAGCCCAGTAACAGGTCCAGTAACAGCCAGCGACAGTGGTGATTCGGTTACCGAGCAAATAGACTTTCTTAGCCTCAGCGGGAATATCAGTGGGAATCTCCCTGAGGTCGGACCAGGTTCTGAAGAATTCCCTGGTGCTGGGGTAGTACCAATTTATGCAGGAATCCAGGTTGACACAATAGCCGTCGGAGCCAATGCAAGGATTCTGTTGTGCACATGCGCACTCAAAGGTTGGCGCGCGATGGAGAAGAAGAATCGCTGAAATGGGTGAGACGTGAAGAATTTCAATGTGTCCTTATACCCATCGCAGATGCAAATGGGTGAGACACGTGGAGCAATTGACACTTGTCTTTACCATCACAAACACAATCACAACTCGTGCACGGCGAAATTCATCGCACAGCAGGCGTGGTCTCCCTTGGGAGGTTCCGCAAAGCAAAAGGTGCGCGTACGCGTGAACGTAGACGTGGAAAAATGTGGGGAAGCCCCAACTGTGACGTCACAGCTGCATGAAAAACAGAAACATGAATCAGCCACTGACAAGTTGTCTTTAACACACAAACTGTCTGAATTGTTTCACAAGAAGGTGGTCTCTGTCCACGCAAGATCATGATGTAAAAATGCAGGTTTTCACATCATGATGTAGCGTAGAACCTCACATTGTCACGTCCACGTCCACGCCTACGTTCCGCTTTCCGGAACCTCCCTACTGTGTGTCCGAAGTGCGTGTACTCACCCAATGAAAGGAGAGAAACAGCGGTCAGTGGCGTCATTGTTGATTCTGGTGGAGCTCTCGCGAGTTGTCCCAATCTGTCATGCATAAAACGATATCAGGGTGGTCGGAATCCCTGCAAGGCAAAACGTACCGAGGCAATTCAACCTTGTGACATGCACGTGAGGAGAAACTTTGCCTCTTGGACAGTGGAAAAAATGTTTCTGGAGAAGACACGTGACAACTTTCGACAACACAAACAAGAATGCACCACAGTAAAGCGGGAAGGATTCGCACATCCAAGTGCAGACTCATCGGGGGGGGGGGGGGGGCGAATACCTGACAGAAAGAACAGGCGGATCTGTGTCCCCGTTGTTTATGCTTCATAAAAGAGTTTAATTTTATTTTCTCTTTTAGTTTG
>JAAUXT010041815.1_pt1 | contig 11962 bp, 14 predicted proteins | sample 7278171 | NCBI WGS metagenome assembly JAAUXT01 (sample SAMN14350112, study PRJNA611818) | marine sediment metagenome | isolation source: surface marine sediment (1.8m) | place: French Polynesia: Moorea | collected 2018-08
ACTTTTGGAAGAGGCTGCCTATAGGTGATTTGATTTCGCTCACTCCGATTTCGCTCGCTTTTTCCAAAAGCTCACAAATCGGACCAAGCTCCTCAAATCACCTAAAAAGGTAGGGATGCATCGCATTTCCCTGGGAGCAGGGGAGCTGGGCCCCAGGGCCTCCACCCGCGCTGTATCCGCCCCTGCATATCTCCTCTGGTTCTCGTCTGCAGCGGAACGTGCTGCCGTGCTCTATGGGGGAGGGACACACACAGCTGGACGGATTGGGTACGGTGAGTGGTTTTCTCCACAGTCGTTCCGCGGAGAACGCTAATTTCTGGACGGATGAGGTACGATCGTCAGCGCAGGTCGTGGTCGGGAGGTAAAATCTGCAGTGGTGCGCCAGGCGAGAAGGCGTCACAGGGTACGAATATTTCATGAGGGAATGAGTCAATCTGAGAGTGAGTGGTTCCTCCAGTGGATCCAGAGGGGTGAAATAATTCTCCCCCATCCGCAAACAGTTCTTGTGTCTGAAGACTTCAGACCAGGCAGACAGGCGGAGACTAAGAATGTTCCTCCCCCTGCCCCGAATCATGGATCTGAAAACCAGGAAGTACAAGCTTCAAGGTTTCTGGACGAGATGATTGGCGCTCGTTCGCGCACCACACCCTGATGAGCGTCTTCGAACAGGGCTCCTGACCAAGCAAACTTCACGGTGGCCATGGCAGTGTGATGGGACGAGTCTCCCAGATACAAACTTTGGTAGTTTTGAGATAGGTGACGGCGTCAAGTTTTTGCCGTCAGTGTTGACATCAAGAACAATTTTGTGATGTCCCCCTTTGGGTCCCACGCTGAAAATGGTGTCTACAGTTCTTCTTGACAATGATGTCAACATTTTTGGACGCCGACGGCGCCAATGGGAAAAGTCCCCTTTGTTTACATTTGCTTGCACTGCACGTTTGAAGGTTTGAGAGTCCCCCCCCCACCCGGGGGGAGGGGGTCAGCCCCCATGACCCGATCACAGACCCACCCCTGCTGACCTGTTTTGGAAGACGCAGTCGGGACGCCAGATTTTGTCGGTGTCGACGACCATGTTGTCGACGCCGCCGTAGTCGCTTGCACTCCACTGCAGGAAGTCGTCCGTCCACCGCTGCAGAGCACACAATAGGGAGTTTAGGGCTTGTGAGAAAGGCCCGCCGTGGCACGTGTCCTCACTACGCGATTTGGGAAAGAAACGGAAAGCGACAAACACGTGTGTTCTCTCGCGTTGACCTTGTGTGTGTGTGTGTGTGTGTGTGTGTGTGTGTGTGTGTGCGTGCGTGCGTGCGTGTGTGCGTGTGTGAGTGTGTGCGTGTGAGTGTGGGTGTGTGATGTTTGTAGATCTGTGAAATTCTCTCTTGCAGATGACTGACACTGAGTCAGTTTGACCTGAACCGACATTGGTAAACGGCCTTTTGGTGCAGCTGTGTCAGAAACCATCCTGCTTTCAAAAGGTGTTGTTCCCCCACCCAAAAATTAATTTTAGAGATGTGTGGTTTGCGTTTCATGTTCTTTATCCGAACAATGATTGATTCGCCACCTGAAGATCCTCATCTGTGTCCAGCAGCAGCTCAGCGATGCGCTGCTCGGCTGTAAAAAGTCTGCGTCTTCACACCCTCAGGATAATGAGACACCGTCGCCTCAGACTGACCGCACCAACACTGGGAAGACGGGAGGCCGAATACACACCAAGGAGCTGGCTGCATCAGGTGTACACAACACAGGACGGCCTCAAGACGTGTCTCAGTGGAGAGGTTTAGCACGGCCTTAACTTTCACACGTGCGGTGCCCCAATTGCCAGATCAGTGACACAGATTACCAAACCAAGTTTACAAACTCAGATAGCCAATGATCAGCAACCAAATGGTATCACTGTCACTGAACTGGCAACTCCATGGGGCACGTCGGAAAAGGACCGGACGTGTTTGCTAAACCTCCGTATTGAGCTACAAAGTCCGCGCAGCGCCCGTTTAGTTGTACAGATCACCCCGCGGTGTGCTCACTCAGGGACTGTGGTCGGGAGGGGCGTGGCATACCTCCTGGATCCGCCCTTGCTCACCACTAGGATCTGCTCCTGACCCCTACAAGATCGGGTGATTCTGACAGAGCAGCTCGATCCCTGTTCTGATCCACTGGGTGGGATTTGATCAGATGCTTCACCAGACGCCATCACTGGAGGGAGACACTCTGGTGTGAAGATAGAGCCGGGAAGAAAAGGCCTCACAGACATCCGCGTGTAAAGGAGGACCACAGGCGTGAAATCTCAGGCGATTGCTTCTGTCCGCTTTTCAGCAAAGTGTTGGTGTCGCACAATACGGCTTTGGACTCGTGAGTGGTTTGATGGGGCCTTTGGATTTTTCAACCTGCTGCACACACAGATGATTTTTGGAAGATTGCAAACAAAGGAGATTTTGTGTGGCTCTTGTAGTGCGATGTCCCTTCAGGGCAGAGCACCTGGTGGCAGTGCGGTGCAGGCAAGGTCGGTCAGGTGTCCTGTCCCAACCCCACTGTGCTCACGTCCCTCAGAGCACCAACATCCCTCCATGACAACCCCATGTCAAACACACACACACACACACACACACACGCACAAACCAATGGGGTTGAACATGGGGGGTGGGTGGGGCATTATGAGGCTATCTTTTCCTGAATCGCAAATTCACATTTTTTCTGAGTTGCATGGACGTCACACTGGTCAGCGGTTGCCGTGAGCACTGCTGCTCTTGTTGCAGCACCAAAACACAACAACGAAGAAAACTTTCATCTGGCCTCAGCCCAGAAAACCCACGATCTTCTCTGAAGGTCAGTGGTTCCCATTTGGTACTCCAGGGTCCAAGTCTCAGGTCCATCCAGTCCACAGCCCGCCTGGCGGACCCAAGCTCCCCGACCCGCCAAGAGAAGAGCACACTCAGGTGCTCGTGTTTCCAGTACCATTTTTCAAAAGTTGAGGCCAGCTCCACCTTCCACCCTTCACCAACCCCTGGATCCACCCCCTGAGACAGAGTCCGAGCACCATCCATTTCTCCACCCCGATCCTGTGGGGCGGAATGAAGGCTGACGTATCTCAGCGCACATGTCCGGGATTGCCATGGCGGGGCCGCACTCTGCTGCGAAGAATCTCACGGACCGTTTAGCAATAAAAGCGTGAGGTTGTTTCACGTCGGGTGCGTCCGTGCGGAGCGTCCCTGTACGAGTCAACAGGCAAAGTGCTCCGTTGCCTGGAACGCAAATGCAGAACTTTCATGCGTTCTATCTCAGACAGCTTTGAACAATAAATTTTCACAGACAAAGAAAAGCTTATTTTTGTGCAAAATCCAGCTTGGCAAAGACGTGGAACACATTGCAAGCTTCTACGTTTACGTTCGACGTCAACGCCACACTGCCGAACTTGCCGATTGGTTGGTGCGTCGTCGCGTTTGATGCATCTGCTGTTCACTTTCAGATACACCACGCACGTCGCATCCACTGTGATTCAGGCCGTATCGGATGGATATTGATCAATTGATAACATTATCCGGCGTTGCTTCCCACCCGGTGCCGGACGTCTTCTCCCCGCCGCCCTCAGAGACAATCCTGCGGCCCATTCGCTTCTTGACCCTCTCCAGTTATGCGCTCCCTGTCTGTCCATTCGGATGCCACGCACAGGCCGGATTCACACTGGATGCGTCGTGCGTCGCGTCTCAATCAAGTATGAACGCGTCCAGTACATGTGAACATCCAGTGTGAACGCTCTTGGTATGAACGCGTCCAGTACATGTGAACATATCTCACACATATGAACGCAGCCATTGTGGACGCATCCGTAGGATACTCTCTCTCCCACTGGGGTCAAGCGAAGGAGACTTTCCATTTGGAGAACGGGTCTGTCTGACGCGGGTCGCTGTCTCCGAACATTACGACTCGCATCAGGACGAACCACACACGATACACGGCGACTGGTACTGAGTCTCTTTTCCAGTCAATGGGTGCTGGGTCTATTGCAACGACCCTGCGTCCGTTCACAAGGAACCCACTCGGTTTCTGGCCTTCTTGTCTTGTTGCTCGTGGACGGCAAGGACAATCACATCTTTTGTACACTGGAATGCGAGTTCCTTGATCTGACGATGTTCTCGCTGCACAGGGCAGGCTGGATCTAGCTGTCACTTTGGGACACAACCACTCACTTGGTCCACAGAAACCACGTGAGGACCTGTTGGGCCGGGACCTTGAGCTCAATGTTCGTTTTTCCATGGTTCCACCAAATGCCTCCGCAGTGATAAAAGTTTAGAGTCACAGTCCCTGGTACTGGACCCTGGACTGGGTCAGGCCTCGACCCTACATTTGGACCAACTGGAGGAAACAGTTTTGCTCGGGTACGTTTGTATCTGTTGCCGTTTCCACCAGCAAAACAAACGCATTCTGCGCTGAACAGACCTTCAGCAGAGCAAAGTAAGAAGATAAACGGTGCAGCAGAAGGACGACAGGGGTGGATCCAGGGTTCAATCAAGGGAGACCAAAGGTGGACGACCCCTAAAGGGGGCTCAAACAATTCCTTCAAAATACAACGAGAAAAGGGCGAAAAATGTTCATTTTGTCCCCCCTTGGCCGCACAGGAAGGTTTTTTTCGGAGTCAGGGGGCATTGAACCCCCTGGACCCCCTGGATCCGACCCTGGATGAGGCTTGGGCGCTAAAGACGTGACGAGATCGTCAGATGTGGAACATCTGCGGAGTCTATCACTGTGATTGGCTTCAGTATTAGGGCCGAGCCCACGCATCGGGTCTCTCTTCATCCGTGTGTCATTCATCTGGTTAATCCCTTTGAAAAGCACGCGGTGTGGAGATCACGTGTTCACGGGTTAAAGTGGTGCAACCTTCCCGGGTACACGGGGAAATAGAAGTCGCAATGGTGTCGCGGTCAGGGCTGATTGAGGAAAGGCACGGCGCAGAAATAGGGAAGTTTAGCTGCAGTGAAATCATTGTGTTCTTTGGGATACGTCAAAGTTTTGTCACCTTGGTTAACAGCGTGCAATGTCGCTGGGCATTCACAATGTGCCCCGTTGTGCGGAGTCTGGACACTGGCCACCTGTGCAACGGCTAAAACCGCCTAAAAACCTGGTACATGGACGAACCACGTTGATGCTGATGCAGGGAACTCCACTGCTGACACACTTTGCAAAAACTACACCCCATTGCTTTGGCGACACAGGCACAGAAAGTTTCTTCTTTCTTTGTGATTGGGCGCGCTGGGGCGTTTCGGCCTCCTTGACTAAACAGAGGGTCTGGTCCTGCAGTATCTGGAGCGCATCAGCCCTGCAGGCGCTGCCCGGCCCCACGCCCACCTCCCGCCGGGGGCGCCTGCAGTTCCGCCGTGATGCGACCAGCAGACGGGCAGCGGATGGAGATCCCAGGACCCTGACTCCATCGCGTGTTGGGACGGATGTTTCACATACTTTCGACATGAGACTGTTGTTTTCACATTGCTTGAGTCGTTTCAGACTATTTTTGTCGTGTTGCGCAGAGAGTTTAATTTTCGGTGTGTTTGCGTGCACCCACCCTCACGCGACATCTCGAGTGCAGTTGCGGATGCACTGGAGCACGCACCTTCGCATGCAACGCAACAGCGGAACCGTGGCGCTGTTCACTCGGCGACGCAGCCCCTAATACACAGAAACGGGCCCAGTGTGAACAGGGAGGGGGCCAGGATCCAGAGGCGACCAAAATCAACTTTGAAAATTTTGACTTGCAAAATTGGTAACATTTCGCGTCACAGCCCCACAACGTACCGTGGACTGGGGGATCTTTGTGGAGAACTATGGTACGTATTTGAGGGGTCCAGACGCCCTGGTCAGCCCCTGTTGAACCAGTCCTTCATGCATCGTTGGTGTCCCGTCAGGACAAGCGCTCGCCCACGGCGACACTGGTTCGCTGCGCAAAGCAGATCGGACCCAATGAGTTTTTGTGTGGAGAGGCTCAGACGGATGTCCAGACGGAAGGTGACTTTGGGGTTTTCCGTATTCATAAGAGGCTGTGTCTGAGACACGAACATCTGCGCCTCTAGTCCCGACCACTGTTGACTCTGAATCAGTGAGTATCTCCCGAAGGAATCGGGGATCCTGTGCGTGTGTGTGTGTGTGTGTGTGTTGTGTACGTGTGTGTGTGTGTGTGTGTGTGAACGTCGGTTCGTGAACAACAAGGACGGTGGCCTGATCAACACGTTGAATTTCGCTGGCCTTTCTGAATCCGCGAGGGCCCAGCTTCAGTGTACTGCGCGACACTGGTGCGTGCGTGTATGTACTGTGGTGTACTCACCATAAAGAGCCAGCCGAAGCTGTTCATTATCTGGCTTTTCTCCACCTATGAAAACAAAAAAAGTTATAAACGACGAAGGACGGCAGTAAATTTGGAACCGGATTTTCAAGTACAAGCAGAGAAATCTCCACCTCATTCGAAGTGGAAAGACGTCCAGGTCTGTTGGTCATCAATTTGTTGTGCTGTGTGCGGAGGTGTGTTCGGTGCCACCCCCAACTGGTTTGATTGCATCTGCTACCAGGCGGGCATCAAGTTTCATCACGGGCGAAGCGACCGAGGGGTGGGACAGGGCGGGTCCCCCAGGAACTGAGGAGAAGGGAGGGGAGAGAGGAGGAGGAAAGCAAGCGGAGGGGAGGGGAGGAGAGGGAAGGGAGAGTGGAGGGGAGGGTAGAGGAGAGGGGGAGGGGAGAGAGGAGGGGAGAGAGGAGGGGAGAGGAGAGGGAGATGAGGGGGGACGGGAGATGAAAGGGGAAGAGAGAGAAGAGGATGATGGGACGGAAAGAAGGGAGATGGAGAGGAGAGATAGTGCGGAGTGCAGAGGAGGAGAGGTGGGGCTGAAGGGTGGGACTGGGTGGGCTGGACGGGGATAGGTGCAGGGGAAAGGCCAAAACAAACTCACTCCCATGGTGAGGCGCAGTTGTTGCGTCTGATTGTTGCCAAGGAGCTCTTTCACAAACATTGCTGGACGCTTTCAACTCGCTCAGCAGGACCACGTGCGTGTCGTGCTGAGGTTTGGCGAGAATCAAATTGTGGACGGGACACCGCGTGCTGGGCCGCTGTCCGCCTGGGCGAATGGATTGACAAAGACACTGATAACAAAGTGAAGCGTGGGGTGTTGGTTCTCCCGGGTCTGGGCAGTGTTTTCAAGTCTGTTCTGCGTGCGTTGTGTGCGTGTGCTGATGGGCGTTGGCTGGAAGAAGGGAACGCAATGGACCCTGCTACAACACGAGGCTCCATCAATTGGTCCTGGGGCTCTTGGAGTCCTGAGAAACGTGCAAGTCTCCACATTCTTCAGACACTTTTCTTCGCTGCCTGCCTGATCTCACAGCTCTGCTCAAACATGAGAAACTGTTCGTTTTCTGATTGATACTGTGCAATAACTTTGTGACGGGGGCACATTGTTTTCTTGTAAAATACTCCAGCTGAGACGTGTGGAACAATGAAGATTCAGTAACTCGTACAAAGAAAAAAAAAGTTCAGCTTGCCATGTGTTACGGAGGAACGGACCAGGGCGTGGGATGGGGAGGGGGCGAGGTCCCCTGTCCTGACTCAGGGCTTACCCTGTGTGGGACGTCCCTACTCCACGGAGTGGGGCGGGTGGGGCAGGGTGGGTGGGGCAGGTGGGGCTGTGCTCTTGTGAGGCGGGCAGGGCAGAAGTGGGTAGGGCGGGGCGAGTTGGGCGGGCCGAGGTTCCCTACACTGACTCAGGTTCAATCCTGTGTGGGGCGTCCCAACTATAAGTTCAACACGCAGCGAAAACAAAAACAAACGGGTGCCTGCAGAGGCACAGTATTTGGTGGCGGGTGTTTGACACCGTCTCGAGAAAAGAAAAAAAACCGCCGCCAGGGCGCACTGTAAGCGTTGACTCAAGGGACGCCGTCTCAACGAAAAGAAATCGCCACCAGAGGGCGTACTCACGAGCCCCTCGAGCTGCAGCAGGTTGAAGGTCACCGAGACGGTGACGGGTTTGGACGAGTTCTTGACGGGCCGCACGTCCTTCTCGTACGAGTCCATGAGGCGGCGCCACAGTCGCGCCTCGTCGCTCATCTCAGCCTCGTTCTGGCGCGACGCTGTGAGTCACGAAAAATACGTCAACGGTGTTTTGCGTCACGTTGCGATTGCGCGAAAATTTCTCTGTGTGTGTGTGTGTGTGTGAGAGAGAGAGAGAGAGAGAGAAAGAGAGAGAAAGAGAGAGAAAGAGAGAGGAGAGAGAGAGAGAGAGAGAGAGAGAGTGTGTGTGTGTGTGTGTGTGCGTGTGTGTGTGTTTGTGTGTGTGAGAGAGAGCGCGTGTGTTTGTGTGTGTGAGAGTGAGAGAGAGAGAGAGCGAGAGAGAGAGACGCTACGGACGCGTCGGTGACGTCCTTGTCGTTCTTACATTTCACCGAACGTCGTGCTGCACATCGTGACAAAACAGCCACAAGAAACACAAAGAAACAATCTTGAATGATGACTCACACAACACAACATTCAATTGTCCCCAGAAACAATTGCTCGAAACAATCAGATTTTGTTTCAGGCTCTGACTTCCCAACAACATGCGGATAAACTCCTTACCTTTCCGCCTCGCCTCTGAACCCACCACGATGGTCGCGATGACAACCACCCAGATCCACCGCATACTGCTCAAGAGTACTCGTTTTACCAAGGGCTGAGAGTATCTTAGATCCGTTTTTCTGTGCGTCTACCTTTGTATCTCTGAAGCAAAAACTTCCATCAACGACCCCGGCTCGTTTCCTTTTTCACCCAAGATGTGAATCAAAAATCCAAAAGTGGCGTCCGCCGTTCGCTTGAGAACTGTTCATTCTGAATGGTGCGCACTTGCGGTGGGTTCGAGTCTCGTCTGTTGCAGCAGCTTCTCTCTCTCTCGTCTCGGCGCTCCTTCCTTCCTTCTCACCCTGCGCACCGCACGCAGCTTCTCACTGATCACGCGCTCAGGTCTCCACTGTGAATACCAAGAGCCCCATGGGACCCCAGTCGTCTACTGCCCCTGCTCGGGGAAATTTTATCATGGCAAGGGTAGGTGCAAGGGGTTGGGGAAACCCAAGTGGAGATCACCCGGGCCGTCCACTGGGAAGAAAGTCCCTTGACCAACTCTGGTGTGAGAAAAGCGAATGAAGGATTTCTAAAGTTGTTGAGGTTCAAAGAATAGCCAGAGTGTTGAACCAATTCCAAATTTGAACATGTTTTTGCTGGAAAAAAACATCGCTTGGAGCCGGGGTGGAAATTTCAGTCCACAGTTGCCAAAACACATGGACCTTGATCTTTCCACAACGAACACAGTTCACACACACACACACACACACACACACACACACACACACACACAATTTTTGATGATGACAATGACATGTGTGATTTGTGGTACAATCGTAAATTGCTGTGCGTTTTGGAAGATATATCTAATTGTGCCAATTTTTTTCCAATTTATTTCGGGATCAGTGTCGGGCCCCCACCCATTGTGTTCATTCCCAGCATTGCTGAGAAACAGTGCGCAGGTCTTGCTCTTAGTGTTGCAAAGTCAAATGCCCAAACTTTCGCAAAGCAGACATTTAATGACCACTGCAGTGGACGATTCGGGATATGTTTTTTTGGCACTTCGATCTCAAGAACACCCTGATCCCAAGACTACCCGTGACCTTCAATGAGCTCCTGATTCTGAGGGTGTTCCAACCCTGGCCATGTGGAACCCTGACTCCGAAGATGTGAGGGTGCGCCTAACCCTGGGAGTGACCCTGACCCCAAGAGTGACCTGATTCCCAATCTAAAAAAACATGAGGAAACTGCACGTTTTGACAGGAGAAGGGGCACATCTCGGCAGCGTGTCGAGAGCAGGAGCGTCTGTGCAAACGGATCTGGCAGGTCTTTGGCAAAAATGTGTTTGGCCCAATGCATTTGCCATTCCCCCCTGGTCTTCCTCATACTCGTAACACCAGTGGTGAGAAAAACAGCCCATGCAACCAGTGCAGCTGCAAAAATCACGAGCCCATATAATGGAGTGTGGAAAATAAATAGGACTCATTGGAATCCTCCAGTTCGTGGCCCGTTTGAAAGAGTTTTGCATTTATATTGTGTCCTTATGTAACAGGATCCGGGGAGTGGGGGCGCCCGGCTCACCAGCAGGACCCAGACTCTTTTTACCACTTGATAACCACGGGTGAAATCGGATTAGAAATGGCAATTGCGGTCGCAGGCGAGTCTCTTTACATCGCGCTGCGGAGCCGCTGGAGTCGCACAGCTGCGCCTGAATTCCTGATTGCGCCTGTTGTAAATACAGGCAGAAGGGGACAGAAGCGCCACGGGGTCCAATTGGTGCCTATTTGCCGCACGAAACACGAAATCCTTCGGGACTGGGAAAAGGCATTGTGTCTGGACGTCTTGCAGGACGCTTTGCCAAATGGGGAAAAAGATACAGACGTCATGACGTCACCGTCCGTCTGACCCGTTCACCCGACCCGAGGCGGCGTGAAACAGCAGATCACATGACAAATCCCTGGTTCCCGCTCTTCCCAGTCCTGGACCCACCGGAGACGAGGTCGGATCCCAAAGGTTTCTCTATCTCTGTCCCTGATCTGTTGCAGACAGGACGACAACAAACTGTGGCATCATTTTTGCGGTTTCCATGCTTCAGAATCATCCTGGAGCCCTGGATGAGAAACACTCTCTGCGGACACTTGTTGCCTCTGACACAATCAATTATGCGCTTTAATTGGGAAATGGTGACGTGATGTATTGTCAGGAAGAGTGAAAAATTACATGCACTGCAATACGTGTGTGTTTGTGTGTGTGTGTGTGTGTGTGTGTGTGTGTGTGTGTGTGTGGCTGAGTGTGTGACATGGGAGCCTGAAGGAGCGGTTTGGTTCTGGAACCAACCAGCCAAACCAGGAAATGTCTGTCCATTTTTACGCAACCGTCCATGTGGCTTGGCTCCACTGAGAAGCTCTTGAAGTGACAATCTTCAATTGCAGCACAGTCAACCAACGGTGCATAGTCCACGTGCTTAGTCCACGCAGTTTTGAGTCCAATGGCAATGACAACTCATGCCGCACCCTGTGTGAATCAGGCTTCAGGTGCGTGTGTGTGCTTGTGTGTGTGCGTGTGTGCGCGTGTGTGTGCGTGTGTGTGCGTGTGTGTGTGTGCGTGTGTGTGCGTGTTTTTCACTTTCAAAAGCACCGGAAGCGACACGTGTTGCGTCACACAGCTCTTCACTCCATCCAATAAAGACCCCATCATTGTGGAGAAAGATGACAACTGTGGAGGGTTTCTGCTGAGATTTGTTTGGGCTCTTGTCTCGGGAGATACACATGTGGAGATAGTGCTGTCCGCACCAGGACGTGTCTCGAGAAACGCACGAGTGCGAGTGGGCCTCGATTGCGCACACCCCCAGTCATCAGTTGAAATTCCTGCGCATAAAAGGGGAGGATTGTCTGCAAGGTTCAATGTGACTTCACACAACTTTGGTGACGAGAGATCTCAGCGGAATGAGGATACTTGTGTGTGCAGTGTGCTGCCTTCTGCTCGTCCTGGGTGCGTTATGCTTCAGTTATGTTTTTGCTTTATCAAAAGAAACAACATTGGGTTGTGTGCAAGTAGATCTAGCGGTGGAGCTGCGAGCAAGTCCGCTGACTGTCGTCGAGCCGCGAAGCAGTAAAGCGTGCCCTGTACTTGTAACACACCGAGTGATGAATGCCTGTGGATTGTGTGTGTGTGTGTGTGTGTGTGTGTGTGTGTGTGTGCGTGTGCGCGAGTGTGCATGTGTTGTGTGTTTCATGCCTCATGTCTCTCTTTCTCAGGACCGGCCTGGGGCCTAAACATGACCTCAGGGTGTGTGTGTGTGTGCATGTGCGACCCTGACGTCTCTCTCTTTCTCCCAGGCCGGACTGCGGGGCTCAACATCACCTCGGGCCGTGTGTGTGTGTGTGTGTGTGTGTGTGTGTG
>JAAUXT010057259.1_pt1 | contig 11962 bp, 10 predicted proteins | sample 7278171 | NCBI WGS metagenome assembly JAAUXT01 (sample SAMN14350112, study PRJNA611818) | marine sediment metagenome | isolation source: surface marine sediment (1.8m) | place: French Polynesia: Moorea | collected 2018-08
ACCAAATATTTGTACCTTCTGAGATACAGAGACATTTATATATCCACACCCCATTTTTTCTGCACTTCCAAATTTGACCTTTTTGACCTCAGAAACCCAAAAATTCAAATTTGACAAATTCCTTCCTTGCGCATTATCCCCAACCCAAAATGAACCAGAAGAGCCCAAAAGTTCCCAAATCAATCCTCATCTTGACCATGAAACTGCTGTAGACATACTTTTGGAAGAGGCTGCCTGTAGGTACTTTGATTTGGCTCGCACCGATTTGGCTCATTTGAGCCCAAATCACGCGACCCACCTCAAATCACCTAATAACCCAAGCTCTCACTTGCCTGTCAACCTTTTGAGAGAAAACATGTTTTGGCCCGTGAATCAGATTCTTTCAGAAACGCATGAACTCCTGTGCAACGACACACCCAATTACAAAATCAAACCGCACCCTCATAGGATCCCTCACCTTGCACTGGAGGATTTCGACCGTGGGCGCGTCGCTGTAGACGCGCTGCATCTCGATGAGCACGTCAGGGTGGCGGAACAGGTGGAAGCCGACGCTCGAGTTTCCGAGCACGTCGAGCTGCTTCCCCGCGCAGCGCACGCCGTTCACGTACGTCCTGCCCTCCGACGCGAGGCAGTACACCGTCTCCTCCACAGGCGACACCCGCGAAGACGACTTCTGCTGCTCGCGCTTTGAGCTACGCGACGCACAGGAGAGACTCGATCAGACAGACAGACAGCGATGTTGAGAGTGAGACAGACAAACAGACAGAGTGACAATGAGAGTGAGGCAGACAAACAAACTAGATAGAGACATTGAGAACGAAAAACAAAGTGATTTGGTTCGGTCTCGCGACGAATATATTCCAGCTTGCATTGTTGCACGACGTCAGCAGGCTTCGTTGCAATGCGACTCACGTGTAGACCTTTTCGACGTCGGGGATAAAGAGCGCGCGCACGAGCGTGACGTCACAGCGCGCGGGGCGCAGCGACTTCCGGCGCAGCTCCGCAGTCACGGCCGCCCACTGCTCGCTGTCCCGGTAAACGCGATGCTTGCGCCAGTTCACTACAAACGAAAAGCCCAGTTCTCTTTCAGACAAGACGAAGCAAGAGAATTTTCGTGCAACAATCTTTGAAAAGTTTCTTTGGGGTGCGGGGTGGGTTTACCTGGCAGAGGTTTCTTTTTCAGAGCTCGTAGCTTCTGCGACTGGATGATGCCGTGGAAATGCCGAACTGAAACAAATGACAAAGCGCGGCATAAAGTGTCAGAAGAACAGCCTTTTGAACCACAATTAAAGTCGAAAAAATGAACCTCTTTTGAATCAAAGTTTCACCGAAGGAGACCAGTTTCAGCCTCTGAGACTATTGAATATGAAAACACAAGCATCAGCACCTGAACTTGGTTTCGGAGTTGGGAGCAGCGGCACAAAAATCTCCTTCCAGATTTCGGGGTGAATCTGCGCGAGGTGGGAGCGCTGCCGCGCGGTGCTCCTGTCCGGAGGATACGGCAGCTCGTCGCCGCACATGCTGCAAAACAGCACACACACCAGGCACCATCAGTGCCGTGTGGTTCGCTCTGATGACAGGGGAGTGAAAGAGTCTGCATGCTGACTGCATGAAATCGAAGAAACCACAGCTCTGCAACTCACTGCATTCAAAGTACCGGGTGAGCATGTACTTACAAACAGACGGAGAATCTTTTGTCGTACTCGTTTCCGTTTTTGTACATGCCGAAATAATCCCACACAAGACTCCTTGGTCCAGTCCTGTGGCCGGGGATGTAGCGATAAACTGGAAACATGTGAACGAACAGTGTGAGCGGGATTAAAGTTCTTTCTGTGACACGATATACGTATGCGACCAGCAACCTTCAAAACACGCACCACACACACACACACACACACAGATCCACAAACGTTCGACAAATCACGAACAAGTCTGCACGTGTAGAATCTATTGTGGACACACCTTTGCGCTTCTTTTGAAAAGCCACGTCCACTTCTTCATCCTGCAACGGAAAGCAAACGTCCCACCATCACAACCCATGAGTTCTGGTGCCAGCGTGCGGGTTCATCAAAAGAAGCGTCCAACGTCGTAGGCAGAGCTCCAGCAAGAAAACTTACGTGAACAAGAATGCTGTCAAGCGTCAACACGCGCAACTGATACCCGCGAAATATGTGTTCTTGGAAAACAAATTGGCGGGGGAGGGGAGACCCCAAGAGTTCCTGCGATTTCAACTTGATCAGGGTGCGTGCACGCGGCCAAAACAGTCGCGTAACCGAACACCGAATACAAGTCAGTCAGCCTACTCGAGGTCTGTCTGGCAATAGGTCAGAGGTGTGTGTGTGTGGGGGGGGGGGGGTTCTCACAAAATTGTTTCACCTTGATGATCGTCGGAGCCGTGACCAAGTGAAGCTGCAGTGTCTGAATCTAACATCCCGAGATCGGGAAATATCGAACGCTGCCTCGATTTTAGCATCACGTGTGAGTCCACCGGCCCCACCTTTGGACACGTGTGCAGATCTAGTGTTGCTGACGTGAACTTGGTGGTGACGGCAAATCCAGACATCTGAGACGCGACCACTCCCATCTGTGCACATGTCACTTGTGAGCAAATTTCTCACGGTTCCGTCAGGGCCTCCAACAGTGTCGTGTGGCCAGTAGTGAGGCCGAGTTTACTGAGCTTCTCTTGAACACTTACCATGATTGAAAATTGAGGGGAAATGGGAATTTTTGGTACAACCGCAGAACCACTCTTTTCGTCGTTCTGATGCAGTCTGGGTAATTCTGGGACACCCCTGGGAATTCGCGCGGGAAAAGTTTCAGGAGCGCCCGTTCCTTTTCGCATGTCCGAATTGTGCGCGGCGCCCCTGATAATTATTTTTCCCGCGCTGTCGAAAAGTATTTCTTGCGGATGCTCCTGGGTCCAACCAGATGCGCCCTTGGTTGGACACGTCAGAAATTTGGTTGGTGTGTTCACTACACCCGAGAGAGTACTGTATAAAAAATTTTCAATCCGAAATTGAAAGAAACAGAGAAACGAACCTGAGGTTCGTCCGAATTTCATTGTATCTGATTATTTCACCTTTTCAAAAAATTCACAATGTCTCGGGATTTCCCAGACATCTTTTCGGGAAGAACAATCTCAAACTGAGGCTTCTCCGAGGCGCATGTCCGCACTGACAAGCGTTCTAGTTGTCTGACCCGTGCAAAAATTGGATCGTACTTCTGGAAATTTTGACCAGCCATCCGGGGGTGGAGGAAGGGTTGAGCACAAATACATTTGAACAGGCAAATTAGTGAAAAGAGCTGGTGGGGGAGGGACAGTCCACCCCTCCCCCAAAAGACAAATCGTGTTTTGAACTGATTTCTGCACGCACCCTGCTCAGGAGCACACAACAAGAAGCAGTGCTCAAGGCAACTGCAGTGCGAAGTCCCTTGCGGCGTCAGTAATGTCATCAATTCTTCCTTGTTCATCAATTCTTCCTTGTCCTCCTTATCTTCCACCAGTCATTATGCTGCATGCTATCTGCAGGAGGGGGGTCTGCCTCTGGCAGGGGGGGGGCCCACCTCTGGTGGGGGGGTCTGGTAGGGGGAGGGGGGTCTGGTAGGGGGAGGGGGTCTGGTAGGGGGGAGGGGGGCAGGGGACATTTCAGTCCAGCTGCCATATACTGCATCACCACATGGTGCTTCGCCCTAAAGGGACTTCGCACAATAAATCTTCGTAAACACGCGAAGGAAGAAAATAACTCATTCCCAAGAACACATAAGTCAAAAGAAATGTATTCTGTGGTGAAGATCGAAAGGGCCTATTTGGAAGCCATCTTTTCTTCCCTTGGAGCAAACACTCGTAGGCGTGACTTAATTTCTCCGTGCAAATACATCTCTTCAGAGACGCCGTGTTTGCGAAATGCGAATTGGGATGTTTGTGACTTTGCTTTCACAGAAACAAACAAACACGGCTGTGAAATAAACATGTATTTGTGTTATTTTTGTGTGTGTGAACCTCCGTCCGTAAATGAAGTGAAATCAAGAGAGTGAAGGAGGTGGGAGTGTTCTCTTGTTCACTCCTTCGTCCTGGCGTGAAACAGAGAGACAGAAATGTCCACTTTCAGTGTTTCTTCCAGTCTTCGGCCCGTGGGACTCAGCCACTCAAGCCAGCGGAAGTTCGAAGTGTACAAGATTTGACGACCTCACAATGGACTGAAACATTCACCAAAAATTCCGAATCAGGCGAGTTTGAATTGGGGCATTTGTTGGTCTCAGGCTCAGGACAACCAGCATTTTCAACAAACATGCCAAGATGCTTGAATCCAAAGTTGTCAAGACTTTTTTCAGCAGGTGTGGACAAACGACGAAAGCGCAACACAGCACGTTTGTGTCAAGATGAGACAGATCTGTGTGATGGTTCCGGAAGCGCCCACTGTGAGGAAGAGATACGCAGCGCCCTTGATACGCAGACCACATGTATCACTCGAACGCTGCGTTCTTCCTGCTCACCCGTTGCACAAAAAGTCGAAAGACAAGACCGGGGTGAAGACACAGCTCACTTTGTTTGCTTTTGGCGGTTTCCGTTGGACACAAATGGTGAACTGCACGCCAAACATGTCCCCACCCCTTGGAGTCGCACCCAGAATATGGAAGAAATAGGGGGAGGGGGCTTGCGCATTTGGTCAATCGGCCCCTGGATCCACAACCCGATAGAACCTCATTGAGCTTTGGTATTGGTGATCAGTAGCGTGTTGTCAGTTTGACATCCCCAGACACATGTCGCGAGAGAGTGGAGCACAACAGATAATCTGAGTATGATCCTCTTGATGACGGCCCTTTGATCTTGTGGAGAACTGATAATGTGAGGATCACAGGGGGTACAAACGTGCGACAACAAAACTGTCCATCTGACCTTGGATCTGAGAAAAACCTGCAACAGACTTGGTATCACGTGTATGAAAGTACGCAACGCTCTTGTTAATTTCACTCCAAGTTTCTGCAAAACGAGAAGGAAAACGCGGAGATCTGTTTCAAGTTTGACTGGAAGGGGTAGTCAATGGGCCTCGTTCTCCAGAGCTGCGATGGACGCCAGGACACTGCTGAACCACAGGCGTGGAGACAAACACCTGAAGAGGGACATCAATGCACGATACATTTTTCCATTCATGAAGTTATTTTCGAGGCCTGTTGTCCCACTCTGCGGACGCGCACACTTGAACACGCTCGGGTCCTCGTTCCTCGTGTTGAGAGCGCCACAAGAGACGCACCTGTGTTTGGAGCGCAGCCACTCCGCGGACGGCGTGACGCGTGTCCTTCAGGTGCGCGTTCCGCACAAGGACATCCACTGTTTCGTTTTCAATCAAAATGTCACAGTGTCAAGGAATTGTTTTCCCAGACATGTTTGAAGGCAGGAGGAGGCAACAAGTGAAGTTTTCAAACGAATATTCATGACTTTGTTGGGGATTTTTTTGCAAATGCGAGAGTTGTGTCCATTGACGGCAGACAGCGTTGGTTGACTGGGATCTCAAAAAGTGAATGGTGTTTGAGTCCCCAACTTGACTGCGCTTCCTGACTGGGCAGAGTGCACGTGTTCCCGAAGATTGCGAGTGGAGACTCCTTCCCTGTGCTCACGCGTGACGGGGGAATCGAGAAGTCTCCAGGGTCCCTCGTACTGTACGAGGAAATTAATTAATTAATTAATTAATTCATTCATTCATTCATTCATTCATTCATTCATTCAGTCAGTCAGTCAGTCAGTCAGTCAGTCAGGCAGTCAGGCAGTCAGGCAGTCAGGCAGTCAGGCAGTCAGTCAGTCAGTCAGTCAGTCACTCAATCACTCCTTCACTCCTCTCCGGCCGTGTCTGTGTCCGTCCCTCTCTCTGCATCCCTCCCCCCTCTCTCTCTCTCTCTCTTTCTTTCTCTCTCTCTCTCTCTCTCTGTCTCTCTCTCTCTCTCTCTCTCCCTCTCTCTCTGTCTCTCTCTTCTCTCTCTGTCTCTCTCTCCTCTCTCTCTGTATCTCTCTCTCTCTTGAGCCGTTGGGCCGCCCTCAAGCCCCTACCCTGCGTGCATCCGCTCAAGTCTGCCCCCATTTTTTTCAATCCAAGTCTCTGTGCACGAACTATTGCCTTGAGTCAACACGCCCGATATTTGCGCTTTTCATAATGAAATATACAAATCAAACAAACACGACCCTGGAGGGCATTCTTGTTGTGCACGTGTGCACCTATCTCGACACCACCTTCTGTTCACACTTCCGTTGGGAGGAAAACAACCCGGTTCAAGGTTGGATTCTGTTTGGCGCCTTGTAACTCAGAGTTTGCGGCTCCAGAGAGTAGGCGGGAGCCTGGGCCGCCAGAGCCCTTCTGAAGATACCCAGACCCCCACCCTCCTGAACCCCGATCCTGAATGCGCTTAGGTGACTTCTAGTTTCTCAAAGTGTACAAGCTTGGGCCATGGCTCCTGCGCAGAATCCAATGGATAATGAACGAAAACGTTGTGCAAGAGCTGTGAACGAATCTCCACCAGTAGATGCAAGGATAACAGACTGAACTCAGGAGTAAGTCCCAGCAGGACCTGGGTCGCATTGCCCTCGAACTTTGGTGCCCCCAAATTTTTGCAGTTTGGCACTTCAAGCAAGTTGTGCTCCCCCAACTATATCCTGGATTCGCACTTGTGTGAGAACAGGGAGAATTGTCTTTACTATTGGGCTGAGCTCATCTGGGACCAAATCCACCTTCCCAGCATCTGCACTGTCAATCGCTGTTCTGTGCTGCAAAGCAAAAAGGGGGACCATGAGACTCTGCCGATTTGGGAGGTTTATGTTTGTGACACCGGAGACAGCAAATAGAAACCAACGAAAAAAATGGAGGCAAACATTCCTCCCTCACCTCAGAACCCAAACACCTCGACCAGCTCCACCCATCACCCATCGAGGCACCTGGAGGTGAATAGCGAGGCTGGAGGATCACATCCCAGGGATTCAAAGCGCTGGCCAATTCTTGTGGGGTTCGAGCCACCGAGGTCCCTGGGAACTTGTTTTCCTCTTAGTGTTGATTTCACAAAGATCAAGATGGTAATTTGTGGAGCTGCCTTTGAAACACCCACAATGGAGTTGGACCTGCGTGATTCCCCTGCCCCAATCTTGGATCTGCGAGCCGCATCACATCATTGAGAATCAGTCAAGATGCAAGTTTGCAAGTTTGTAGCAGTCAGGCTTCCCGAGCTTCCTGTGTTCAGGAGACATCTGGGCTCCGAGTCCACACGATTGGCTTGCATGGCAAAGAAAAATTCCTCGTAGTCTGTTGCAGTCTAAAAGCTTCACTGTTCACCGTCCCACGCTGACAGGGTCATGGCAGGTGACAGATAAAAAAGTGAAGTTGGAGTCATGTGATTCTCCGCCGCCACTCAGAAATAAATGTTATCAAAAGTCAAACACATTGACCCCATAACAGGACAGTGTGGAAGCAGAATAATTGTGTACTCAAGAGATAAAGCACAGTGAGCGACGCTGTTTGCGACGGGTCTCTCCAGCGCAGATCCAGGGCGCGCACAGAGACAGTCGATGGCAAGATTCAGCAACCAAGTCAGTGGAAGATCTGGCAACTGGAGCTCACAGGCGGATGTCCGGACAGCGTGCTGAAACTCGCCATTGGTGCACTGAGCGCACCGCGTTGGGCGGACTTTCATGTGGTGGTTTACTCGTACGTCCATCGGGGATCAACACCCGAATCGAGCCACACCGTGCGTGGAGATTTTGGACCCTTAGCTTTGAATTGTGTGAAATTGAATTCCCCCCGTCGGTGCGAGTGTGATGTCAGGGTTTCCACACACCGGTGTGCGTGTGAGTCATGATTTTTCACACCAATGTACGCTCGTAATGATGAGTGAAACAAGTGTGAAGGGAAGCGAAACTGTGTGGAAAACGAAGAAACCCGCTCCTGTCCCACGTGCAGTGGTATCTGAGTTCTGGTTCACATGCACCACTGTTCATACAGCAGGAGAACGTTTGCCATGCGATTGTGTGGAGGAACGTGACTTCGCTCCGGGTCTTGACACTCGTGAACCCTGCGCCTCACCAGATAGTCGTGTGTTCAGAACGTCATTCCCTTTTCTTGCTTGGTTGGAAATTCTTGCCTCGCACACGCACACACACAACACACACACTCACTCTCTCTGTCACACACACACAAACACACACACACACACACACACACACACACACACAGATTTGCACCAGTCACCATACCACACCAGTTGATGTGATGCCTGTGATGTGAACGCGGATGTGAACAATCTCCTTGAGAGAAACAGGAGTTGGCTGCACCCCGAAGAGAACAACTCCCCACAAATCACAGGCACTGAACCACAAAACCAAATAAAATTGACAGTTTGACTGCTTCTCTGGTTTGGCTCTCCACCAAGAAACAAGCGAATGCTTTTGACCTGTGTAACTGTGAGATAAGAGTTGCCTTTTCGAGTGTTAATGAACAAGGTGAAAACTGTGAATTGATGGCCATCCATCAAGATAATTCTCCTCTCCAGATTGCGACGAGAGCAGTTTATGAGGACGAGGCAATATTCATCGCTTTGACCTTTTCTTTTCAATTTCGGCGCAAACAAAAGCAAGTCGCGAGCAATGTGCAGGTACACCCGTGACCCCTGAACGAGATGATCGGTGTTACTCCGCCCAGGCCACCACCACCACCAAGTTCAGGTCTCTCTTCCTCAAGTCTGGATTGGAGTGAAGGATCCTCACTCGTCATTCCGTCCAGTGTTCACCTGTTTCAAAGACGCCGGATCACTTGAACAAGCGTTGATCTGGGTTTCTCACGTTGCAATTCTGGGTCCAGCAATGGACGTCGAGTTCAAAGAGATGAAGATTTCTCGGGAGAGTTTGGCTTTTGGCGCATAACTGTCGCTGCCCCAGCAAATAAGCAAGTGGCCGGCGACGGCGCTGGCCCCCTGACCTTGGCTTTGTTGACCAGTCCAATTTGATTTGCAACTGAAAACTTGACCAATCGTTTCTCTGTTTTTCAGAAAATCCATCTATCACTCAATTTTGACTGTTATTATTTGCGTGTAAATTTGCATGGAAGAAACAGAAAAATTGAAAGTTGACAGGTAAATACAGGTGCAAACACGGGTGGATTGTTTGAAGTTCACGGTCAATCTCAAACACGCCTGAGCATGTGGAATCACAGAATGACCAAGGATGGACGCTCCAGGTTCGTGTCCACTTTGCGTTCAAATTTTCAAATTTTGCAACTGGGTCCCTAAGTCCATTGCGCAGCTCCTGAGGTTGACTTGGACTCGTGAAGTTCCCTTGCAGCCGTGGTTCTTGTAACGGGTGGAGTCAGATTGAACTTTGTTCCCACACCGGGGAAAGTTACAACAGTGAGGGCTGACCCACGGCATGCACACCTGTACACGACAGAATGGCGCAAAGAGATGAAAATGAAGCCAGCCCTCACAGGGTCCGACCCTGAAATAAGAAAGGAACGGACCCCGGGAACAGTGTCATCGGAGGCCACTTGACCCCTGGGTCACATAGTGAGGCAGGGAAACAACGGGTTGGACGCTCAGACGAAATCCGTCCTCCGGTGAGTCTTGGACCGCTCAAACCAACAAGGGAACACCGCAGTTCGAATGTGCAAAGACACGTTTCATGCAAGCGGCCAAAAATGTCTCATTCCACCCCGAGCTGCAGATCATTGAGAAGAGCAGCCTCGATGGAGCATCGATTGATACACAGCGGAACTGGACTCGGGTCAATATTGGCCGAACGCGACTTGTCCGATTCGCATGGAACTGTCAAAGGCGCCATGGCAGCAAAACTGCAGCGAAATTGACAAGTTAAAAACTGAAATGTTTGAACGGCGTCTGCAAAAATATTGAACTGTATAATTTGCGATTTTCAATACAAATCAAGTGCTCGGTTTGAATTCAAACTTTCTCACTGCAGTTCCGCAAAATGCAGAGAGAATGCCTAAACTGAAAAAAATTCGAAAAGTTGCATGTGATTCTGATGCCGACAACCTTCTTTCTGTACAAAGCGAAAGCAGACTGACAACGCCCAACACCAAAATTGTTTTTCAGTTTGGCAAAATCAAGGCAGTGCTTTGGACCTCGCCCGTCTGTGAGAAAATCTGTTTCTCACGTTTCCACTGTGATCTCATCAGCATCTCGCACCAGTCCCTCACTGCGTGTGTGTGGTCCTCACCCCGATTACGTGTAACATTCCTCTGTGGAATCAATTTGGAGAACCCGTTGAAGAGAGATCGCGTTACACGACGTTCTCCAGCACGGAACCACAGACCCTCTGATGAGTGTCGCTGATAATAATGAGCAATGTATGGCTCCAAATACCAGAGGAGAGAAACACGGCTTGAGATTGAAATACCTCTCCTCTGTGTGCGAGTAAGGCGAAAACCACAAAAGGAAATTGAGACGGTTTTGCCTTCATGAAAACAAGAATGAGCCGGATAGAGACAGTTCTCGTAAGATAAACGTAAGATGAACGAAAGATTCATCGAATGTGAAAGACAACGATGTTTTCGTCTTGAGACAGAGCAGAAACAATGGCTCCTCAACAAAGCCAAAAGTTTTCACTTTGCAAGCGTGCATCTGCATGGATTCTCCTGAGTATCATCGTTTGAGTTCGTCCTCTCGAGTCTTCAACACGAGTCAACGGACGCTGGGTGCCACTGTTTGCGCGTTTTCACCACGCTCTGGTGTGCGCGTTTTCACCACGCTCTGGTGAAGCGTGAGGCACAGTCGCATCGCTCTGGCTCCGACACCCGCCGGGAAGTTTGAAAACAAATTCAAACAGACAATCACACGTGTTTATGTCAAACGGAATTCTCATTTCGCAGGTCTTTAAATGGTTTTCTGTGAAATGTCAAACGGGAGGAAACCACATAATGACACAGTGCACTCAGAGCGATCAGTTACTCACCCTCTAATCAGACAAAATCTTCTCTCGTTCAACAGATCTTTTCACCTTCGCTGTTTGACAGACTCTGCAATTGCAACTGCCGTGTCTTGTTCGCAGACCAAATTTCCTCGGTTTGCATGAAATCGAACACCGCGCTGAGTTTGCTCTTTCTGCCAATTCGTGTCATAGGATTTTATAGGGGAGTGAGAATCACCGTTTGATTTCAGTCACACGCAAACAGAGATCACACACTCACACGTGTGTGTGTGTTTGTGTGCGTGTCGGTCTGCCTGACACTTGCACAGCACTGAAAGAGTTGTGTTGGATCGACCGGGCAGACTAAAACGTGTGTGTGTGTGTGTGTGTGTGTGTGTGTGTGTGTGTGTGTGTGTGTGTGGTGAGGTATCTTTAATAATTTTTCCTTGGTCAGTGGGATGTTCTTGAACTCGTGGATCTGTTCGTCACTCCTCACCTATTTGTCTCACAAAAATTCATCTCCAAAAATTCCTGCATACCTGAGGGAGCTGGACCACCATGCCGGGGGCTGGACGGCGCAGGGAATTGGATGTTCCGCCTGTTACTGGGTCTTTAGTTCCACACCGGCCCCCGGGGCTACATCAGATGGGTCCCGACAAACACTGATAGCGACGGCCGTGCTCATTTAAATTCGCAATGCATGAAAGCATGATGGCTTCATTTGCAAAAGGCGAAATTTTAAGATGTTTGACAATGTGTCTTGTTGTAAGACCCTCCGAACCCCGAGGCGATCAAGGGTCTGGGGAGGGAAATAAAACGCTTGGCCGTCGCAGACAGTGTCCCAGCATGGGCGGAATTAAAGGGATGGTAACTTGTAAAGCAGATGAGAGTTCAGCAGAACGGTGTTCAGATTCACCCACCAGTACCAACATTTCGCCTACATTTTTAGCTTCTGTCTTCCTCAACTCTGACCAGACCGGGGGTTTCAAGCGTGTCAGGTCAACCTCAACAGCGCCTCCATGTGTGTGTGTGTGTGTATGTGAGAGAGAGAGAGAGAGAGAGAGAGAG
>JAAUXT010069444.1_pt1 | contig 11962 bp, 16 predicted proteins | sample 7278171 | NCBI WGS metagenome assembly JAAUXT01 (sample SAMN14350112, study PRJNA611818) | marine sediment metagenome | isolation source: surface marine sediment (1.8m) | place: French Polynesia: Moorea | collected 2018-08
CAGGGTGAGAAGTGATGGGTTGCAGTCAGAGCATCTTCCAGAGTGAAAATGTCACTGTCCAGGGTGAAAAGTACTGGGTGGCAATGTTAGGGACAAAACCAGTAGAAATAAGTATACCATCAGTGTCAGAAGTGCACCGTTGGTACCCCCAACGGTATACTTCTGAGCACAGCAGGGTGCTTTCTGCTCAAATGGTGAAATTCAGTGTCAGAAGTACCCATAGGTAGTTTCCACACGGATGATCGTCAAGTCAGAAGTGTACTGTTACGTTTTCGGACCCTACCCTTCTGACTCGCCAACAGCGTTTTTGAGCCGTATGGGTCGAACAATGGAGTCTTTTGTCTGACGCGTGTTTTCTGTTTGTTAATTAATGTGTGTCGACTAGTCGTTTGCCGACTCTGGATTCTTTCCAGATGATGTTTGTTTTCAGTTTATATCTGAAAAACGTATTGACTGAGCGTCTCAAAGTGTCTTCGTGTGTGGAACTCTTTTTTTCAATAAATTGTTGAAACTGCGGAGCACGACATTGTGAGCTGCAGCACGACGAGACATGGTTGTTCTGCCTCATAGATCCTGGTCACGGCAGGAGACTATCGATGAGTGGCGTGGAAAACGTTCCACACTCGCCGTCTAAATGCTGAGCGCGACTTCTGGCCCTTCCAGTCTTTCAAACGTCCAGTCTCATGACCATCATGGACCAATTTTGCGGAAACGGGTCAAAAGACCCACAATTCAGGAGAACAGGGCTTTCATTGGATAGAAAAAGAAGTTGGAGCGGTCCAGAGACCTGGTTTCGTGCGAATGGGTTTGACTTGGAGGCACAAGTTGACTGTCGTTCAAATAGAAAGGACAACGTTGTGTCCGACTCGTCTGTGGCGGATTCTGAATCGGGAGTTTGAACTCAGACGAGGGAGGCGAACCCGAAATGTCGTACATTGAACAGCCGTTTGAAGCATAAGTTTGTGCGCCGAAAACTCACTGAAGACAAAACTTCACCCTTCAGACGTACGTTTATTTGACTTTTGCAGAAAGACTGAACTGCAGTCAACACCAACGAAGGAAAATATTGAAAAGCAGCGCATTTCTTGTTTCAAAAGTGAAAAACCCTGGATATCAGCCTCGTTCAGTCATTGAAAACAAGCGAAGAAGCAGTGACGTAAAAAAGCCAAGCACATCCAGCAGTGCAACGCGACGCAAAACATCGGTCGTCTCAGCTACTGTTGAAAACTAACAAACGATCAGCGAACCAAACCGAAAGGGCCTCTGAAATGGATCTACGTATTTTGAAAAGTCCTATTTATTTCCTGCCCGAACACGGCAGACGAAGGAGATAACCGAAAAGCTCTATTCTTTCCATTTCGTACGATTCAATGGTTTGTCAACACGCTATGACGATGAAATTCAGGTCCCTCGATCATCAAAGGAGCACAGCACACCTCCAGCGGATCCAGATCCACTTCTGACACGTCGGTAGTTTTGGGGGGAGTCCTTCTGCCCACAATTTTCGGTTCGGTATCGCGCTGGAAGATCACATATCAAAGAATTTCTCCCCTGGCAACCCGCCCGGCTCTGGTGGCAACATCGGTCACGTGGGGTTGGCACTGTGAACTTTATCTTTATGAATTAATCAAACATATTTCTTTGGGGGGGGGGGTTGGACAACACAGTCGCGTTCAGACGATGAGGATCACAGACAATGAATAACCATGGCACCGTCACCATGGCAACATAACCATTATGCACCTTCCTTGAGAGGCATCAGACAAGACAATCACAAAATTGTAGAAACTGTCTCCACATTGCAAAAGAAACTTCGACCTGGCAAAAATAAGATCTATCTGCCACTTTCACAGTGCACTGCATGCCATGATATGTTCTACAAGCAAGCTTTAGCATCTCATTGTCACAACATTTCACGGATTTGAATTGGAGGAGGGAAATGTTCACGAGAAACGGGAAAGAACAAAGAACACGGAAATTTTATCTTGGCAGTGAGCTGACCGTGATTTGGCGAAAAGCCATGAAACTTTGCAGAAACTCGTAACTCAGCAACGTAAGCAAGGGCAACACTTTCAAATTTTGAAAACAGCCTGAAATTCAGCAAAAAGCAAGCAAGCGAGTGGCACCGACTCATCACAAGAGATGCAGCGCTGTGCTGTTCCACGTGACCATCCACGAGACCGCCGATTGGCCATTCTTCAGCACGATGTATCGTACACAAAGAAAGAGAAAATACATTCCTCTTGTTACAACAGTCATAAATAACATGAGATATAAAACTTTGATAAATATATTGTTCACAAACAGTTCTTGGAATGATTGAACGTGGTCTCAACATCATCTTCACAATGATAAGAAAAACTTCTTTGAAAAACAAAGCACCAACTCAGACTGCTGACAAAACAGAGAACAATTGAAAATCTAAAATCCCGCTTCAATCATTTCGTTTCGTGTTTCTTCTTGCCGCCCCTGGGTCGGATGGCTTCTGAAATCTGCCACAACGACTCTTCGCTCAGGTGATCGTCGAAGTTGTTGAAGTACGCCAGAACCTTAGGATGCTTCTTCAAAGTGTATTTGCTGAAAGCAAGACAATTTTGAAAATTTTGGACAGATTCGTGAAATACGACAAGAGTGTCAACCACAATGTTTTCACACATTACTTTTTCATCCTGAATCGGACAAATTCAATCTTTTTTGACGACAATTGTTGTCTCTCACCACTTCTTGAAGCGCCGCATCGAGTCGAGCACGTTGAACTGCTGCCATCTCTTGGAGAAGTTGACGTTTCCGTCCGGCAGCCAATCCTGGTTCCCGATATGGATGAAGGTCAAGTCCTGCAGGATCAAGCCTCTGCAAACACACAACGTGCAGCTTAGTTCGTATTGTCTCCTGTGTTGTCCAACGCCACCCAATGAAAGTTGAAGCATCTCCAAAGACATGATGTCCGCTTTGCGCACCCGTCATCAAAACCGATTCCACTGGAACTTCCTGCCGTATTCACCCGAGAACAGGACGCGTCCACACGCACCCCAAACTTTGCCTCCATTTCCTGATGCTCAGGTCCCATTGATATCATGTTGAACTCTTGCACAAGAACCGGAAGCACTTGAGGCTCACTTTGAGGGGCAGAAAGGTGCGTCTCACACAAGGTGAACCCGGTATTTCTGGCACAACTCACATGTAGGGGATGCCGGGCGGCTCCGTCTCGGTCAGCGCCTGTCTGTACGCTCTGAAGGACGAAGAGCTGTCGATCAGCAGGCAAAACTCCTTCAGCGCCTGAAAACAAGAACCGCAACACCTTCTTTGGCAAAACTGTCACAACTACTCTTTAACACACACACACACAGACACACACACACAAAGGCGCACACACAGGCACACGCACACACACACACACACACACACACACACACACACACACAAAGGTGCACACACAGAGGCAGGCGCGCAACCCATACCCACCACTACACGACACACACGCACGCACACACGTGCGCACGCACACACACATACACAAAGGCGCCCACGCACAGGCAGACGCGCACACACCCACACCCACTACCACAGACAGACAGACAGACAGACAGACAGACACACACACACACACACACACCACACACATTTGCGGTGTGTCTTTCCTCACCTCCATGTTCTGCTTTTGCCAGTCGAGTCTGCGGACGGGAGCAGAGTCGAGCGCCGACAGGATGGCGAGGTACGAGTTGAAGTTGTTGAGCTTGCGCAGGTGCTTCATGACCTTGATGAACTTCATCAGACAGCGTTCCCGCTCCTTAGCGTCCTCCTGCTCCAGAATACGCGTTCTGCACCTGCAGCACAAGACCACGTGGGCTGTTGCTATGGAAGCACACGAAACAACACACAAAACGTCAATTTTTGCTTGCCAGCACCAGTCAGCGTGTACAGTGTCTTGTACCAACCAGAAAGACATCTTATTGAAATGTTCCGTGAATTTGGTCAGATTTGGACTGTGCTCTTCGTTTTGTTCCTTGGACCACAGAAGAACCTCAGGAATCTACAAAAGAAAAGTTACCTTGACATCGTCCGGAAAAACGCACTATCTCACAAGGAAAAAGCCACAATGAACAGTGGTGTCAGAAGGACATGGTACCTCTATTTTCTGGAAAAGCGCTGCGTCCAGCAGCGTCATTTGTTCCGCTATCAACCCAGATTTGAAGTCAGTCAGGCTGTGTTGTCTGTCAAAAGGAAAACAAAACTTCCTGTTAAGCGCAAGGCATTTTTCAACACTCAAATCAATGTTCGCGATTGGAAGAAGAAATGCATCGACTGTAAACAGCCGTGACTTACTTGGCAGTGAGCTGGTATGATGAGAGTAGAGTGATAGAGTGACTAGCATTCAACAGATTCTTCCTGTGGTCGCACTGTTCGATGACCTTCCTCCTGAGGACGCGCGCCAGCATGAGTTCGCCCTCGCTGAGCAACTGGAACTCGAGCTCCATCAGGGTCTGCAGGATCTCCTCGTCCACCTCAATGCTGTCGGACCAGACAACACGCACCCGTGAATCAATCTACCTTCTTTCGCGCTCGCTCAGCAACCGTATTCACTCGTGTAAAAGGCACGTCCAAGTTTAGACGTGCCCCAGCAATTACATTTGACTTTCCGAACTGAGGTCTCATTGACACAATGGCAAACTCAAACCCATGTACAAAGACACACCATCTTTTGATACCCTATTGTCCGGCGGCAAAAACGTGCGTCTTTCACACAGACTGCAGTTCTGCTGAACGCATTTATTGGCTTCTTCGTATGGCTTGAGGCTTGAGTCTGTCGGAATGGTTAGAAAACTCACCACAATTCGTCGACCACTCGAATGAGCAAAGCGAACGCGTTGCGCGACAGTCGCTTCTTCTTGACGTCCGCCATGCGGCTGAAGTGCCCGTATCTGTACAGCAACTTGTCGATGAGGTCCTTGGCTGAGATGAACGTCCGGTACGTGGTCAGGAACGCTTCTTGGTAGAGGAAATCTGAAAGGAAAAGCTTCGGTCTGAATGTCATTGAATCTGCAACCCAAACAATTGATCCAAGAAACGAGTGCATGAACATCTGAAATGACGTTCACAGCAAGATACAACTTGGGAATTTCTTCACGACACCCACTCAACCCTTTTCAGCAAGAAAAGTCTACGCGTCAGCGCGTACCGGAAGTGACAACACGCTGCGCCTCACGCGCGCGGAACCCACCGTGTCTTCCGGTGCTGGCGGCGTGCACGATGAGCGCGTCGACCGACCCGCCGCGCACCTCGGGGGCGCCACCGTCACCGGACTCCGACTTCTTCCTGACGAGCTGGTCAGACACGTCGACGTCGTCGAGCAGCGTCATCTCGGCGAAGTCCGAGTCGGCGTCCTTCTGCACGTCGGGCGCGGCGCTCGTCTGAGTCACCGACGTTGGTCTCGCGTTGCAACTGCCGAGCAAGAGCAGAGGTTGTGGATTTGTGTAACCGCGGAAAGTGTCGTGTGTGTGTGTGTGTGTGTGTGTGAGAGAGAGAGAGAGAGAGACAGAGAGAGAGAGAGAGAGAGAGAGAGAGGCAGGCAGGCTTGCGTGTGTGTCTGTGTGAGAGAGAGAAGTGTGTGTGTGTCTGTGAGAGAGAGAGAATCGTGTGTGTATATGTGTGTGTGAGAGAGAGAGAATAGTGTGTGTGTGTCTGAGAGAGAGAGAGAGAGAAAAGAATTGTGTGTGTGTGTGTGTGTGTGTGCGAGTAAGCGCACCTTCATCACAGTAGGGAAACGTGAATTGCTACACAAAGACGGAAAGTCCCAACACGTCAGCGTGAGCACCCGGAACACATACCCGTTGTTGCTTTGCCGCTTGGCGGCGCCGTTCTTGGCCGGCAGTTCGGGCGCCGCGGCGGGAGCCTCGTTCTGGGGGCGGCGCGTCTCGGGAGGCTCACTTCTGCGCACGCGCACTTGCCCGGTTTTCGGAGGGAGGGACGGAGGGATGGTCGAGTACACAGCTGCAAAGGCACAAACAACCTTTGTTGCAATGTGGAATAAGGCGCATGTGTACAACAAGAATGAATGTAAGTATCAACTGGATTTAGCGAAGCTTTTACAAAGCAAGGCATGTCGGGAACCAAAAGGAGAAAGTACCGTCTTCGCTGGCATCGCTGCTGCTCGTTAGGGAGAGCGTGTCGGAGTTTCTCTGACTGCTCGACAGGTCTGACAGCGCTCCCGTCGTGTTCGAGCGCGGGTACATGTGCTGAAAAATGTCCGCCTGGTGCTGGTACCACTGGGTCTGCAAATTCAATGAGAAAGAGGCTCCCAATATGGAGATACATGTTTTGCGCACGCTTCACGAACAATAAAGATTTTAACCAACTGCAACAGTGTTTCTCGCTTTCTGGTTCTGCATTTCAGTTTGACGGGAAATTCGAGCGCAGCTGTTCTCTGTGGAATGCGCTGTCCTTATCTAAACAGCCTCTTTAGAATCTGCTGTGCGAGCTTGCGTTTCTGATAAGCTTCCCTAATGCATGAAGAAGTGCTAATCGCCCACAAGTGCAGTTGCAGTGGGAGAGAAACACAGCTCTGAAGCGATTAGACGCACACTGCATCAGAAGCGAATTGCTCCCACGAGGGAAAGAGCAGACTGCATTTGTCAGTTCGTGTTGCAGGCTTTGCCTCTCCTGAACTTGTTGCTTCAAGAAAACACTCCGTGTCTGTCAAGCCAGGTCCGGAGCATGCCACAGGCTCCAGATTTTCGCTGCATTGTTCAATATTGCGTTGTGATGAGAGCATCAGAACTTTACAAACCTGGTAGAAATTGACGGAGTGAACAGAATGTCGCGCATATTCTGTCACGTAAGTTGGACCGTCGTAGGAACCAAGCATCTGCATGTACGTGTGCACTGAAATGTTGAAAAAAAAACCACTCGTACTTCAAACCTGTGAACGTCCTTCCTCGGAAATTCCCCCAACTTGCAACTTTCCAGCGAATTTGGTTTCAACCAATGCAGTGTGACCCAGTCGAGAAAAAGCCTCCATAAAAGACGCACCTTTTTGTTGAGGAAGCGCGTTTTGCACACAAGTATGAGCTTACCATTCTTTCAACAATGTGCGTCTTGCACTTGGCTGAGACAAAAACACAGGTGAACGCGGCAGAAATTTGCGCTTTGTGAATACCGCATTCACCCACGAATAATCGCACCCACGTAAAGATACACTTCATCCTTCGCCTATTTTTTCTGGCACCAAGACTCCATTGCAGTCATACCCAAGTGGAGACGCTCTCCTTCTTTTGACACTCAATTTCAGCGCAACAAAGTGTGATTTACGCACGAGTGAACTCGGTACCTGCTCGCTTCTTGGGCGGGAGGGGCGGTGGGCGCTGCAGACTCTCCATGCTCGCAGTGCCGACGCCCGACGACGAGCACGTCTCCGAGGAGCTGGAGAACGTCTCCTGACTCGCATTCACCTGCATCGTCTTCGAGTACATGGCCGTCGCCGAGGGGGCGCCACTGTTGAGCAGAGACGTAGCTGTGCACGCACTCGAGGAACTGCTCACGCTGGAGAATCCGTGTGCGCTGTATGACGTCTTCATCACTGTCCGCTTCATGACGCCAGGTCCGTCCGTCTGGACGTCGCCCTGCTCGAACATGTTGTCGTACTGAGAACGCACTTGACCTCGGTCCACTTTGTTGGTGGTCAAGAATGTCCGTCGCACAACTCCTTCTTGTCCGGATAAAGTCGGGAGATCTTTGCCCATTTGGGCGGAAAACTGTTCCAACACAGAGCCTTTCGAGTGGATATTCGACGTCAGCTCATTCATTCGCTTCGCGAAATCACTGAAGAGCTGCGAGTCTTGCCCGGACGGGAGAAGCACGTGAAAGTTGTCGTACATGGAGAGTCTCTCGGTCTGCCCCACGCTACTCAGGGTGGGCGTTGTCGCCTGGCTACTCGACTGCGACTGCGCCTTCTCCGTCCTGCTGTCACTGAGCAGGTCCTCTGAGGACGCTGCACTCAGCGCGGAGCTAATACTGCTGGTCGGGGAGAGACTGAGCGGGGTCGTGTCGTACGGGGAGGGGGAGGAGCCGAGCGGGCTCAGGGCCCGGGGGCTCGGGGCGCCGGCGCCGGCGGTGACGGACAGCAGAGCCTCGTCCTGATTCGACTGCGACGCCGTCCGCTTTTTGGCGGGTAACGGCGGAGGCGTGTCCTCTGCTGTGGGCGACGTGCCAGAACCGCCTTTCGCCACAGCTCCTCTGGAAAAGACGATAACATTTGAGTGCAATGTCAAGCAGAAACACCCAAAGGGCCGCACATTCTCCCTGATTGGCGTCAAAACACAACTCCCTTGTTGGCTTCAATGCTTGTGATATCAGATTCCGAACAGTGACGGAAACCCAGCGCAGAAAGATGTCGCTTCTCGAGTGACCGACAAACAAACAGAAACAACAGAACTAAAACGTACGTCTTCCTGATAAGAGGAGACTGGTAACTCGTCGGCAGAGGAGGTTTCGGAGGAGGTTTGTCCGAGGGGAATTCCCTCGAGTCCAACAGGTCTTCGGCGGATTTGGAGACGGGTCCTTGTTTCTTGGTCGGACTGTTGGGGGAGAGAGAGCTCGTCTCTTCCAAGATCTCCTGCTCCCTGGGCGTCAGCGGGATGTCTGGAAGCGAGTTCCTCTTCGTCCCGTTGACTTGCCTGTGTTTGCGACAAAACAGGCAGTTTGTACATAAAAGACATCATTGTGCACCTCGAAACAGTTGAGACAATACCAGAAGATGTCGCTCGATTACTTTGCAAACACGTGATCATTGACATTTCAAAAAAATGTTTCTCACAAAGACTTCCTTCTCAAGGAGAGCCGGGAACGCTGCGTTCTTTCATCACGACTTACGTTTCGCTCGTGATCGAGCTGGTGCGCGGTTTGACGGGCAGGGAAAGCGCGTTTCGTCTCAGTCTCTCCACTGACAAGCGCAGCAGTTCCTGGAAAGGCAGACAAAAAATATGCCTTTGATGTTGAGATTGGATTTCAAAACACACATTTCCTCTGCCATCTAAAGGTACCCGTAAGAGACAAACAGAAAGGAGTTCCCCATCAAAGTTTTTCCGCTGCGCGGGTCACAAGAAAATCAGGAAAATCCCACAACAGCACGTGATCCAAGAAATTTCCAAAACGAATTCTCTTCAAGACAACAATTTCAGAACCAAGTGAACAAGTCTTGTGCATCACCTGAACTGCTTTTTCCAGAGAGCTGATGATCTCGTGCGCGTTCTCCCGGTCGAGTGCGTCTTCCCCGTTGATGAGGATGTGGTCGGCCCAGCGGAGCAGGTGTGCCAGGTTCTGGTGGACCTGACTCTGCGACGCCAGAATCGTCGTGCTGAAATCACGCACCAACGTTCTTGTTTTCTTTCTCGTTCATTATTTCCGCGCACTCCAGTTCGAGCTTGGTTTGCTTGGTTTCCTGGCTTATCGGACAAGGAACTTTGTTCCGTGCAAAATAAACCTCCAATTTGAAATCTGCCTGCCTCGTTCGATTGTCAGCTGATTCGAAGAAAGAAAGGCCGGTGAAACCAGTTCGAGCTCGCGCGTTTGGAGTGTGGGAGGAGGGGGCTTGAAGTGTACGCTGCTGTTTTTTGGGAGGTGGGGGAGGGTTTGGCAGATCAAATTCTCCATAATATACGTGATATCTGTGTCAAAAACCTGCGTCACGAAATGAAGACGTCCACTTTGTTGTGACCCACTGGGCTAATTCGCAGAGCCCATCAAAAGTGCACAATCCGAAGCCAATTGCAGAAAGCGGAATACGACGCCACTAATTACACACCAGCAGCGCATTTTTCAGCCACATTATCGTCAATTAATCTGGACTAATTATGCGCATGTCAGACGTCACTTTTTCCGCTCAGAGTTTGTAGATTTGTGTGGACGCCCTCATCATCGTGACGTCACGGAAAAAGCATCCGAAAAACTCAACGCATGCACATAGATCTACATCTCTCGTGTTTCTTTTCATGCGCAACTGTCAACACACCCACCGCATTTCTATTCTCGTCTCACTTTCACCACAAACAGCTCTCGGGCTCCGAGGGCCCTCGAGAGATGAGACGGAACTACCTTTCCTGGTCGATGAAGTAGTTGTTGAGCAGCTGGTGGATCTCGAGGATCGTCTCGAGGACGATGCTCGCCGAGCCGGGCAGCATCTGCAGAATCTTCTTGTCCACCACATCCTTGATGTAGGCCAGCGCCTGGAAGATCTTCTTGCTCTCGAGCTCAATCTTCTCGATGTCCTGCAATGTCCAAAGGAGGGAATTACCCAAGTAACACTCGTTCTTGGGAGGAGAAAGCGTTGCAGTTTTTCGCAACGCCGTTTCAAGATGTCCTGCAAGGTCAAAGAGAGGGAATTTAGAATTGGGTACACTGGTTCTTGAGAGAACGAAGCGTCGTCGTTTTTTTTGCAACAGCCTCGCACCGAAACAAGAACAAATCATTCTCCAAATCTTGGTTCTTCACGGCAACAGATGCAGGGGACCCAAGCTGTTTCGACATGTTGCGGAAAATCGATTTGGTACTGTTTCCTGATACCAGATCGAATGTGTACCACCAACGATACAGAACAATCGACACAGACTTTGTTTGCAGCAAACTCGGTGAGAAGGAACTGTTGATTCGCTATCTTCCTCACGTCCGCGGAAACCACGTTTCGCAGACAAGGCTTCACACATCAAATTTAGGCGTGGCTGCACAAAGAAACGCGAAGTCGCTCGGAGCAAATTGATTTCGCTTCTTTGTGCTCATGTTAATTTCGCTGAACGTTAGAACTTCTGAGGAGATGCTCCTTCACGCAAAAGTTCAAGCATCTGCAGGAGACTCCCTTTTTTGCGTTGATCCACGCAGGATTAGAGTCCCCAACATCCACCTGCCTGGCGCAAGGCAAATTGCAGGCACAAAAGACGGCACAATCCAACAACATCGCCATTCACAAAGCAGATTCCTTCGTCCGACACAACCCGTGAGCGATGGATAGATTCGATGGATAGATTCCGAGACTTGAGCACGACGTTGGTGCCCAACCCCACTGACATCGTCAACACCGTGCAGTGTCAGGGAGATTCGAAAACGCAACCAGCTCAACCAAAATGCCAGTGGAAACAAGAAGCGACAAGGAAATGCGACGAACAATAGAATTTGCATGTTCCCTGACTGTTGTGGTCCGACCCAGTGACATGATTGGAAGCCTTTTCCAAAATTGCTACAACTGGGGATTCATGGCCGAGCACCCAAGCAATCTTTTCGTGAACTCCATGATTCCTTGCACTGCCACAACTTTCTCCCTGGAATCTTCCCAGGACTCTGCACGAAAACCAATCACCTGCAGGAAAGCGAATCTCTATCTTACTCGCTCGACCGACACGGCCGCGATAGCCTTGCTCTCCTCGTGACTGATCGAAGTCTTGAGCTTCTTCCCGATCATTCTCGCCGGATTCTTTCCGTCGGAGTTATTTATGTCCTGTGCATATCATGAAGACGTGTCCGTGCGTCCGTCCGATCTCTCCGCGCAATGTTCTGCATCGTACTTATCCTCACAATGCAAAGAATGGGTGTATAAATGCACCAAACTTGTACATGTGATAGTGTCTGTTCTATGTAACCTAAATCGCAGCGAGTTTACCACAGAAACACATCAGATATGAAATGTCTCGGGATCATCTGATAAAGGCTTTTATCATAAACGCAATACCGACGCGCGTTCAGCGCATCGATTACGTGTGGATCGGCTCCCCATGTAACGACGTGGCCGGTCACCCCTAATGAGGAGGCACGGGTGTCTGGCCATTTCAAGTCTCACCTGAAATGACCAAACACTCAACAAGGCTCTGAGGTAACAGATATTGAACGAATCCGAACACACTATTCTGGATGGAACGAATCCCCATTGAGGGGTGAGTTGCATCCAGAATAGTGTGTGAGGATGAGTTAAATATCTGTCATA
>JAAUXT010134486.1_pt1 | contig 11962 bp, 10 predicted proteins | sample 7278171 | NCBI WGS metagenome assembly JAAUXT01 (sample SAMN14350112, study PRJNA611818) | marine sediment metagenome | isolation source: surface marine sediment (1.8m) | place: French Polynesia: Moorea | collected 2018-08
AGTCAATGGGTGCTGCATCCCTGCACAAGACAATGGGGGCTGCGTCCCTGCACAAGTCAATGGGTGCTGCATCCCTGCACAAGTCAATGAGCGCTGCATCCCTGCACAAGTCAATGGGTGCTGCATCCCCACACAAGTCTGTACAAGTCAATTGGATCTGTTTCCATGTGCAAGCCAATGGGTGCTGCATCTCTGTACAAGTCAATGAGCGCTGCATCCCTGCACAAGTCAATGGGTGCTGCTTCCCTACACAAGTCTGTACAAGTCAATAGGAGCTGTATCCCTCCGCAAGTAATTGGGAGCTGTATCCTTGCACAAGTCAATGGGTGCTGCGTTGACTCTTGTCAGGGAGGCAGCGCCCATTGATGCAAACAGGCACTCAGTACCCGCGATTGACTCGTTCCTGGACGCAGCACTGCAGAACGCGCCCGGTGTGAACCCGGCCTCAGATTCCGTTCCTCACGCGATTCCTCCAAACGGCTCCCACTTCTCGTGCAGGAATGTCTCTGCCAAATGTAAATTACAAAATGGATGCCCCAACCTGCTCCACGCTGGGTGCGTCACTTGAATAGCGACGACGCAGTTGCCTGCGACACACGTATGCAGGGCCGTGTGTGTGTGTGTGTGTGTGTGTGTGTGTGCGTGTGTGTGCGTGTGTGTCACAGGACGCACCTTGCACGCCGGTGCGGGACACCTCAGTCTGCTCCGTGTGTGTGTGTGTGTGTGTGTGTGTGTGTGTGTGTGTGTGTGTGTGTGTGTGTGTGATCGGCTCAAGCAGCAAGATGTCTGGGCTTGAAAAGGAACAGACATTGAAAACACACCGAGGACTCTTCCACCAATTGACTTGCGCAGCGACGCAATGCGTGACGCCTCCACTGTGTTCCCGACCCCGGTGTCTGTGCCCACGCCCCATTGGTGCGAAACACGCAACAGGTGCACCTGATTTGTGGACAACGTTGGATCCAGGGGCGGTGGGGAGGGGCCCAACCAAGCCCCCAAAAACATTGACGGTGCAAAGAACAGAAATTGTTGGAGTCGCCCCCCCTCCCCAGCAAGAGGGTCGAACCCTCTTCCCCCGAGCAGATCCTTGATCTCCCCTCCCCCCCCCAGGTACCGTGTGGGCGCAAGGAACAAACGCAAAAAGTTGTTGTTCAGCGGTCTCATCAAAGCTGTTCCAACACAGGATGCCTCTGCGGTTCGTATGTCAGTTTGCGTGACCGAGTTGTCAGCAGACGGGGTGTGGCCAACGAGCAGTGCACTTCCCCTCTGGAGATCAGCTGAAGGGATCAGTGAGATCCGTGGTGAAGTCCCCCCCCCCATTCGTGTTCCCCACCCCAGATTTTACTGATTTTGGACACAGGACAATGTTCTATCAACCCAACCGGAAGCAATGCATCTCTGCGCAGTGACACGCGTTCAGACAGGTGTCACATTCTGCACCAAAACAACGCAAAAAAATCCCTCAAAATGGTCAAAAAAGGAAACCAAACGAGCAAATTCCCACGTTGGCGAAAAACATTTGCACAACTTCGTGATGAAGCGTGTTTTTCTTCACATTTTTGCACCAAATATGTTGTGAAAATTTAATCCCATCAAAATTTTTCAGTTTGCTCTGATTTAGCGCAAAAAGAACCATTTTGACGTGAAAAAGGACGATTCAAAGAAGCGACGTGTTCGCACAGTGCGCTGGGTGCGCAGACACCTGTGCGTGCGTTTCTTGGCCAAACTGCAACAAATGAAGAAAAGTCATAAACGAACGTGGCCTCTGGGGCCGCGCGGTCACGGTACAGGGAGTGGGACTCGAGGCCGCAGCGCTGTCCTCGCAGCGTGGCGCACGGATAGCGTAGGGTGAGGACTGGGACACCAGAACACATCTGATTCTGACGAGGGAAGATTTGGGGCTGTAACTTGGTGTTTCAGTTGTGTCCCATTCAATGTGATGGCAAACCGTTTTGGTGAACGTCTGTGTGTGTGTGTGTTCGTGTGTGTGCGTGCGATCGCGCTTTGTAGTGGGTGCGTGCAGTGTGTGTGCGTGTGAGTGTGCGTGAGCGTGGTTCATACGACGTGGACTGCGGTTTACATGGACGCTGGACGCCTCGCTTGCGTCGCCATCGTGTTGCTTGTGGACGCATCTTGACCTGTACTGGGACGTCGTCCCTGACGCACGTGCGTTCAACGTGACTCGTGACGCACGCCGCGTGAACGTGGCATAACGTCCCCCACGTGACACCCCCGGACCTGAGACACAGCGAGGTGTCGTCTTTGACACAACTTCTCCGCCGCCAGCGGCAAAATCACAAATAAATTGCTTCTCTTGAAGAGCGCCTTCCTGCAGGGCAGTGTGTCACAGGCCCTGTTCTCCCTGCAGGCGTCTTGGCTTCCGTCCCTGTGTGAGTCAATGGGCGCTGCGTCGTGGATGGGCCGCAACGCGTGCGGGGGGACCGGGCCTTGAGGAGTGGCGCCCCCTCTGGACGTGGTGCACGAAACGGAAGCGTTTGTAAACAAAGTGTTTCTGTGAGAAATGGCCTTTGTTTCAAAATGTGCATGTTCAGAAACAGTTGTTTTTGGCGAGATTTCAAGCAGCGCACATGGCTCTGTATGTGTGTGTGTGTGTGTGTTTGTTTATGCATGTGTGTGAGAGAGAGGGAGTGTATTGGTGTGTGTGTGTGTGAGAGAGAGAGAGAGAGAGACAGAGACAGAGACAGAGACAGAGACAGAGATACAGAGAGAGACCATGTTCCTGTGTTTGCGCCGCGTGTGATCCGACAACATACAACAGGGTGACAGATATCTGAATCAGGACACCTGGGTTGGTGGCACAAGCGGTGTGAACCAGAGTTGCCCCCCCCCAACTTGGATCCGCAGCGCACGCAGAGTCCAGTCTCCCCCCCCGCCTCGCATGTCACAGGGTGATAACGTACGAGTCTCTCCCCCATTACGACTTGTGTAGTTTATGAACATGACTTGGAAGTCGGTGCGTGTATTGTACCCCGGGATCCGTTCCCATTGTGGTGTCGCAAACATGCTCAACCCAGGTTCAGGCCAACAGTACATTGAAGGGTATCAGATACCCACTTCCTCTGTGAGATTGCCTTGTAAATCTCGTTGCTGGCAAAAGTGCAAGACGATTGTGAGGATCCTGCACTGAAAGTTTGCAAACATTGAGTGATCCAGGGGTTGGTGGAGGAAACGTGATCCCAACAGAACAGAGAATGGGGTTGAAAAATGAACATTGTGTCTGGCAACCCAGCAGGGAGGAAGGTTGGGGGGGGGGGGCAAAAATCGCGGAGGGGGGCGACTAACCCTGTGGGCCCCTGGATCCACCCCTGTCACCCTTTCACCCTGAACAGAGACTCGGGGTTGAAAAATGATTTTTTTGTATCTGATAACGCAACAGGAAGGGGCAATGATCGCAGGAGGGAAGGGCGACCCTGTGGGTCCCTGGATCCACCCCTGTCACCCTTTAACAGGGACTCACACCTCAGAGCGCCGTGTGGAGTGAAACCCGCGGAGGCTTATCAAGGCTTATCAGATGGAACTGATCCTCCTCAATCAGAGTGCACGAGTACGCGGGGGAATCTCCGGCTCTTTGATCTGCGCCCGGGACTCACCACAACAAAGGGATGAGCGCGGCGAGGGGGATCTGGGTGGTCAAGGGGGTCTTGGGAGACCTTGGAACTGGGGGACCTGCGGGAATTGGGGATCTGGGGAAATCAGGGGGACTTTGAGGTCTGTGGGGTGATCTTGGTACCGAGAGAACCTGGAGGATCCGGAGGACCTTGGGGACTTGAAGAATCTGAGGATCTGGGGAATGTTGAGGGATTTGAAAACCTTGGGGGCCTGGGGTGATCCTTGGCCTTGGGAAATTTGGGGACCTGGGAGACTGGGGGGAATCTGGTATTTCTGCAGTGCCTTTTGGCCTGGGGGTTCAAGGGAACCTTTCCAGAGTAAAACAAGGGGTTTGTGGGGAACCTGACGTGAACTTGTTCACAGGGACACAGATGTCAAGTACTGAGGGTGTATCCAGAAAGGCCCGATTCATTTTGCCCACGCTCAGCAAGGAGTGTGGCGCAGCCAATGGGCGGCCACCTCTCTCTGCGTCTCTCGGGGCACAACGCACGTCGCATCCAGTGTGGCCCCGGCCGGCTGCGGGGTGATGAGTGCGGAGAGAGCGAGCGTCTCAGCGGCTGAGTTACGACCAGAGACGCAGTTCACCCCGCAAATTGCTGCAGTTATCCACTTACAGGGCCTGATTACCCGGGGTCCCCAACTCACAGGTCGCACCCGCGGGAAAAAAGAGGAGCGGGGACCAGTCAAACGTCCCCGTCGAATGCGTCTCGCGTTGTGTCGCTCAGTGGAGAGTTTCAGCGCCACGTTCTGCGGCATTTCACGTAAGCGTTGACGTGTGCCAACTTTGAAGCTCTGTGACCCTGAATTAGATATTGATTGAACTGAACACAAGGAAGGGTGAACACGGGCAAGTACTCACATCTTTTGTTCAAAGTGAAACAAGCAAGGAAACTGCCCTGTTCATGCATATGAAAATGTGCTGTCTGTGCAGGCAAAATGTACCAGGATGAAAATTTTCAAAAGATAATGAAATGGGGGTGTCCCCCCCTTTGCGTTCTACGTGCACGTTTTTTCTTTCACCACGGAACGTTGTGCTGAAAGTCAGTCCCCAATGGACGTTTGTGGAAGTCAACGCATAAGTTGCTCATATACTCGTATGATGCAGCGCACATTGACTTGGGCGTCCAGCGTGAATCAGCCATCAGCCTGTGCTGAGCACGGAACGTTTCGTGTTCGGAGTCACTTGGACCTGCGCGTGCCGAGGCGACATTTGTTTCTCGGGACGCACTGGAAATTTGCTTGGGCACCGAGCGTGCTGTGGTCAAATTTAACTTGTTTCGTGGGCCGTGTCTGGCTGCCCTCGGTCTGTCGATCGAGGGAAAAAGGGCAAAATGTTTGTGCATGTGTTTTTGGTGTATACAGCGAATTTTCTGCCGTCTCTCTTCTCTTATGTCTTCCTCGGTCTCTTTTCTGTCCTGTTTTTTTCTTCCCCCTCTCTCCCTTCTCTCTCATCTCCCTCTCCCTTCACTCACTCACTCACTCACTCACTCTCTGCCTCTCCTTCCCTCTTTCTCTCCCTCTCCCTCTCTGTCACTCTCTCTCCCCTCTCTGCCTCTTCTCTCTCTCTCTCTCTCTCTCTCTCTCTCCCTCCCTCTCTCTCTCTCTCTCACGCATTCACTCCCTTTCTCTCCACCACTCTCTCCCTCGTTTCGTTCCCTGTCTCTCTCCGTGGCATAAAATTTCTTGGCGCACGGCCCATACAGAGGTTATCATTGCACTACAACACACGAGCTTCTATCATTGAAAATTTGGATACAAAAAGTGTTTTGAACCCAATCTTTCTTGGTTTGCTTCAAGTCTTGTGGAAAGACACGGGCACACAGCGCCTGCGTTCAAGAGGCCATTGAGTTGAGGTTTCTAAAGGCTGGTGCAATTCAGTTCAGTTCCGCATTGACCAGTTTCCAGGTTTATATCTCAGGAAAAACATTCTCCACCTTTTCAATCTGGCGGGGCCTGGTTTACACTGGACGCGCCAGACGCAGCGTCCCCTGTCTTGAGTACTGCGCATACATGTGCGAGACGCACCCAGCGTGACCCGGGCCGGGGGACATTTTCCTTCAGTATCCCACCTGTATTCAGACGTGCTTTTTCCCCATTCCATGACCCAGACATGCGAATGGGATATTAAGGGCCTGTATGACACCATGGCCGGTGAGTGGACAAGGGCCATTGGGGACTGTCCTTCCCTGTTCAACACTCTGGGCCTCAATCACCCAACCCCGACACAAGGGCGGTGCGCAAATTTACTTACATGACAAAACACACACAATGGGGACCGACCAGAACCATCGCTGTTTGAAGAGGTCACACTGATGGGGTGATGGGTTCTATTGAGGAGCCAGCTAAAATGGGGTAAAACCCCTCGGGCAGTGTTTTTATTGTGGTCGGGTCTGAGGTCACTCAGGTCAGTTGGTCCGGCCTTTCCTCGATGCTGGTTTCACGTTGGGTGCGCCAAGCGTTGGGAATGTGTACGAGTCAATGGGCGTTGCGTTCCCACAGTCAACGGCCTTCGTCTCAAGGCAAAATCAGCGAGCGCCTCAACGTCAGAGGCAATGGGAAGTTGCGTCCATGCGTCTCTGTTTGAGTCAGTGGGCATTTCGTCCGTGCACAAGTGCACAGGCCTTGTGATTCTGTTTTCGTCAACGGACATTGCGTCCCTGTGCGAGTCCCTGGTCTCAGCTCCCTCCCGGTGTGAACGCGGCTTGTGGTGCTCACCACACTGAACGTGCTGGTCAATTAATTTTGTTCTTTGAACTTCGGTGGGACGGGAATGACCCGAAAGACCCTGGGACCAGACGGAGAACTGGGCTCACCGCCTGGTACCCGTTTCTGGCTCGTGGGACCCCACCGGATGCGTCACGTGACACGACCAGGTGGATCTGCCCGTTTCTCTGGGTGGAAAGTTGAACTTGCTCAGTTGCAACCCTGTGATTCAGACCAATGTGACAGGAAATCTCCTCAAATTGTCAGCGCTGTTAGAGGCGGAGGTGGAGACGCCAGGGACTCAGTCTGAATTGAGTGATTCACAGGGCGAGTGCTGCGTCTCAGCAACTGTTGAGTGTGTGTGTGTGTGTGTGTGTGTGTGTGTGTGAGAGAGAGAGAGAGAGAGAGAGAGAGAGAGAGAGAGAGAGAGAGAGAGAGAGTTTGTATGTTTGAGCACGCACACGTGCACAGGTGTGTGTGTGCGCGCAGGGTGTGTACACAGATGTGAGTGTTTGTAGTTCGGCATCGCCTCAACAGAACTCTGTGTGTGTGTGTGTGTGTGTGTGTGTGTGTGTTTGAGTGAGTGTACACAGGTGTGTGTGCACGCACATGTGTGTGCAGTATGTGTGTGTGTGTGTGGGGGTCGACCTCGCCTCAACAGAACCTGTGTGTGAGTGCGAGTGTGTGTACGTACACGTGTGTGTGTCCATTGTGTGTCCATGTGTACGAGAGGAAAGCAAGTCATTTTCTCCCAACCACAGAGCGGGCCATCTTGAATTCTGGTATTCTCTCCAAAAAAGGGACCCTGAATCCTGATGCTCCCTGAATCCACGAGAGCCTGATCCAAAACCCAAGACACTGAGTAAAGACGGTTGACGCAGTGACAGGAGTAAGGTTGCGCAGATCTGTTGACTGAGTACCCCCTCAGTACTCAGCGAGTATTCACTCAGTACTCATCCATCACTACGAGTATCAAAGACAGGGAAACAGCAGAAGAATGGCGGGAAATCTAATCCACGTGAGTCAGGCGGGGTTCACACTGAATGCGTCGTGCGTTGCGTCCCTGGAGTCAGGAGGGGTTCACACGCCATGCGTCACGCGTTGCGTTACTGAGTGCTGCGTCGCCAGGTTGGTGCCCACATAGGAAACGCATTCATAACGCGTCCAGCGTTAAGCAGGTGGCCCTGTGCACACCGTGTGTGTGCCCTGTGTGATGGAGATGGGTTGTGTTTGGTTGCGCTTTCACCCCCGGCTCGGCTGGGAAGGATCAGGGATTGAGAACGCTGAGAGGTGAGAGGTTCCCGTCAGGCTTGTGTTGATTCAACATGTTGCTGTTCAACTTAAGGCCTTTGTGTGTGTCTGTGTGTGTGTGTGTGTGTGTGCGTGTGCGTCTGGTGCGTGTGTGTGGTATGCGGTGCGCCCGTGTGTGCGGGTCCGTGTGCACACACACGACGCCAATTGTTGTGTTGCTCTGTAGCCCAGGGAAAATGCCAGGACGAGTGGAGGTGTGTGCGTGCGTGTGTGTGTGTGTGAATGATCAACTCACACCAGATCTGTCACACCAACCCGAACTTGCTCTGTTCAAATCTCGTTCCATCAGAACAAACCTTGTCGACCTTTTCTGACTTGTTCATGCAATCTTGACTTATGCCGGACCGACTTTACTTGGAGGGAGGTCTTTGCGCTTGGTGGGGTGGAGTGAGTTGTTTCAGCACTGGGTGCGAAGGGGCCCGCAGGATCCCCTCGTGAATCCGCTGACTCCTTTTCTCTGCCGCACACCTCTCAACTCCAAACGCACTGACTTCTAATGCCTCTCGCTGCCCGTGTATTTTCTTCGCATGTGACGCAAACGCATTGAGAGAGCAAGCAACCGAACCCGTGTCTGTGTGGACCGAGGAGGGGTTCAACCGCGTTCAGTTTCGTGCGTTGTGATGCTGTGCAAATCTCAGGGAGGGTGACGTCACACTGGGTGCGTCACGCGTTTGACTTCAGAAAGACGATCCTTGCTTACGAAGGTGTGCGTGTGTGAGAGAGAGCAGTGTGCGTGGAGAAATGCTGTCTTCATTTTCAACCTTTCCTTCTGTGCGAGTCGATGGATGATGCGTCAGTTTCTTGCGACGCAGCGCCCATTGACATGCGAGGGCACGCAACACACAACTCATCCAGTGTGAACCAGGGTTTTTTTTCTGTCCGGGTACAGGGTAAAGCACTCAGGGACAGAATATCTTCATCTTCTTCTTCTCCACTTGCGTTGAATGTCGCACAGAGCGACGCTGTCCCTAAATCCGCTCAAGAGCTCTTCACCAGGGTGTGGCGGGTCTGAGTCCAAAGCGACTTATTATCGCTCTCCTCGCCAATTCGGATCCTTTTCAAATTTTTCTGCACAACAGCGGGTTCTGTTCGGCTCGCATGACTGCATCGCGAGATCCGTTCGTGATCTGAAGAGATTATAAAATTGTGGGGGTGGATCCGAGGGAGGGGAGAGGCAAGGGGAAGGTAGATCCGGGGGAAGAGGAGGGGGAGGAGAGGGGTGACCCTGGAAGAGGGGAGAGGTCAGGCCCAGAAAAGGGAAGAAGGCTGATCTTGGGGAGGAGGGGTGTATCTGAAGGAGGCGGAATAGAAACAGCGCGAGGGGAGGAGGGGGTTCTGGGAACAGAGGGGATGACACATTGAAAGACTCTCTCAACATCTTTACCTGCCTGTTTCGTGCCATAAGGCACTCGCTGATTTCTTCCACACGTTTCTTTTTCTGACAACGAAAACCAATTGCAGTCTGTAGGTCTCAACGCGTCTTTGTTCTGCTGAGTCCCACATCCGCCCCTGGGGTAACATCCACGCACCAGAGTCTCGAGACTATTCACAAAGATCCGCGGGATTGAACAATTGACGCTTCCCATACCCCTTTGTGTAGAGACGGAGTCGCTCGCATCTTGGTCGATGTGCTGTGACGTGACGTGCCCAGTCGTTTGCAATGGTATGCCAGTTGGCTTCAGATTTTAGTGCGCTACAGAATTGTGGCAAATAGGTGTCATTTTCGTTCATTTTTGAAAACGTCCTTTGCTGACGTGAACTGTCTTTCAGTGAGATCAAGGCTGCTGGGAACAATCCCAGTGCGCAGGGTGGGGGATCCAGGATCAAGCGTCGAATAACGTGTCTGTTTTTCAAAAGACGTGACACCCTCAGGGAACAAAGTGAAGGAGGTCAACGGAGGTCAGCGCTGGGGATCAGGGGACCAAGGGACCGGTCGAAGGGCAGGGCGGGGCTCGAACGGAAAGGGTCGTACGTTGTCGCCCTCCACCCTTCCTCCCTGAATCACCCTTTCGCCCGTCCATCCGTCCATTCACGCGTTGCTCCCTTCCCTCTCCCTCAAAACTGGTACTGTTGAGCATATGCGTTAGTGTGTGTGAAAAAAAAACACTTTGTGGTGTTGGGGTTGCGTTGCATGTGTTTTGGGTCAGTGTCTCGCATCTCACCCCGCCCCACAGTATGGCACGAGTACGCGGCACGTAACTGTGTTTTACGTGGGATTGGGGTGCTTCTCTCACACCACTGTGAATCTGGTTCGCGGCACGCCGGGTGCACACTGGATGCGTCGTGCGTTACTGGATGCGTCATGCGTTGCTGGGTGTGTCTTGTGTTACTGGATCGTGCATTACTGGGTGCGTCCTGTGTTACTCCATGCGTCGTGCGTTACTGGGTGCACCGTGTGCTGCGTTCAACTTCCTATCAATCGGGCGCTGCGTCATTTGGTCGTGTCTTATGCAGGAGACACAACGCAATTTTAACGTATTCACTGTGAACCGGACCCAAAGCAGAAGGTCATGCTTCGCACCTGGACGCAAAATCCTTCGATTGTGTGAACGCAGACAAGTGGGGTTAACCGAGATTTCTCCTACTCGTGTTTGAAGTCTCACTGAGTTTGGTCATTGCCATGGCAACCGCGTTACGTTACCACTCTGGGACCAACATAACAACAGCAACGACAGCGCTGGCTGTCTGTCTCCACCACGCCTTCTCCCGAAGCCAAAACTGAAAACAATTTCATGTCAGTTTCAGCACTGCGACCACGTGTCTACGATTCCCAATTCAAAGAACCCTGAAAAGCAGAACAAATTTCATTGCAAAACGGACCCCTGTTCACTGGGCCAAAAAAGTCTTGGAAAATGACGAATGGTGTTGTGCGTCCCAGCCTGGCATTTTAACATTAATCACCATACGAGGCAGAAAATAGCCCAAATACCTGCCTTGAAAGCACTTTCTAATACACATAGAAATTAGGCTGCTCACGGGTCAAGTTACCATTGTGGAAACCCCGAAGACTTTGTGAGGCAAAAACGTGTTGGATTCAGGGGAAGCGCGGCACCGTCCACACTCGAATTTTCCGGTGCTTTGAGCAGAGGCGGCCGCTGCACTGTGGACCCGAGTCTTTTGGTGTCTCGGGAAAATTTCTCACTCCAATTGATTGATGCGGTAAGTTGTAATGTGACGTGTTCTTGATAATCCAGGGTCCAGGGTTTGGGGAGTTGGGTGCCTCGACCCCAAAAGGATGCGAAGGATCACAAGAAAACGTGAACGACAATGTGCCTGTTGGTGGTTCTGGTCCTGGTCCGGGAGGCCTTAGGGCCCCTGGATCCATCCTGGACTCCCTGGAATCCACCCCATGTCACTGGGGGCTCTGGATCCACCCTGAGGTCCTGAGCCCCTGGATCCACCATGAGTCCCTGGATCTACCCCTGACGCATCTTCCTATTGATGGATCGCATCGAACTCGGCTGCCCCGCCCGGATGGCAGAAGCCATACGTCATCCCAGTTCGGGACTGTAGGAGAAGCGCGGGTGAGAGATCGGGTGCTCAACCCGAGTGACAATTGCATTATCCTTCTATTAATCAGAGACGAGAGGTTTGTGAAGGGACGCATTCGTCTTTCTGTGCTGCGTCCCCTCAGTGTGCGGGTTCCAACCAGTCCAGGGGTAGGTTCGGCACCACTCCTTCGCAATGCTACAGGGACACGACCGGTGTCCATGAGTTTCGTTTCAAAGACCAAGGCACCCTGGCTCACGTGTACGCCCAGGTCAGTGGGCTTTTGGGGCCCTGCACATGGCCGTAGAAGCCAAAAATAAAACGACGCAGCTCACTTTGTTCTGTGACGCAGTTCAATACGCTCGTACGCTTTCATTGGAGAACAGATCTGTGCCAAATTTTCTTCTGAAGACGTAAGCCTCAGATCTGTAGCAACATATGATGAAAAAAGTTGTGTAGAATCGTGCCTGTTACCTTTTCCCCACCGCAATCGGTGCTAAATCAAGGAAAGGGGGAAGTCGGCTGCGTTCTGCGGTTTGTTTTGCAACCGCAACTATTCCCCTCCCGACCGCGGCGGCTGCGGCTGCGGCTGCGGCGGCGGGACCTCCGGGGTCCGCGGCGATCCCTCGCCCCTCCGCCGCGGGACTGGCACCGCCTGTCCCCGGGGTCTGGGTCGGAGGAATCCGGCTGGACTCACACTGGATGTGACGTTTGACCAGTTCGCCATCTGGTCTACTTTGAACAGGTGCTCTGTGGACAGTGTGGTGTTTCCCATTTGAGTCAAACCCCGGGTTGACCCAACTTCTCTCTCTCTCTCTCTCTCTCTCTC
>JAAUXT010051908.1_pt1 | contig 11961 bp, 14 predicted proteins | sample 7278171 | NCBI WGS metagenome assembly JAAUXT01 (sample SAMN14350112, study PRJNA611818) | marine sediment metagenome | isolation source: surface marine sediment (1.8m) | place: French Polynesia: Moorea | collected 2018-08
CCCCCCTATTAGTGGAAAAAATTTTCAACTCGGACATTGTCCAACTTGGACATTTGCTGACTGGGGCATTGGTGGATTGGAACAAGTGCTTCCTGCCCACGGCTGATTGTCTACTTGAAAGTCTAGTTTCCGGATTAACACCCCCCCCCCGCGCCAAACAAAGTTGGAAGTTGGAATTTTCCAGATTTGGAAATTTCCACTTCTGGGTTCCACCACCACCCCGCTGCATACAAATACAAAAGGTGAAAATCCAGAAAGTTTGAAACCCAGAACACTAGAAAATTGGAGACCTAGAATTTTAGTGGGAGACCCAGAAGCTCCACCCATAAATTTATTTATGGAAATTTTCAGATCGGAAATTTCCAACTTCCAACTTTGTTTTGGGGGAGGGTAACTCAGGAGGTCATCTGGAAATTTCTGCATCGGCCTTTTACCCTACCCCTGCATACAAAGTTGGAAGTTGGAAATTTCCAGATTTGGAAATTGTTTTCACAGCTCATGAGCTCACCTCTGAGATAAAACTTGTGCTGTACTGCCGATGTACGCGGCGAGCGGCTGATTCTCTCTTGAAAGTCCAGTTTGGTTTTCTTCAGGGTGGGGAAGGGTTGCAAGCCAATGGGACAGTTAACGTACGTCATCCCTTTCCCGAAGAAATCAACTGGTTGATGTTGCCAAGTCTGCCAAAAACTTTTCAGGCCAAAATCCGCCAGTATCCTGTCAACCAAGTTTTTTTGACTGTGGGCTCCAAATGGCAACGCCTGGAACCGCTCTGTCAAGCCGAAGCCTTCTTGTTGCTCAGGATTTGATGAAGCATTCATGTCTGCGCGAAAAACTCTTTCAGGCTCTCGAGTCCGAAGTGTCAGCTGTCGGCTGTCAGCGTTGGCAACACAGCTTGTGGACTCGACGTGAATCGACACCGAACGGTGCTCTTGTTTGAATGTTTCACACCTCAAGAGGGTCCCGGAGTTTTGTGCATCCTTGTATGTCTTTTTCTTTCCCTCTGTCTCTTTTCTATTTCCTCATTTTCCCCGCCCTGGATACTGTTACAAATGGCTCGGTGAGCGTCTGCGTTGGGGTGACTAACAGGGTTGTTGTCATTACTTCAGTCATCTGATGTGGACGACTGAAGTTCATGAGACTGAGACATTGTTTGCGTGAATTTCAGAAATTCAAGGCGTACGTTGATATGGAGCACGATGCTGCGATCCTCGTTGAAGAAGAAATGGACCAATCGCCGAACGAAACCACCCGAGCCTACAAATACGTGAGCAAATGAACGCACATTCTCCACGCACCGACGTTCGGAGTGCTTCAGAAAAACGCTGATTTTGTGCCGTTTCGGTCTCCAGAGAGGAACATTCCACATGCGAGGAAGGGATTTCGTTTTGAGACCTGTGAGGCGCCGAAGAGCTCGAAACTTTGGCCGAAGGAATCCCCCGGGCCGGAATACTGACAAGCGTACAGGAGCGGGACAGGGCCAGGCCGCGGGATCCAGAGAGAGACCGGCCTCCAGGCCGGGCTGGCTCAGAGGCGGAGCGAAGGGAAGGAGACGCCCAGCGCGCAAAGGATCTCAAGGTCAGGCAAAAATACAGCGAATTGCAATCACCAGACTTCAAAGAACAAAACGAGTCTTCCGACCACTGTTTTGCTGATACGGTGATGTTTCCTTGATTTGAATTCGTTTCCAACGACCGCTGTAGTCTGAATTCCGTCTGCTTGCAAAGGACGCAGCCGCAAGAAGCGCGACACGCGCACTGCGGGGTGGTTCCCCATCACGGGCCCGCTGGACGCGCACCGCGACCAGGACGAGCGGGGCCGCGGCGGCGCCCCCGCCGTCGTGGATGACCCGCTGGGCGGCCCCTCGCGCGTCGACCTGGGAGACGTGACGCCCGACACGAGCGACGCCGCCTACGAGACGCGTCCACCCGCAGACGACATCTGTACGTCTTGTGGAAACAAAGCACACGCGCACAATTTGTTAACACCTGAAGAAACTCAATTTTCTCCTGAAACTTCTGTGATGTGTTTGATCCGATTGGTTCTTCAAAGTACATTCGTTGCTTCCAGTGACTCGTCCAGAGATCGACCTTCTCACGATGCAGCAGGATTTCATGTGGAGGAACCGGGCGTACAATCCTCTGGCAGCGACCTCCAAAGCGACATTTGGGGTCGAGATGGCCATTTTTGTTGACTACGCTATGTTTAGGAGGTGCGTGTGATTTCAACAAATTGCTGATTGTCTCAAATTCACAATGCATAGTTTTCTTGTTGAAGGTTTGCTCTCATAGCGAGGATTGAACCCTTACAGATTTTACGACATTGCTGAAGGTCGGTCTCGCCGGGAGCGAGAGACCAGCGCCGTCAATGACATCAGGCTCTATTTCGCTCACATCGCCAACGGTGTCGACCTGCGCTACATGACCATTGACGAGCCAGATTTTGAAATTTACGTCCGTCTTGTTGCCATCTACATTGCTCTGGTGAGTGGAGCATCTAATCAAATGTTCAACTTCTCATTTTCTTTTGGCAATTTTTGGACGCACTGGAGCATCTTTTCTTGGTTGCGTAGTTGCCGGAAGACTCGCCTTTTACGGAGACTCCGCCCATAAAGGAGTCGAGCGGCAGCATCGGGTACACGCATGCGTACCGTGGGCTCGACGCCTTCGAGTTGTGGATCAGTCAGAACGAGGAACAGCTCCCGAATTTCGACCAAGCGACGCTCTTCACTGGGTCAGTTCCGTTTGCCTCGTGGTTCTGTTGGACATTTTGGCCACAGATGTGGGACTTTGCATTCCGAACAAACAACGTGTGTCTGCAGAAATGTGCTGTTTGGAGGGCTGAACAGTGACGGCAGGCGCCGCGTCATCTCTGGCCTGGCTGACATCAAGGGAGTGTGCGGTTACTTGCGCGCCTCGATAAACGCCGGTACAAACAACGTGTATGGCGGTATTCAGACGGCAGCCCACGAGTTGGGACACAAGTGAGTTTCGCAAATGCCTTGCTTCTGCGTTGTCATGTTTTCAAGCGCGCGCCCGCTCAATGGCCTGAGTGCGCTTGTTGCATTGATTGTGATGTGTTGTGCCTAAGTTGTGGAAGAGTGACTGGTCTGATTGCCCGTACAGTTCTTGGCAGCTTTATGTGTGCCCCCTACTCCTGGTCTGCACGCGGGCGCTTCCTGGTCTCCGATCTCTTGTTTGCGACAATTTTTCTGTTGGATTCACAACCATGTGGCGCATGAAATCTTGCAGAGCCAAAATCCAACGTGTTCAAGGATTCATCGCCTTTTTTCCAGTCTGGGTTCGTGGCACGACGGAAACCGACAGCGCGCTCCCGACTGCACGGGTCGGGACCAGTACATCATGGCCTCGGCGCCCGGAGAGCTCAATGATCGCAACTTCGACAACCCGTTCACCTTCTCGCATTGTTCCATCCGCATGTTCAGACGGCATCTCTTGTCCCTCTCCAGGTGAGTCACACACTTCCGAATGTCTCGAACGATGAGGAATTCTCTCACCGTCTTTGCGTTTTTTTCCGCACCGCCGAAGTGCATGCAATTCTACCGCAACACAGTTCAGTCCGTTCTGCTTTCTCGGGAAGCGAGAAAAATTGTTTGCTGGACGAGGCGGTGGAACTGCCTGAGGTGGAGACGAGCCTCATGACGTACCCGGGACAGCGCTTCACTGCGGACGAGCAGTGCCGCCTCATGCACGGACCCGCCTCCTACTATTGCGCCGTGAGTACTCGCTCGTATCTTCCGATTTGTTCAGCTGCGTGTTGCGTTTGTTGGTTTGGGTACGCTTGTGTTGCCTGAATGAAGTGTTCTGGTGTCCTGTCTACGAGATCATGCAGCGACAAAGTGACTGGGAGTGGTCATGCCGAAGTTCCCCAGTTTCTAGTTCCCCGAGAGTGGAACCTCGTCATTGATGACACGGAAACTGCGTTGTGCTTTGTCACTGACCGGAAGAAAAAAACGCACCGGCTTGCATTCCGAGACTTCAGCCATTTCTTACCTTTCAGTGATGTTCAATGTGGCGTCTGCCTCCACATCCACTGGTCCTCTAAAGGTTCGCAATTCTACAAATATTTCTTTGCTACTTTCAGGGAGGTTCTCGGGATGAGACAATTTGCAGGCAGATGTACTGCCACGACCCGCACACGCGACAGTGCGTCACGACGGTCGAGGTGCGAGCCTCCGACGGCACGAGCTGCGGCAACCGTCGCTGGTGCATGCGCGGCCGCTGTGTCGCCGACGCCCGAGCTCCGCAAACTGAAGGTCTGCAGCGCGAGAAACCATCGTCTCAGTGACGCGTATTTCGAAAGAAGCACCGGTTCTTTCACTTCTTGTTGTGAGCATTTCTTCGCACGTTTCTGTTTCTTGATGGTGCAGATTCGTGTATCTACGGTGACTACCGCGGGCGTTTCACGTTCCACAACGACCGAACTTGCAGCCGCCTCATCTACGACGAGCCGTGGCTCTGCTACCGCGAGCAGGAGGCAGGGCTCTGCTGTGAGTCGTGCAACTCTATCCGGGACCGGGGCAACGCGCAGTGTCCGTTCGGCGACAGGGAGAGCTGGTGCGCGGGGGTGGCGAGACGAGACTGTTATCTCGAGAGAACGTCGAGTCGCTGCTGCAGAACGTGTGCGCGACACAGAGACGAGAATGCCGTCGAAGGCTGCGAGTACGGCGACAAAGCGACCTGGTAAGTGAGCCTTGGGTTGCTCATGTCACTGCCACGTTTCCTTGGTTTGAAACACCGTGGTGTTGAGTCTGGCAAAGCAATAAATTTTTGAATAGCTACTTTTATCTGGCATCTGCACTGAAAATCTGCTTCGCACTCTCAGGTGCGCGACCTTGCAGACTCGCGGCTGCTACGCGAACTCTCTCACATGTTGCAAGAAGTGCGAGGACCTCAGGCGCTCCGACCCCGGTGAGTGCCGCATTTCGCGTGTTTCCAATCTGTGTCTTGTTCAGGTGAAGTCATGATCAGTGAAGAAATGCGGCTGACACGTTGAAACTTTGCACCCTGGGAAAGTTAACCGCTGCGCCTAAAATTCAACAAGGAGGTGGCCTCTTTCAGACTGCCCGTGGGGAGACTCGGCAGGGTGGTGCGCGAGCTACATCGGCAACACGGGCCGCAACTGCTACGGCGGCTCGGCCGAGTCCTGTTGCGAATCCTGTCGCAGACACTACACGGGCATCCTGGGTACGTCAGAAGCACCTGTAGGGTGTCGTCTGTTCACCTGAAAAATATCTTTCGAAGTTTCAGTGGAACTGTGTTCTACGCAGCTGAACAGTTGTGTTTCACAGGAGGAAACTACAATGCAGCTTTAGTTCACTTTTTCGATGCAGATTGTGAATATGGAGACAAGATAGCGAGCTGTGAGTTACCCGACATCAATTGTGAGGACCCCTACTACAGAGACAACTGCTGTGTGAGATGCGCCTCCTTCAGACCTCCTCCTGTGACAATTCCTCCCACCACCACCACCACCCCAGCGCCAACCACAACCACGACGACAACGACAACCACCACCACCACTCCGGCGCCAACCACCACCACATTCACGACAACAACGACCGAGTCACAGTCCGCAGAAGGTCAGTACATTTTGCATTGAAAAATATGCAGGCAATTTCTGTGGAGAAAATGATTGGCCTGAGACCAAAAATAGTAAAGAGTAATTTTTTGCCCTTTTCGCGTTCAGATTGCGTGACTGACCAAGCCACTTGGTGTGCGAACATGCCTGCCAGGGACTGCTACGTCAACGACCACATTTGTTGCGCTCGATGCTACAATCTAAGTGTTGAAGAACCAGGTCAGGAATTGGTACATTCCAGCGCAATGAGACAAACATTTCAAGCTTGCCTTTTTAGACATCAAGTTTTTCAACAAATGTTGACAAACATGCAGATTGTGAATACGGAGACCGTGTGTCGTGGTGCGAAAACTACCTGCGAAACAACCCCGAATTCTGCGAGTCCAAGAACTGGGTGCCGAATTACTGCTGTGCGACGTGCGAGGCGCTCAAACCCGTCACCCCACCGCCCGAAGAGGAAGATCCAGGTAAGTGTCGAGCCACCGCGACCACCAAGTGCAAGTTGACATGCTGCAAATCAAAAAAAGTTCCACAAAAAACAAAAAGCATGAAAAAGATTGACCGCTCTCCGCAGATTGCCAGAATCGTGCGAACTGGTGCGAAACGAGTTTGCCGAACAACCCTGGCTGGTGCTACGACGACACAGTGGGGAACGGAACGTGCTGTAAACAGTGCAGCCAAATACGCAGGAGGGTCAACAATACGGGTGAGTAATCCACTTGAAACTTATCACAATGTGTTGTGCTTTTCACAAAGTCATACCGGTATGTTCTGGCAAGAAAGAACACCATATTTTTGAAACATGGACATGTTTCAGCAAACGAAATGACTCACTTTGGCTGGCTTTTTGCAGCGTGTGTGTACGGGGATCGCTACTCTTGGTGCTCGACGATGAGTCGGTCGCACTGCTCCAGTTTGACTGCGGAGTGCTGCATCAGCTGCTGATCATTGTCTCAGCTCTTCTGCCAAAAGAAACAAAGCGCAGTCAGTCTGTTGCCAAACCCAGGTGTGTTCACTGTGAGATCTGCTTTTCAGAATGATGAGTGAGTGCACCCTGAACATGCAGACAGGTACAACTGCTAGCAGAACCAAAAGTGATGTTACGTGATAGCATCAAAATTTCTCATTCATACTGGGAAATTGTATTGTTACTCAGTGTCTTTCATAAAACTTACGTGAAGAATATATTTGTTTACACACATGTATGCCGACGAATCTTCAAAGCAAGCGTGCAGTGGTTTTTTACTTGAAGCAAATGGGTGCAAACATGTGAAAACGTGTTCACTTGTACAAGTGTTGTTTCTTCTTTTGCTGGTTCCGTTCGTTGATCCTTTTCCAGGTGATGCTTCTTCACAGTTCTGTTCTCACGTCTCTGCTCCACAACATGTTTGTGAAACCAGCAGTGCCATTGATTGTACATTCAACGACTCTTCGTCTTTTCCATGAAAATTCGTTCAAAACCAAACGCAACGTGTTGGTACCACTTGTTCAGGCCTCTGAATTTGGTCGAAGCCAACTCGCCTCGACATTTTTTGTGATGTCGCAAGCAGAGGCACAGACAGTATTCACTCATGCCGCACTTAAGCACAAGGCACACCACAACAGTTACCAGTTTTCTGGTCCTGGGTCCCATTTGTAAACTCGTGTGTAAAATTTTGATTGTGATCTTGTGTTGGCTTGTCTGTTCTTTTCAGTCATTTGCGTGCATTTATGTCACTGGTCATTCACACCTTTTCGTTCTCACGTTTCTCGCGCCGCTTTGCCGAAGCATCACAACGTGATCTGATCATTCTAGGCCGTCCTCAGCCGTAGAAAATCTTTTCAAACCATTTTTCGCCAAAACGTGAGTGACATGTCTGCGCGCGGGTACGGAGTACTTCACAGGAAAATCCGCAGACAAATTTCACAGAGTGATAACTCAATCTGCCCTCCACCCTTTTGTACCAATCAACTGACCCTGACGACAGAATCTCACCAGAAGGTGCAAATTTACCAAGCTGCTGACCACCATCCCCACTGGCGTGCGAAATTTAATGTCTGAGACGCGCGTCTGCGCCGTCAAGTGTTCTTGTTCGTTGTTGTTTTTGGTCGTCTCATGTTGGCTTTTTATACAAATAAATGAGCTGGACTCTACTTTCACACGTTTGTTTATTTTTGTCGCTTTGGTGCCCAGTTCGGACACCTTGTGAAATCAAAGTCAAGTCCAACAAACACCCTTCTGTGCAAAGCAAACCATGCGCCACTTTCAGGACACAAACAAGATTCCTCACGTCCAAGCCGTCCCTCAGTGGTGCACCTCTGTCCTGGTTCACTCGTAGTCCCTGACCAGAACGTGAATATCGGGTTCAGGCTTCGCCTCTCTTTCTGGGAACTGCGGCCGGGTCTTTTCCGGGCCCTTGATCAGGTTGTTCTTGCGCATGACGTCGACGACGATGTCCTCGAGGGTGACGTCCTCGTGGTTCCAGACGGGCTGGTCTGGTCGCTTGGAGCCGTCCTGCGTCCACTCGTACACCGTGCCGGATACCTCCACCACGTCCTTCTTGTTCACCTGCAAGGAAAGGGTGTTTCGACGCCTTGCAACACTAAACGTTTCTGTCGCCTCCGTAGTTGCATGCGCTCAATCTGCCGTGTGTATACCGAGCAACCCGAATTGGAACAAAGATTGGCACTCAAACCAAAAACAGTTGCTGAAAATTGAGCGGGGGAGAACTTACTGTCACTTTCACGGTGAAAGGCCCGTACTCGCTTATTGGTGTATCTGGCAGCTGAATTGATTGTTCGTCCAAAATGAGGCCCTGAAAGACGAATGCTGCTCAGTGCGGAAGCTCAATGTGTAAGTTGTTCCCAGCAACAGCGATACTCGCCGTTCTTTTGAGGTGCACGTTTTGGTTGAGTTGTATCTTTCAGAACAAAAAGAGCGCAAGACAGGACGGTGCATCATTTCACCAGTTTTGGTCCGGAAAATCTTGGACAGCACCTCACCTCTTGTCTGAAGGCAATACGAACTCGAGCCTTGGTCAGTGTCCATCGCTGGTCAGGGTTCATGCAGATGGGCAAGTGCATGCTCTTCAACATTCGGACCGTCTGGCAAAGAAAGTTGTACACCTCGTTAACAAAGGCCCCCTGCACGAATCTTGGGGGCCCGGGTGAGACGGGCGTCTTGCTCCAACTTGAGTTTCGACCCTGAATTCTGTTTCCATGAGCGTTGGAAGAAGGGGACCTGAAGGAAAAGTTCCAGAGGGGCACCCTCCTCTCCAATTAGAAGGGGGTTTTTTCTTGCAGAATCCGGAAAAAGCGTGCTTTTGTGCATAGGAAAGCATCGGCACGTGAAAAATCAGGGTGTACCTTCTGGGACCACACGCTTCTTCTTTCCCTCTTTGGCATATTCTGAAACAATGACAAAAACTCTAATCTCTGTGTTCAACAAATTGATTTGTTCCTTTTTAGATTTTGTCGATCGGGTTCAAAAAGATCATTTCGTTTCTGCGCTTTCATCACTTCGGCTCCTGTCAGTCGACAAACACAGCGTGCTTTCCATATCTCAGTTTTCGTTCGTGAATGTTCCAGAAATGCAAGTTCTTCCAAGAAGGAGACTCATTTTCAACACACTTTTCGTCGACCCTCCTCAGAACCATCATCAATGGCTGAGCCCCCCCCCCCTCACTCCCATCATCGCTCCTTCCCCCATCCCTCTGGGGGAAGGGATCCTCTCAGAACCTTTGATATCGCCAAAAGTAAAATCTAACCTTCATTTCCTCTTCGTTCTGTGCCAAATTTTCTGGTGAAGCATAATCAGCGACCTCCGCCGGGAAAAGAACGCTGCGCGCGACTCTCTTCTTCACAGTGATCACGTCTCCCTTCATGCCCAGACCTGCAAAGTGGGCAAAAATGGTTACGAAGCCCCAATGGCAATTTCTCACAACTTTTTCTCAGTTGTATCCTGTTTGTTGGGCCATAGTTTTGTTTCTGCCGCAGAAATCCCAAACGTTTGAATCGGGGAATGTATCTGGCGCATCAGCAAATTAGGAAGTGGAATTGTTTGTTTCCATCCTGGAGCGCCTGCAATTGCAGACGGCGATGTGTGATAAAAGCGCGTCTATCAGCGGAGATATGCGTACGCTTGTTATGATCATTCACATTCGCGATTCGGGCACCAACGAAACCACCCTTCACGCACCTTCTACATCGTACTTTAGGATGACAGTCATTTCCCCCTCAGGTCTGTCATGTGTGTTGTCGAGCATGGTGAGGATGTTGTGCCTTTTCAAGAGGCTTCTTCTCTCCAGGTGTGGAACTGGGGCGTGGTTCGATGGAGGGGTGAGTCGTTTGAACGTCATGGTGGTCTGCAAAATGAAATCTTCTGCTCGAAAAACAAATTCAATCCGGGAATGGCAAAGCTGGAAAGAATATCCAACAAAAGTAGGTTTTCGTGGACAACATCAACAGAGTCTGGTTTTGCCACGAAACGAGGGGGACCTCAATGTTGGCGGTTCTTGAATGCAAAATCAGGACGATCGTCCGCTTCCACAAAATTAGTTTGAAATAGGCGTCCTAATTTCTGAAGGTGGTACAACACGCTTTGCTGGACCGCCAGCAATTAGATCCCCCTCCAGTATTGAATCTCGCTGACAATTGTGTTGTGTCTTAGAAATCTACAAGTGGGGACAGTGCAGTGTAGTGATATCACAAACACACTGGCTGGTATCTCAGGAGAGACTGTCCCCGAGGGTGGGAACCTCCGTATTTATTGACCTCATTCCAATCACACCATCTGGTGAGCGGTAGTTTTTACAGCTGGTGTGTCATACCACACTCCTCCCCCAGTAGGGGGTGTTGGCAGCGCCTAACAATTTTTAATATTCTGAATATTTTTGTAATAATTAATCAGGTAGAAAATAGATACATAATAGCACAATATCACTATTTTGCTGGTTTTTCCCAGCATCCATCCCCCCATGGGGTGGTCATGTGACCCCTGGAGGTTTTCCTTTTGGAAAATGGCCACTGCTGAAGAGTGTGCAATTACATTCGAGGAGACAGAGCTCCTATCTTTCTTGAGACAAAACATTATTCGCTGTCTGTGCAAGGAGGCAGAGTAGCAGGGCCTCTCTTAGAGACCCTAGGGTAGTTCAGGCCATTGTGGTATACTTTAACTGTGGACCCGCACCACACAACATCTTCGACCGCTTGGTGTGGCGCCTGGCTCACACCATCTGAAGGTGAGTGGTCCATGTCACCCCACACAGCTGCAACAATTGGGTTTCTCCACTCACCCTGACACTTTGTTGGAGGAGCGATTGGCACCTGAGACATGGCGACTTCAGAAACATCGAAAGCTGTCCGATCACCTTTGGGGCTGCCATGTTCACACGAAAACTTCCTGAAAGCAGTGATGGACATGCACACCTACGTAATTACACTCATTATCGCCCATGCGACACGCAAATCCTGCATATAACAATGGTCGACATCTCTCAGGCTCCATGATCGCAGCGTAGCTGCGGTGCAGAACAATTCTCACCACTGATACAATCAGAGTAACAACAAGAAAAAAACGGTGTTCGGTTTTCACACAACTTTTAACTTTGCCTGTTGTCTCACCTGCAATTCCGCAAGGGGGTGCCATAGGTTTTAGTGCACCTATTCTCATGAGCAGATGTCGCCACCACTTTGCCGCGCTGATTTGAACGGCTCCCAGCACGCAGCAGGCATCAAACAATTCCAAAGTCTGTGGTCGAGCAGAGCCTTTTGTGCCTGGCCAAGTTGGCCAATCTCCATCTCTGGGGCGATGTCGCGCGACTTCGCTGGCGGCTAGCCACAGACGAAAATGGAACACGCCCAATCACATTTTCACAATTGATTGCTCAGGCTCGCTCGCTTTGGGTGGTTGAATGCGACAAATTTGTTGTTCTTGACAAAGAAAACATGGGCATTCTGGTGGCATCAGACCTCACGGCAATCTCAAGATTGCTGATACAGCTGTAAATTGGTTTTCCGCAACAGTCGGGTGCGGGCGGGGGGGGGGGGGAAAGAATCAGCTGACTTCACCACATTACCCAGGGGGGCTAGTCTGCCCATTCACACCGTCTGGTCAGAACACTTTGGCAGGTTGACACGTGCACAAATTGTGAGCAATGGTCTTTGGCGTCAATGAATTGTTTTGGCATTGGGACCCCAATCTGGAAAAAAATAGCTCCATGGAGCTCACGGTGATTTGAGGAAATTCTGATTTCGCTCACTCTGATTTCGCTCCCTCTGATTTCACTCACTCTGATTTCGCTCACTCTGATTTCGCTCACTTTGTTTTGTCAAAAATTCTTACTTTTTCACTCAACATTCACAATTTGGGAACTCATTTAGCAC
>JAAUXT010029570.1_pt1 | contig 11959 bp, 13 predicted proteins | sample 7278171 | NCBI WGS metagenome assembly JAAUXT01 (sample SAMN14350112, study PRJNA611818) | marine sediment metagenome | isolation source: surface marine sediment (1.8m) | place: French Polynesia: Moorea | collected 2018-08
AACAACAAAAAACAAGCCGTCCATGACCTTCTTGTGTCGGACGTATCAGGTGGTACAGACCCAGGAGAACTGATCAAATGCAGACACTGACTTGCGGAATCGTGCCCGCCTGTCGACACCAAGGTCAGCAACGAAGCACTCTTCATGCGTTTCTTAGTTTCTGAATATATTGCGATGCAAACCAACAACTCCAGAGATTATATTCGGGATCGGTGCAAACTTTTGTTGTGGTCTGTGTGCGTGAAGTGACTTTGTGTGAGTCTGGTTGATTTTGAGAAAACGGTCTGTTTTGTGCGATTGTTGTACACAATAATTGTCATTTTGTTTACGATAGGAAAATGTACTAATTTGGTAGTTGCAGCACCTGGTGTTGACAACAAGCCACAACCAACTAACCAACATCGCTCTATTATCACTCACCGCATTCGAATTGTTCAAATCATGGTGACCTCCATGGAGGTATTTTTTTGTGTTTTTGGTCCAATTTAAAAGTCAGATTATTATGGTACGATGTCCGATGGAACCTTATCATGTCAGACACATGTAGGGCGATCTTTGCACCTTGTGTCTGACCTCTGTCAGTGCAGACAGAGTAATTGCTGATGCAGGATTGATGTCCAAGCATCGTGGCACCAACACAAGTCTCTTCAGCACAGTCATGCTTCCAACAATATGGTTGCTGTTTCTGTTCTTCATGGCTGTCACGCCTCTTGCTCGTTGCCTGGAGCAGAGGGCAACAATCAAATTTTTACAGAAATCAGGGAAAACTTGTGAAAATCTGGAGATCCCTGCAGGATGTCTTTGGCCAACATGCCCTTGGACGCACCCAAGTCAGGATGTGGTTCAACCATTTCAAGAGTGGAACTGTGGATACCCCAAGCACTGACAGAAATCACCCTGGCCACCCCCGCCAACGTCTTCAACACCTCAATGACATCAGGAGGTTGCTCAATTGGAACAGCAGAATGACAATTGATGAGTTGAGCTCTTCAACAGGACTGTCAAGATCCACTGTTCACAGACTCTTGAAGAAGGACATGAAGATGACCAAAATCAGTGCGAAGTTTGTGCCTAGAGTTTTGTCCCAGGAACAGAAGGACCACCAGGTACAACTCTGCCATCAGAACCTTGCTGAATTCCATCGTGACAACACCCTCATGGAGAAAGTGATCACCACAGACGAATCTTGGTTCTCCCTGTTTGAGCCTGAGACTAAGCAAGGATCTAGTCAATGGTTGCAGAAAGGATCTCTCAGACCCCAAAAGGCATTGCGCTTGCGATCCACAAGGAAAACAATGTTGATTTTGTTTTTTGACACTTTGGGCATCGTGCACCTTGAGTTTGTCCCCCCCCCCAGAATGACTGTAACCATGGATTTTTGGGTTGAGGTGATGAAGAGATTCAAGGACAGTGTCAGAAGGAAGCGACCCATCCTTTGGAAGAGTGGTTTCGATGGCCAGACAGATTGCTCATCCAGACTGCATCTGGACAACGCGCTGGCCCATGTGTCTGTTCCTGCTCTTGCTTTCTACGGGGAAAATGATGTGAACTTGCTCAGCCACCCTGCCTACAGTCCGGACTTGGTGCCCTGCGATTTCTGGGCATTCCCATCCCTCAAGAAGAAGCTGAGAGGGCGCAGAATGCAGTAAATCCAGGCCTTGCAGCAGGAGATTCGAACACTCTTGCACAGGACACCTTGGGAAGAATTTGAGTCCACCATCTATGACATGCCAGTGAAATGGAGCAAGTGTGTGCAGGCCAACGGTGAGTATTTTGAAGGAGGCAATCACCAGTATGACCCACAAGATCTTCCTCAAGGCTCAAGTTCAGAAAGTGACAGTGACTCGGATTGAACATTGGGAACTGTTGGCGCAGCGAACTGGACTTGACTCAATTTTTGCACGAGTTTTATTCAATGTTCAGCATGTTTTTGTGGCCTTTTGCCACTTTGGTTGCCTGCATGGACATGTTTTGTACCCTTGACAAAAGTTTCATAAAAATCCGACAGCAAACACCTCGACTTTTTGTCCAAAAACCGGCCAGGAGTGAGATTCCCCTCGTAACTGAGATCACAACAGTTCCGGAATGTTCACTCGTGTTGAAGTGTCACGGTGGAATCGGAATCCAATGAGATGGAAAGTATTGCGCTTTGTCTGTGGTATATTGCAGGACGGAATTTGGCCTTGGCCACCTGTTGTAGTAGGTGGTCGTGCCATTGGCCAACCAGGCTCCCCACCAGCCGAATGACCCGACAGTTATGATCGTGTGGTTGCACAGCGATAAAATGGCCAAATCGACCGCAGGTTCAGTCTGCGTGGAAAATATCACATCTGGAATGCTGCTGGAGTCTCCTATCTCCTGTTTGAACCACTGGTGGTTCTCACTGACCACGATGAAGACAAGTCTGGTGAATCTGTCCCTGAAATATTTCATAGCTTCTTCCACGTACGGTTTGTCTGCAACCGTGTACCCGAAGTTAACTTTGTCTGGTTTTGTCATGTCGCCTCGACGAATGTGAATTCCAACTCTGACCACGGAATTTGATTGCAAATCACTTGGCAAAGCGGTTTGGAAAAATTTCTTTGCTCGATCCAGAATGTGTTCCTGGAACACAAAATGTGAGTCACGCAACTCGTCTTTCACGTTTTCAAAGTATTTCCAGGATTGAAAGTATCCGTGCAACACCACTTCCAACGGCAGTTGTTTCCAGAGATGCTCAGTGTGAATGTCGTACGCACACGCGCGACGCCCAAACTCCTCATAGTGGCGAAAGATGTTCATGGAACTGACACTTCCAATCTTCATGCTTGCTGCGAAGAAGGTTCTGATCAGGTCATTTTTGGGAAGCACAGGAATCATGTTGTTCCGTTTGGCGATGCCCAAGAGAGACGCATAACCAAAGATGACGTTTCCGACACGACGACCCTCCAAATCGAGTGTGATGTATCTGAAAATGGAGTGCATGGAAGGTGAATTTATTAGCGTGATATACGAGTGCTAAACCTTCAGAAAAATGTCAGCATAAACTCACTTTTTCGCTCTCACGTAGGGCGGTTGACGCAAAGGACTTCTTGGTATGAAGTGGACAAAGAAACACAAGGCCACTGTGAACAGGACCAAAGCGTAGAATTGTTGCCTAAGATTCTGAGAGAAAGATGTTTGACGGAATTAAGCGAAACGATCTTTGCGCAGATTCTCGGACACAGTGGGAAAACTGTGTGCGCGTGTTCGCGAAGGAATTTGTTGTCCTACAACACAAAACTTTTGTGAACACAGTACAGCTGTACCTTGATGTGCATTCTGCAAACATCTTTTGTCACCGACATCCTTCGCTGACTGCAGGAAAAATTTGGTCGTTCAAACAAGCGTTTGAACAAACAGGTGCATCTTGAGATCAAGCGTCTCAACACATTCCTGCATGCCTCGTCGTAGAAAAATTGTGTTGTCACTGTTGCTCTGCAGAACGTTTGTTGATTCAAGCAAGAATTTGCTGACAAGTCACATCACAGATGCCCTATATATTTTTGAACACGACTTCATTCAGCACACCTGTCAATTGTTCATTCCGTGTGCGATAAAATTGCTGGTGCGAAGTCAGAGTGACGAACCATGCCGATTTCCCGCCACCATGGTTTTCATTTCCAACCTGGAAAAGATCGTCCCTGGAGAAGGCCTGGTAATTGAATGGATCGGGACACTTTGCTTCGGTTGAGAAGACAAAAACAAACCACACGGGCCCCAGGCAAGGATCCAGGGGGCCAGTTCCTTCCTCCAAAAAAGAAAAAGAAATTGTCCTCTTCAGTTCCCATCCCACCTCACGCAAGTGGCAATATCTGGTGTCGTTTTCTCAGAATCCATGCACTTGAGTTCATTTTGGGTCCACCGCATCCCACCATTTATACATTCCAAACATTTTTCTTGTGGAGGTTTGGCGCACTTGAACCAACAAAGAACAAATGCGACCCAAGATCTTGGCAAACTTTGTTTCTTTATTCATCAATACGAGACATCTTTTCGAAACCCACGACGAGAAACGGAAAGTCTTGCCTGTGCTGGTGGGGAGAACCGGACAACTGAAGCAGCTTTTGCCAGAAATTTTAAATCAAATCTGCAACACAAGTCGTCCAGACGTGAACTTCCCACTGACGCTTTCCCGTACAACTCACAATTGCCTTACTGAGAACATAGATCTCTATTTTCTTGTTTTGCTCTGAAAACAACAAACAAACAAACAAACAAACAAACAACCGCCATTCCCCCCTTCTATGAATTTAGCGCCTGCTGTGTCTGCCGCTTCTGCCGCTCCGCACGCTTCCCACGCTGCTTCCACTTCTGGAACCCGCCGGCGAAGCCTCTGCGAAGTTTCAAACAAAACTTTGGAACGAGGGTCCTTTTTGGAGACAGGCCTCGTCAGGGTGTTTGGTGGGACACCCGCTGATATTTTGCAATTTCACACAATTGAAGAACGGAGCTACACACCTTCTGGGGAGATTAACAACGTTTCATGCACACTTCACTTTGGTCGGCCACTTTTCTACAAGAAACTTCTTTGCCGATGCAAGCACGCACACTCTTGAAACAGACGTTCTGAACAACTGACCGAGGTCTGCGCCAATGGTGATGGCGGCGGGCTTGACGCTGGCGGCACTTCCAGACGCGCTGCTGCGAACAGATGCCATACTGGAACGCGCGCTCGACATGCGCGACGAATAGGAACTTCCGCGCTCTGACGCTGCCGCCGATCCCAAGCCTGGAGTTAACGGGGCACCGTAGAAATGTCCAAGTCACTCACAGTCAAATGTGTTTTGTTTTGTATTTGCACAGTATTTGCGCCATTTGCACGAGTATTTTGGCAGCAATCAGCTGTTTTGGAAGAGAATGCGAGGCAGATGAACCTTGTGCTGGAGGCGGGGATAAGTTCGCTTGTGAGAAGTAGAGATGCACTGTGTGCGCGATGTCTGGGTTCTGCGCCACGGAGTCGCCAATTTGCCGCGTCACATTCTTGTTGAGATCCCTCAGCTCACGAACCTCAAAATCTCGCTGAAAGCAGAAAATCCACACTGAACAGCACAACAACAAAATTGGCAGAAACTTTCTCTTGGAAGACTGCTTCGTTGAAGTGAGTAACCACGTGATATCAATCATACCTCTTCCGGAGTTTTACCCTTCAATTTCTGCGCGGAGCGCTGTTCGCGCGAATATTTGATGTTCTGCTTCCCTACTCGTTCGATTTTCGCATTCTGTTCCTCAAGTTCTTTGTTCGACTGCCAATTGAAAAGAATTGAATGAAAGACCAAGGGTCTCAAAGATATTTTCACTGACGTGTTCATGTGACGAAGAATCTGATGAGATCGATTCAATTTGAGTCAACACCCTTCCAAATTGTTCGAGAATGTTTTCTTTTGAAACAAAAATTGTTTGAACCTGCATCACTTTGCACTGCTTTTCGTCAATCATCTCCTTGTAGGCTTCATCATCTCTGCACAGGTTGTCCAGGGTGTGGCTCATGGTTTGAAGATCTTCTTGAAGTTCGCGAATTTGGCGGCGCTTGTATTTGTATTTGTCCATCACCGCTCTGTGCTGTTCCTCCAGTTGCTGTTTCTCCTCCATCTCCTCACCTGTGGACAAACGCCAGAATTTTTTCGGGGAAACCGACAAATGTCAAAGAACGCAACCCTGCATCGAACGTTTTGGACACCTTCAGGAACTTGTTGAAAAAGGTATTCTCAATCAAGTAACAATCTTTAAACTCACTGGTATCCGCAACCTTGTTGAAGCTCTTTCTGTAAGTTTCGTTCCTTGAATTCATCAGGCGCACAGTGTTCTCTAAGGCTCTGATTTCCTTCTCTGCCTTGCGAATCTTTGCGTCCAAATCGTCCCCTTCTCGCTGTAACTCTTCTTTTTCTTGCGCGGCCTGCATCAATGCGTGGTTGATCACAAATCAAAGCATTTCTTTGTTGCGAACGTTTCAGATTAATTGCGGTCACCTCCACTTTGACCAAAAGTTCGTCGCCACGGCAAAAAGATCTTCAGGACATGTGTGGTTTTTCACACCAAGGACTTCCCTTGCCGTTCAGAGACCGATGATCAACTCACCTTTATGACATAGTACGCTTGAGAGTGATCTTCCTCTCCTTCCGGAGGAGCCATCGCGACCATCAAAATCTCATACCTGACGAAGACACGCGTGCATGTGTGACCTATTTGCGCTCGGCAAAATAACAGAGGGGCTCAAAAATTATTGATTTTGGTCGAAAAGAAAAAAAAAGCGACACAAACCTCTTTCTTAATTTGTCTATTCTGGATATTCTCTCGTGCAATTCTGAAGAAATTTGTTGCCTTTCGTCGTCCGCTCCTTTCACTTGAGCCTTCAGCATGTCCCTGTGAATGGTGACCTGCCACCAAAAATTCCCGATTACAAAGTGAATGGCAGCATTCGAGCTGTCTGCATGGACATGCCTGGACAATGTACCTACAACGACCTCCAGTGGCTGCCTGACACACACATGAAAGGGAGAATCAAGTGTGGAAACTTGAAGAGCGAGCACGTAATTCTTTGTGAATCATGCAGATTTCGATAATTCAATTGCATGGCTGTGCGCAAAAGGTCACGCGCACATCTGACAGAACCAACGACAGACGGTGCACGGTGAACAAAACCCTGTGCACTCACTTCGTGCCTGCGCTCTTTCATCGCCGTCTCCAGCTGCAACTTTCGCTTCTCCAAGGACAGCACAGTGTCCGCCTTCTCGTTGAGGATGTCCCGCAATCGCTTGATCTCGAGCTTCAACACGTTCTCATCAACCATCAGGTCCTGCGAGCATCAGGAAATGAAATCTCAGTGTCCAGCAGTATCACTATGTGTTAGATTGGTGGGTTTGCTTTCCCCGCAAGATCACCGTTTACTTCACTGCAATTCCTGCACACAATGCATGCAAGTCTCATGAAATTGACCGGTGATCGAGCAAGGTGTGTCAGTTGTCTTTTCAGGTTTCCAACTGGTTCTTTTTTGTTTGACTTGCAATCACCTGTTTTGACTTTATCAGCTTCTTGAGTTCATGCTGCGACGTGCCGTTGTGCAAATTTAGCTCCTCAATTTTTGATGTCAGATCCTGCCTTTCCTCTGTTTTGATTTCATGGTCCCGTTTCACCTTCCGAATGTCATCCTGGAAGAAAACAGCACGAAAGTGATAAAAGTTTCTTTTTGTCCACCACTTTCTTGTCAAGGATACGACCAACCTGACAACAACTTCGTTCGTAATTTCACCTGCAGTCTCTTTCGCTGAAGAGTGAGCAGATTTAGAGTTGTTATCCTGGATTCCAGTTCCTCTGTCAGTGCTTTGATTTTTTCCTCAAGCTGCATTTTTTCTTCGTTGGACTGTTCGCCTTGCATCCTGCTGACGCGACGCTCCAGTTGTTGTATGGAAAAGTCCTGTCAACGAAAACATTTTTTGACTTTGACAAGGCGCTTGATTCGGAAACGGAAGTTCTCCGAACCCTTCGTCAACCTTTCCGCGCGAAATTATCTGGATCAAATTGGGAATCTCAAACCCCGAAAGATACCTGATTGTATATTATTTCTTGCTGTTTGAGAGAATCGTGGTCCAACTTGTTGATTTTGCTGTTCAGATTTCTCAGCGCAGCCCTGCTTCCCTGTGACACAAACGAGATTTTTTGAACAAGTCAAAAGAGAACTTATTCTTTTACCTCTGCCTTGTTCACAAGGATAATCTCAGTTCTTGTTCTCCACGTTTTGCAACTTCTGGTGTTCAAAAACAGCGCAAAATGCGCGTCTCTCGTACCTGCATGATTTCACTGGATTTTAACGCTTTTGTCATTGCAAAAGATTGACAAACCTGAATCTCAGCTTCTGTATTTCGTTCTTTTGTTTTGACTTGCTGAAGTTCTTGAGTTCTTTTGAACAGTTGATCTCGGAGTCTCTTCAGTTCTGCCTCGATTTCTCGAGTTCGCTTCTCCTCCTGCTGCATCAGCTCCTCGTACTGCGCAGCCTTCTCTTCTGCGCTCAACTCAGACTCCGTCACAATTTTGAGCTTCTCGATCAAATTTTCGTGCACTTCTTTCGCTTGCTGCAACCTGCAAACATTCCACATCAAATATACCACAACACAGAGAAGTGGGGTGCAAGGCTTCAATATTCGAAAAGAAAAACTAAAGCATGAAGCATACTTGGTTTGTTTGTCCGTGACTTCTTGTTTGAGACGAGTAACCTGAGATCGTGCAACCTCCAAATCAGTCGCCGTTCTGTCCACTGTCCTTTTTAATGCCTCCAACTGAAATGTTGGGTGGTCGTGGCGATCATTTGTTCGTTTGTTCATCAGTGCAATCAAAAGTCCAACCCTCACAAGAATCAAACTTGGATCTTCAAATGGAATGGCTTCAAAAAAAGGAACCTGTGGCACTTTTCTTTCCGAATTGCCGGCAAAAAAGACGAACTAACCTCACTTTGGAATTGGTCGCGCAAAGCTTCCGCTTCTTGATATTCACGCCTAACTTTCGCTGCTATTTTTTCACTGATTGCAATTTTCTTTTCTTGTTCCCTGTTGTTTTCAATCTCCTGCTCCAAGAACTGCTGTTTTTCTTTGATAGCTTCTTCATGAGCTCGAACTTCTGTCTTGATATTTGCAAGTTGCTGAAAGAAACAAGCACAGCTGATTCATCTTCTGAAATGGCAACGCGGCTGAACAAAAGTGCTGTGTGTGTGTGTGTGTGTGTGTGTGTGTGTGTGTGTGTGTGTGTGACACTCACAGCTGCCAGCAAGTTCATTTCTCCGTCTCTTTTCTGCATCTGCTCAATTGTGTTCTCCCATTGCACAATCAGCTCTTGTCGTTCAGCGTGTGCCCTTCGAAACTCTTCTGCTGTTTTGTCCAGCTCTATCTGGAAACATATATCCTCACATGCAACTGACCTTTTTTTTGAGGTCACACCACAGAAAGGCAAGGCATTGCCACAGGTTGAATGGTGTACCTGTGTCGTCAATGTTTCAGTTATTTCTTGATCCAGTTGTTTCCGCTTTTTGGCTACATCAGCTGTGAGCCGCTCAATCTTGAGAGAAACTTCTCTGATCTTCGACTCGTCCATTCGAGTGTATCTGAATAGTCAGGAAAACAGCATCACAAGTCTCAGCTGGAATCACAGAGGGGAGAAAACCTGGTGGTGCCTCGCGTGGAAATAGTACACCCACTTGGCCAAAGTCATTGCATCTTCATCCTTCTTTGCTGACTCTTCGAGCCAAGCTTCAAGCGCCTGTTGATCCCATTTCATCTGGGAACGTAGTTCTTCCAGTTTCTGTGTCTGCTTGAAAATCGTGTTCTGGAAAGGCAACATTTCACAGATATTCGATCTGAAACCTTTTGCAGTGGACTCAACACACAAACACACTCAGCGTTTTCGTATGCTTAACAGACAGACAAAATGAATGAGATGAGAACCTCGTGAACATTTTTCCTCTCTTTCAGCTCGTCGATCTCTCTCTGTAACTTCAGCACTTCTTGCTTGAGTCTCCCTTCTTCCCGTTCAGCTATCTTTTTCAAATGTTCCTCAGTTTCGATTTCTTTCTTTCTGGCATCAACAAGCCCCTGAAAATGAAAAAACACCACAAGACACAGTAACAAGCAGAACGACTGTAATTAACACACCGGGATGTCATGTCAGGCAAAAATGTAGTCACAAACCTGTGTGTGTTTGAGTTCCTGTCGAACATTTTTCAAATGCTCACTCATGGCATTGGCTTTGTCTTCATTGTCAAGAAGAATATTCTGCAGCTGGGTTATTTTGCGCTGCTTTTCTTGAATCTGAAAGAGTACTGACTCGTTTTACAGTCGCGAATGAAAAGCGACAGATGGGAACGCATGCAGAATCGATATCAGTGTTATCCTGTCTGTAAGCCAGCAGATAGAATCAATGTTGTTTCCCACGAGCGTACCAATTCTTCGAGGTATTTGTTCTCTGCATTGGCGACGGGCATTGCCATGCCTTCGTCCCACTCGAAGTCTGTTAGTATGCTGTTCGTCATTTTGCTGCAATTTTGAAACAGAAACATTGAAGTCAAAGCACTACCAGTGGATCAAATCGAACACCACCTCTTGTTTCATTTTCCGTAGATCAAGAATTCCAGGACATATGGATCAAATCACGATAGCTGCTTTCCAACAAACAAATACAGCCAAATAATCACATCCAATAATTCTACACTCGTTCAAAAAACATTTCAGGACCGTAATCTCTTTTCTTCAAACTCGGATTCAGGAGAAAACACGCAAAATTCCTATTGAACACGGCGAGTTGTGACGAATGTTTGGGTTGGTGGCGTTGGTTACTGATCACATGACATCAACTTCCGGTCCCCGTTTTTTGCCCACAAATTTTATTATTAACTTCCGGTCTCCGTTTTTCGCCCACAAATTTTATTCCGGATTGTGTTTGCTTCGAGTTTTGCCAGGTCAGCTGTTGTAAAGGCTGCATTCTTGACTTTCCTTTGTTTTAAAGTTGGCCATAAAGTCTTACGTTCCTCAGACAACACAACTCCTCAAACGTCGGCCTTCACGTGAAGCTCAGCTGCTCAGTGTGTCCAACCAAGCGGCGAAGGTTGCAGTGGACTTGTCAAGCCTCATAAGATCTACTCACAGAGAGTGCAATGGAAGTGTTCTGTGTGTGAACTCAAATAACAGGCTTGACTTGAAAGAATTCCAGTGAAAGTGTCGTGTTGGTCTCGAATGTTCCACACAGGGGGACTCTCGTGAATGCTGACGTGTTCTTCGATTTGACGGTCATTACACTCGTCTCTGTTCTGCTTGGAACGCAGACTCCACAAGGTAAGCACTGTAGTTCTGACAGTTTTTGTTGTTCTTGCTAAAAGACGTGTGTTCGTTTGTGCGTGTGATCCATGACGTCCGCGTGCACTGGTCAGTCCACACGTAAGCACAGAGCGTGACGTTTTGGGGGTCGGGATTGGGGCGACGGTTTACACTGAAGTAATTTCAACTGCATGACAATTTCTTTGGTAGGCATGTTAGAGTTCAGGTGAACACCTTCCTTGCCAAAAGCAAACCTTGCGGCCACCCTGATGATGAAGTCTTCATTCCCTGTAGACCACAGCCTCAGCTGTTTTCAGTGCTTGTTTCCGTTGCGCTATGAAAACACACGAGTTGATCTGGTGCAGAACCTTGGTTGCCATTCATTCAGGATGACTGGCAATTTTTGTTGTCTCGAGACAGAAACAGTGCAGGGTGACGGCCACGTCTTCGGGGTGGGGTTGATGACCAACACCTTCGTGCCTGTGAAAAACATGAAGAGACCCAACTTGCCCTATGTCCTCCATATGGACAATGCAAGTCCTCATACGTCGCGCCTGACACGCCTGTATCTGCTGCTGACTGGTTTCCATGTTCTCAGGCACCCACCCTATTCCCCTGACATTGCCCCAAGCAATTTTTGGTTCTTCCCGCGGGTGAAGAAGGCTCTGAGAGGAAGGAGATTTGCAAATCTGGAAGACTTGGAGGACGTGAATGTGGAAATAGATCTATCCCTCATCTCAAGTCACGAGTACAGACATGCCATCCTCACTTCCTGGCCAATGCGTTGGGCACGATGTGTCTTCAGAAATGGAGAGTACTTTGAGGGTCTAAAGTGACGGTGGAAAAATGGAAAACACACAACTTTTGTGTTCAGAGTGACTTCCATGTTGTGTCGATTTGTTGACATTTTTGTGTGTCATTGCATCACTGACCTGGAATAAATCGGCCACCCAAACCAAACCAAAAACATCGCAGACATGATACAACATGCGCCGGCACCGACAGAAAAAAGATCGGCCTCGTACGAGGATACTTGCAATTCTAACGTTCGAGTGAACATGTTGTATCACTTTTGAGTCGGCATTGTTGCACTCAAAACTGTGTTAACTCTTACCAATTTTAGGGCAGAAAGGACACAAACCAAA
>JAAUXT010142203.1_pt1 | contig 11959 bp, 13 predicted proteins | sample 7278171 | NCBI WGS metagenome assembly JAAUXT01 (sample SAMN14350112, study PRJNA611818) | marine sediment metagenome | isolation source: surface marine sediment (1.8m) | place: French Polynesia: Moorea | collected 2018-08
CCCCCCCCCCCCCCCCCCCCCCCCCCGCCCCCGGCGGCCCCGCCCCCCCCCCCCCCCCCCACCCTGCAAACGTCGAGCGTCGTGTTTCTCCACGCAAATCTGTTTGTCAGTGGGTACTGTGGCTCGTGATCAGAGACGCAGCACATGTTGTGTGTCTTGAGTCACTGCGAAAACTTTCGTCTGTAATCAGCTCTGTGTCCCGTGACCCGAGCAAGATCGGAACGCACGGCGCAGTCGATACGATTCCACTCTGAAACATTCTGCTGATTCGTTGCGCTGCTTTTCTTTTGATCTCTTAGAACTGTGGCTCGTCGTCGAGAATTGTTCAAAATTGACGTGACTCTTTGCTTGATTTCAGAGACAATGTGAGGCGTTCAGAAGCTCGAAATTCAGAGTCACGAGGTTTGACGAAGATTCGCAAGTGAACGTGGAAATTTCCGATGTGGAGTTTGGCACTTCCCGGTGGGAGTTTTACGATGTCAGCGTCAGCATTGAGAACTGTGACCTGACCTTGTTGAGGATTCTGACAGGAGGGGACAAACCAGAGAAACGGTCCGACTTGAGCATCAGAAAAACAATTATGGGCAAACTTGAAGTTCGCAACACACAGTTGGCTGTGGTTGACAATTGCACATATTCTCACACCTTACCCAGCCGAGGCCCCGTGTTGGATCTGTTCAATTCAACGGCTGAATTGAACGACATTTCAATCCATGGCTTGGACACAGACGTTGTTCTGCAACTACATTCAGCGGAGGCGACATTGACTGGGATCTTGGTGACCAACTGTTCCGTGTCGAGGTCGGTGATGGCAGTGAACAGCGCGTCGCTCTTCGTCACGTCCAGCGCCTTCACACGGAACTCGGGGCCACTGATCAGCGTGGACGACAGCAGCTCCGCGACGGTGGATCAATCTCAGTTTGACTCGAACACTGCAGGTGTTTGGCCACATTGCGGACACCTGGTCAAATGTCAAATGAACAGTTCTATCAGAGTAAACAATTCTTCTTTCACAAACAATTTGTGCCAGTCGACCTCATGCATTTTGGTGGAAACGTCAAGTGCTCTGACCATAGAGAACAGCAAATTTGCAAACAACACAGGAGGGAAGGGAGGAGCAATTTCCGCAACATCCTTCTCATCCCTTCGTTTATCGAAATCAGAATTCCACCACAACGTGGCTCAATATGGAGGAGCTGTCTTCGCTGAGAACTTCACTTTTGTTTCAATTGCAAATTCAGTGTTTCTGAACAATTCAGCACAAGCACACGGAGGAGCACTTTACGTCAGATATCAGCAGCAAAAGGACGGAAGCTTCAACCCTTCATCTGTCACGCAGAACAACACGAAGGAGAAAGACACCAAACGAGACTTCAATGTTCAAGCAGAGGACACAAATCAAATTGACAATTGCATATTTTCTGCCAACTCGGCTCGTTATGGAGGTGCGTTGCTTGGCAACAGAATAAAAGTTGACATCATTTCAACCACGTTGGAACATAACACAGCGACAAATCACTCCGGCAGCGGAGGCGGGGCTCTCTACCTCGTCTTCAGCGACGTGACGATCACCGACTCCCGGTTCGCCAGCAACGAGGCCGACGCTGTGGGTGGGGGCATTCACAGTGCTGGGAACCAGATGACGATCAGGTCGTCCCTGTTCACTGAGAACCGTGCAGCGGACAGTCTGCTGAGCCGCGGTGGCGCCATCGTCTCCTCCGACGTCATCTTCACCGTCATCAACGGCACCTTCCGCCGGAACCGCGCCGCTTTCAACGGCGGCGCTGTGCTCGCCGATCGAACCAGCATCGAGCGTTCTGTGTTTGTTGAGAACAGCGCCGGTGTAGCTGGAGGGGCTCTGTCGTGCGGCGCGGGACACATCACGAGGTCCCTGTTCACGAACAACAGCGCCGCGAACAACGGAGGCGCCCTCAGCCTCTCGGGACACGCCCGCGTCAACATCTCGCGCACGAGGTTCGAGCGGAACGCGGCGGGGCTCGGTGGCGCCATCTGCTCCAACCTCAACGACAGCGTCTCGTGCAGCTTCTGCTCCTTCGTCAGCAACTCAGCCACGTGAGTTTTGTAGCGCATCGTGGACTCCGCTCCGGTTCATGTCCACAAATTGTGAAAGGTCAATGTGATTTGCCGGTATTTGTTTGTTTCAGAGGGGAAACTGCCTCCAAGAGGCAAGAAGGAGGAGCAATAGCTTCTCTCAACGCCCAAAAGACTGAAATAAGGCATTCTTCCTTCGTGACCAACACCGCCCGAGACGTGGGTGGAGCTCTCTTCTCAGAACACACAAAGTCAATCATCGTCTTCAACTGTTCCCTGGACAGCAACACAGCCAAACAAGGAGGAGCTATTTTCACAACAAATTTTTACGCAGAAAAGTCAAACGCAATGTTCCTGATACACAACTGCATTCTCAGCAACAACAAGGCGACTGTTTCTGGAGGAGCCCTGAATCTCAGGAACACAACTGCCGACATGTCTCACTGTATGTGTCTCAACAATTCCTCTCCCCTTGGAGGTGCTGCGGTTTTTCAAGGAAGTCACTTCACCTTCAAGATTTCTCACACCAAGTTCATGACAAATGGAGGCCAAGGCAGGACCACAAAAGCAGGAGGCATTTGGGTTGCAGCAGCTGCAGTTTTCCGCCTGGAGCACAGTGATTTCGTCAACAACGTCGGGGGTGTGGGTGGTGCTCTGATGATCACAGCAACCACAACAAAGATAACAAGCTGCACGTTTCACCTGAACGCCGCTCATTTCATCGGGGGAGCAATTTTCGCGGCTGCTCCGAGCAGAATGCTGGTCACAAACTCTTTGTTCAAAGCAAATACTGCAGAAATTGGAGGAGGCGCTGTAGCCTTGCAGGACAGTGAATGCTGCATCCAGAACTGCTCGTTCGAGGGAAACACAGCAGTCCAGTCGGGAGGGGCTTTGACTGCTTCCGTCGCGGAGAGACGTTTAGACTTGAGATTTTACAACAACAGCTTCGTCGAAAACAAGGCCCTAGCTGGAAACATTTTGTCCTTCTCACCGACAAACGAGGATGCCAATTTACATGGACACATAAATATTTTGAAGATGTCTTTCACCTACAATGGCAGTGTCATTTCGTACACGCCCCAAATCAGACGAGACATGACGCCCACGTTATTTGCCACAGATGCAACCAATTTTACCGAGGAGAATTCGCAATACGCATCAGGTTTGTTGCTCACAAAGCCAGAATCCTTTTCGAGTGTTCTGTAATTGCTGTGAATTGTTTTCTCCTTGACGTGCGACGTTGTTTCAGTGTCTCCACTCGGCTGTTTCCACGGCTGCGTCTGCTACTATTCATTTGACACCAAAGCCAACACGATGGACTGCAGGCACAACAACATGACAAACCTCCCAGATAATGTGGTCATGGGAACAGAACATTTGTCAATGGAAGGAAACAACATCAGAGCATTGAGACTTGTCAAACAAGAGCTGATACAAGTCAAAGTCTTCGACCTGAAATTCAGTGGCATAACCACCATTGGTGATGCAGCAATGCAAAATCTTCTCGTCAGCACCCAAGAACTCATTTTAACCCACAACAATCTGCATGTTTTACCAATGTCTATCCAAGCAGCACAAAATCAAACAAAACTATGGCTTGGTGACAATCCTTACGAATGCAACTGTGACATGATGTGGATGAGAGACTGGCTGCTCAACGCAACAAATGTGATGGACAGGGACAACATGACTTGTGCTTCTGGTGAATGGAAAGGTGATGCTCAAATTGTGATATTGCTCAGATTGTGACATTTTGTTCAAATTCAATTTGAGTTCTGTTGCGTTTGTTGTTTTTCATGTCCTTGTTAAATTTGCTTCACAGACACACCCATCTTCAAGCTGGACAGGGCCTTGTTGGGCTGTCACGGGAGTTTTCCTTTGAAAATGACAATTCTCATCACATCGTCAGCAGTGATCTTGATCGCAATCATAATTTTCATCAACAGAAAGTGGGAGGCTATCAAATTCTTCTTGTTTATGAGATTCAACATTGCAGTAAATGATGATGAGCCAGAAAACCTGGCAGAAAGGGCATTTGATGCCTTTGTGATCTACAGCCACAAGGACAGAAAATTTATGAAAAATCACATTCTAGTTTACCTGGAAGAAGAGCTGGGATTTAAATTGTGTATTCACGAGAGAGATTTTGTTGTTGGTGAAACCATCTGTGCGGGAATAGAAGCTGCGATCAACCACAGCAGAAGGATCATCATGATTATCTCAAGGTAAGTGTCGATGCACACCTTGTGTTTCATTCAACCGTGTCAGATCTGAGTCCAAGTCAAGAAAGTGCTGTGTTGTGATTTTCCAGCAACTCCATCCAGGCGGGTTGGTTCCTGAGAGAGTTTCACATCGCGCACGAACAGATGATTCAGGGACGGAGGAAATTTCTCATTCCCATCATGCTGAACAAAGTCCAAGCGAGTGCCATCTCCGATGCAGATCTGAGACTGTACATTGAGAGTTACACCTATTTGGAGTGCGCGAACCTGGTGAAAACTCCTTCTTTCTCGTTCCTCAGAGACGTTACAAATTTGCTGCACGTGAACAATGACACACGTTCAATGATGTCTACTTCATTGTGTTTTTCCGCCTCAGCACCAGATGAAGAAGAAGCTGCAGTATGCCATGCCCCGAGTTCCGCTTCACAATCTCAAGCCAGGAACCGAGAAATCGCGCGAGAGAAGTTCGTATCAAGACATCACCAATGTGAGGACAATGGCAACGTTAATCGCCAAGAAGAGAGGACAAATCGCTGCACCTTCACGGTGTGACCTCGAGTTTGGAACCAGCGCGAGGCCTGGATCTACCGTCCCTGGATCCGTCACTCGAAGCGCCAGGACGTGTTTGAATAACGCGGCGCAAACGAGCAAATCAGACACCACCACGGGGCTGGAAATGGCGACGAAACCTCATCGCAATGGGGATGAAACTGACCTGGAGACCAGGCGGCAACCCACGAAGAGCCCCGTGTACAACATTGACAGGTTTGGGTTCAGCGCGACAGAGCGGACGCAGCTGCGGAGCCTGGAGCGGAGGCTCGGCAGGTCCTCCCGGGGCAGGAGGCTCAGGTTCGCGGTCGTGGAGAGCGACGACGACGGCGACGCTTCGTCGGACACAGACGAAAACGACTCTGATTCTGGTGCTACCTCTGTGGACACTGTGAGCACACAGCTCTGACACTGGTGTTGTCAGAAAAATGGCTCGTACATATGACTGAAAGCTTCAGATTCAACTGATCCTGGGGAGGGGCCTGGACTTCTGATCCCCAAAATACGCCATCTCCCCACTTGGCGCAGTTTGTGGTGCTTCTCCAGGTCCGAGTTCCTCTCTTCCCAAGCTCAGACCGCGACGGCCCTTCATCTCGATCTGGTGACGCTGCGTACACGCCGCAACGCACGAGCCTCTATCAGGAGCAAGAATATGCGAACGACTCGCGTGGAATCATCGTGCCCGATTTGGTACAGGAAATCCAAATGAGTCCCGAACAACCGCGAATATTCTTGCTTGAGCAGTGAGCTCGACTGCTGGTCTTCCATTTTGTTTGTTCACAGCACATCATTGAACGTTTCAGAGGAGAAATAAGACGAGCTTGTGTGCAATAAATGTCGTTTCGTTGTTGAAATGTATCACCTGAGTTCAAGTGTGTTCCCCAAAAAGAATTGCGAACTGTCGCGGAAAGAACGGTGAAGCAAAACATCCGAGACAAATATGCATGGATTGTCTTCCTAAAGTAAGAACAACTTCAAGCAAAAGTTTGGACACAAAACCGATTTCCTTCAGTTCTTGCCTTTTTTAGCTGTTTGCTTTCAGCCATATGGATCACAAATTTATGAAGTATCATGTACAGCAGTTCTTAGAGAAGGAACTAGGGTACACACTGTGTCTACATGAAAGAGATTTTCTTGTTGGAGAATCCATCCCTTCAAATATAGAAGTGGCCATCAACCACAGCAGAAGAATGATAATGATACTTTCGAGGTTTTCACCTGACTCTTCCACTAATGGCTTCCGTTTTCGTATGTTGCTTGTTTTGACATTCAACCTCATGTGAGTGAAGTTGACCATTGACTTTTTCAGAAACTCTGTTGTTGCTGGGTGGTTTCTCATGGAGTTTCACATTGCTCACGAAAAAGTAATATGGCAAAGGAAGAAATATCTCATTCCACTAATGATGGAAGCGATAAAATCTAACGACATACGAGACGCAGATCTGAGGATGTACATTGAAAGTCACACCTACCAAGACTGCACAGATCTGGTGAGCAGAACGTCGCAAGGTCCAAGAGTAAAACTTGCATTTGTCCAGAAAATGGGTGAACACTAAGTTGCCTTATTGACAGATGTTCACTTTCAGGGGGTGTCAAGTCCTTGTTTATTTTCCCATCTGGATTCTTCCGCACTGTTTCCAGCACTGTTTTGTCGATCGACCCTCACAAAAACACGTGTTGTTGTCTTGTTCACAGAAAAAACATGAAAAAGAGACTTCATTACGCCATGCCCAGAGTGCCTCTTCGAAATCACAAGCCACAGAAATCCACGCAAATGTCAACTTCTCTTGTTGGCGCAATGGCAAAAAGGATAATTGAAGCCAGAAGGGGGCGACAAATGGAAGAAAGACCCTTGAAGATGTTCGGTGGAGACATTGAGCACGGAGAGTCCGAAGACGACGACCCCGACGATGACATGAACATTCATGACAACGCAATGCCGCCCGCACCAACACCTGAAGCTGACGTACATATCCCAGTCAGCAAAAAAGAACTCAACCAACAGCTAAACATAGACAGGGCAGAACTGGATGTGATAAAAAAACTTAGAAATGAGATTACAAAAGGCCAACAGAGGAAGAAAGAAGCTGAGAGTGGTGGTTGTGGAAGGTGACAGTGAAGAGAGTGAAACTGACGAGTGTGACAACGTGAGCCCGTCGGACGAGTGTGGGGCAGATGGAATCGAGATCCCGGTCGAGGTGGCTGTGCACAATGTGAACGTTGAGGATCTAGAGACAGAAGGCTCTGGCCAAAATCTTTGTGAAGAGGCAGATTTGCGCGGCACGACGGACGATGCACCGTCTCACACCGAGGAAGACGGAATGGCGAAGGAAGAAGAGAGTTTGGACGAGGTTCTCAAGAGGAAAGGGTGCAGAATGACAAGGGTCAGAGGTTTGCTCAGAGGAAAGAAAACAACAGAGGGCAAACTTGATTCTGAGGAAGTGAATTGGGGCTTTGAAGATGAGTGGCCCGAAGATGAAGGAGAGATCCCTCTCCTGCCGATGTAGCATTTCACTGTTGCTCACAGACAGTACATGAGATTGGTGTGAATGTTCTTGGTTTGTTTTTGATTTTCTATTTTTTTGCAAAAAGGGATAATGTAAAACCGACATTACAGATCATCTGTAAGAACGACGTTTCGTTGATGTTGGCGTTTCTTGGTTTCTTTTGTTGGACGCAGGTGGAATTTGCCTCGAGGTAAAATACTAATCTGAACAGACGTGATGCGAGGAGAACGTCCCCCAATTTACCACTGTTCAAATCTTGACTTTTGAAAGGGAGAAATGTTTACGAAAGAAGAAAGAGTTGTTGCTGTCCCTTGCTCACTGCTTCGATGTCAGTCAAAGGTGTTTGCGACAAGAAGTGGCGGAATTTCCGAAAGCGTTGCTTTGTTTTGGAAGAAAAACTTGTCTGTGGTGCTTTGCGTTGTCTAAGACCAGAAAGCAACCAAAAGAGCGACATTTGTTGAGATCAGGCTTCAGTGATTTGTCAACTGCGGAATGGGTGAAGAACAAAACTTCCTTTTCTGGCGCAATTGAATTTATCCATCAAACTGTCAGAGCTTTGTTGTGATTTTTTTAGCTTCCCACGAAGACCTGACGACAATTTACAAAAATTACAAGTCTTCGTTTTGGTGGAACGACAAGTGCCACTTCGAATTCATTTGGAGACTGGAGTTTTTGGTCAATCTTCTGAACAAAGAGACAAAACCCAGCACCATCGTGAAGCTGCATTTTCCTTCTATTTTCCCGGACAATGAATAAAGCTTCCCCTTGATCATCGCCAATTTCAGTTACATTTTTTCTTGACCATCGTTTTGCCTTGGATGTGATGAAACAACTTCAACCACAACACAAAGTTGTCCAGTCATGCAAACAAAGTCAATCCCATTGCATTCAACCGTCCATCGTCAAAAGCCGAGAGCTACTGAGTCACGAAATCGCATAAATCTGTTCTATCGTCCTCGCATGAGGATCATGACTGTAGGTCGCCCATTTCAGAGAAAGGAACAGATTGAAGATATAAATCAGATGAATCGTGATGTGCATTGAGTGGAACCACAGAAACCCGTTTTGTGTGGCGCAAAATTCATCACAGAAGATTTGATCACGTTGCAACAAGGAAGGAGCGAACAAACCATCGGAGGCTGCAGGTTCGTGCACAAAAAAGGCGCATTTTGCGCCAAACGACACTTCTCAGCCGCGTAATCATGCAACACAGCAAATTGAGGTTGGTGGAATCTGTTGTTCTGAGGCTGTCACTGTCTTTTGAAGCTCTGTTACGTGTTGTAGGCTCCATGATGTCGTTCGGGTCACTGTCTCAGTTTTTCGCAACTGCAGTGGTTGTGTCATTTTTGCGCTGCACAATCTCAGAAGACACCAAGGCGCACACGCCTTGCCAAACTCGTACGTCACAGTCTGCGTCTTTCACTCCATCAAGAACAGGATTTGTTGCTTCTGGCACATTCACCTGAGTTGGCTTTATGTCGTTCTCACCCTTTTTGCTTCATGCGGCAGGTCTCCCTTTGTCTGAAAGTCGTGGTGATGTGTATCACATTCTACACAATGGATCAGACACCAGAACTTGCGGCAAATCCGCGCACTCAGCCTGCGCCAGCCTGCAGCATGTTCTGGGCTTGTACTTCGCCAAACCCCCGACAAAGAGACTTGAAATTATCACTGGTGTCTCTCTTCAATTCAACAAGGCCACAATGGTGAGGAAAGACTTTTGAAAGCCATTCGGTTCAGTTGGATTCGCTTTGCTGATTTCGTTGATCATTTTGCTCTGCTGGTGTTTTTTTCAGAACGCACATCTTGCACTAAAATGTTCAACACTGTCTGTGACAAAAGTTGCTGGGATTGACGATGTTTCTTTGACAGTGAAAAATCTTGAGTTTGTGGAATCCAAGTGGCAAATCGTAAATTTGAATACATCTTTTTCGAATTCCAATTTGGAGGCTCTGGATGTTCGTGTGGAAGGCGACAAGGAAAAAACTCCTGTTACGGTCACGGTGAGGAACAGCAGCCTCGGGCACTTCACTGTCATCAACACCACTCTGTTGTCAATGGAGAAATGTAGCTCCCATGACAGAACAATATCTGCCAATGATATTCTTGTTGTTGTGATAAACTCGAATGTCCGAGTGGAAGACAACGATCACGCGATTCACCGGAGGCATGTTTCTTTTGATCATTTCTGGAAATTCCAACATTTCCAAAACAGTTTTCGACAACTGTGCAGCTGAGATAACACTGATAGCGACCAACAACGGTACAAACGAAGGAGCAGATTTGGCCTCTGAAAATCGAGCAGCTTTGGTCAGAGCTGTTAATTTGAGTCTCGAAGCCTCGAACGATCCGGGTGATGGATTTAATCCTGAAAACTTGACAACAGAGGAAAGAAAGAGTCACTTTATGTTGAGTCATTCGACATTTATGAACAACACCTCGGGTTTTGTTGGTGCTCTCTTCATTCAAAAATTTGGAAAAGTTGGAGTACACGACTCTGAATTTCACAACAACACTGGGAGGAAAACAGGAGCTGTTCACATTCATTTCAGTGTTGCAGTTAAAATCACCAGTTCAGTGTTTTTGAGGAACAGAGGCAAAGCTGCTGCTGCTTTGATTTCATTCGTCGAGAAAACGTTGATCCTGAGTTCTGTATTCAGGGACAACATGGCATCGAATGAGGGTGCGGTCTCCTTGCAAGGACGTCTTGCCTCGTGGTCTGACTTGCTTGGCATGGTCAGCACAATGAATTCTGTCGTTTCGTCTGTTCTACAGCAGGTTCAGAATGAATCTCAAGAGACAAATGAGGCGGACTTCTCCCCGAGTAGATTTGTCAACATCACCAATTGCAGTTTTGTTGGAAACACATCTCCACGCGGAGGTGCAGTGGTCGCAGAACTTGTTTCTTTGCGTGTCTCATGCACACGTTTCAGGAACAATTCAGCCATCAAAAGCACTGGAGCTTCACAAGAATTCTTCGGTTTGGAGCGTACGCTGCCTGTCATGGGAGGTGCAATTTTGACACTCTTTGGAAAATTGAATGTCACTCAAAGCACCTTCAGAAACAATTCGGCAGAACTGGGTGGTGCAATCTGGAGTTCCAGCACGATTCATGTCCATAATTCTTCGTTCATTGAAAATTCAGTCTCTGCAGACAAATATGCTCTTGCTTCTGGTGGTGCAGTGTGGGTTGCAACCAGCGCTGTCGTCAGGAATTCAACATTTGAAAGCAACAAAGCAACCATAGCAAGTGCTGTCTATGCTGGACAAGCAAACATCAGCGAATCAACATTTTCAGCAAATGTTGCAATGGGACAGGCCGGCACAATATTGGCCACCAGATGCATAGTTCAACGGTCCCTTTTCGAAGACAATCGTGCTCCGAATGGGAATGGTGGAGCTTTGCTTTGTTCTCTGTTGTCGGATATCTCACACACGACTTTCATTGAAAACACAGCAATAAGTGGAGGAGCTATTTGTTTACGTGAAGCAAATCTGCTTTGCGACGCTTGTGTCTTCAAACGCAACATAGCCAGGTAATTAGAGTTTCATCCTTCTTTCCTTCTACTCGATAAAAGTCCCATTCCAAAGAGGCCAAAGTTGTGTGATTGCAGCCCTCATAAAGCAACAACTTGTCACAAGTCATGTTGACGCCACAAGAGTGGAAAAGAAAGCTTGTGAGGCACTAGATTTAAACTACAAGCGACCAGTAAAGAGGCAATTCAGAAACCAGCGGAATTTTTTTAGGAAAAAAATAAACTCCCACCGCTGTGCGACCTTCTGGTCGCTGCGAGGTCGCCATGGGTCGCTGTGACCAGAAGCGACCAGAAGCGACCAGAGTTTCACCAATTTCCCATATTTGCATTCACCTTAAATGCATACCAACATTTTCATCAACACCAGCCTTTTTGGATTTGCCAACTGCACTGCCATTTTTGATTTCATTTCAATTGATCAACACAAAATTGAAAAACACACAAATTTCACCAAAAGTGACCAGAAGCAACCAGAAGCGACCAAGGAACCATCCCCAATGAAAATCCAATATATTTTCACAAAATATTCACTCAATTCACTCAGCTTTTACAATCTCATCAAAAACAACCACAGGCCCTTCAAAAATCCTCATCCAGTTCATTTTCAATCTCTTCTCCACATTTTTGCAAATTTTCTCCACCATTCACACATACAATCCAAACAAAATCCATCAAAATCCACCAAAATTTCATGCCATCCATACCCAAACCCAATTTCTCTGTCTCCTACTCACTATTGGCCAGCTGTTTCACACATTATTTTTGGGATATACTCAATATAAACCACCACAAAATTCAAAAACCAAACATGATTTAACCACAAACCTATCTGATCCAATATGGCTGAAATTTGAAATGGTGGTTCCTCTTCTCTGATTGGCTGAACACATGGATGCTGCAATCTGATTGGCTCAGCCTCAAAAATACTGTGCTACCATCTGATATTTTGCCCAAATATGGGCAAAAGGTCATAATGATAACCAATCAAATCACTCACAATTGTGTCAAACCCCAAAACTCATCTGCATCTCATGAATACTAAGAAATAAATAGGTCGGACTTCAGGCGTGATGATCATTTACTCCACACCTAG
>JAAUXT010052080.1_pt1 | contig 11957 bp, 15 predicted proteins | sample 7278171 | NCBI WGS metagenome assembly JAAUXT01 (sample SAMN14350112, study PRJNA611818) | marine sediment metagenome | isolation source: surface marine sediment (1.8m) | place: French Polynesia: Moorea | collected 2018-08
ATTTGACTCGAGTGCGTTCCGAGTAGTGTGTGATGACCTCCAAAGATGGCTCACATGGGCTGAAAAATGGATTTGGCTGATCTGATGGTTTGTGAAATGTTGGAAATTTTTTTCAATGGATCTTGAATTCCTTTTTATGGTAGTTTGGCAAAGCTATTATAACTAACTTGGTGGTATTCATTTATGGATCAATTATGTTTAATTTTTTCAGAATCACAAAAAGTGCATTTTTGGCATTTTATTGCTTGAACATTTTTCTTTTGTTACTGATTCTTGATGGGTATGAAAATTGCAATCTTTGAGATATGGTCTGGAAGATTATCAGTGTTACATGCGTGCCGCTATTTTTGCGTTAAAATGTTTATATGGTTCGAATCACCGCGGACGTCGTCAGGCGCCATTTTCTTCTTCACTCAAGAGTTATTCGCACAGTTGGGGCAGGGACCCTGTGGTCCCGGGGCGCAAAAACCAATAGATGCAAGAGGTGCACATTCCGCCCTGTAGCAAAGGTCGTCCACTGAGACACAGGGCTCCTCCTCCTCGCTGGCCATGACAGGGGCAGTGAAGAGCAGGAACAGTGCAGCCACTGTGGTCAGGAACATGCTGTTCATGGCTATCTGGAGAAAAAGAGAAAGTTAAAGCGTGTCAAGAATGACAACAATTTGTGTCTGGCAAAGTTTAAAAATTCTGAGCTCTGGAATTTCTGAACTTTTTTGTTTGGAGATACTGACAACACTGAAAGTGATCTTCATGCTGTTCCTCAGGAAAGGAGACACAAAAGCAACCTTTTCAGGATAAACCTACAGACAGATGTTCTGCCAACAGGTAGCACCTCACATAACACAGACTTTATGGTTGTGGAGTGGGTTGCACCTTCATGTATGCTGGCAAATTCTGCTGAATGTAGGTTTCTCCATTTCCACTTTCTCAGATTTTACAACATGTCGTTTCTGTCTCATCCCAATTGGTTTCAACACATACTTTGAAAATGCATGTTTTCACCCAATATTGTCAAAATTTCTGCCTGGAAAAAAAAACGTTTCTACGAATGAAAGTAAGCTGGTGTTGTGTGATCGAACCACCTCCATTCAAACATATGATTCTTTCCCGCTTTCCTCTGAAGCTACAACTTCACCCCAGATTCATGTGTATAAATTCACCCCAGATTCATGTGTATAAAACCACTTGCACCCCTCACTCTGGGCTTCTTTCTCTGAAGCTCAGGTGAGTGACAATAAACAGCTCTGAAACCCACACACCTGTGACTCCACTTTTGGAACCTGGTGTATAGAGACAGGAGGTATCAGCTCCCCTCTCCTGATGAATGATGTGAAACTGTTCAGCCAGCTGAACAACTCCGGAACGATGAACACCCATACATAACACTGGAAATAGAGCCACGTCTACCTCTACCTACCGGTCGGCTCACGCTGGTTAAACCCTCTAAAAACTTGCCTTTGTGTCCACTTCCGATGTGAAATGTGTTGCGAAGAGGCTCAAAAAATATTCAACTTGCTGGGAGGCGAGTGTTTTGCTCTGGTGTTTCGTTCAAAGGAAAAACAGCTGTGCATGATAATTTTTTATGGCCTGCATAAATCGGAAGGAAACAAAGAAACAGCCTCTGCTGTCTACAAAACAAAATAATACACCAAAATGACGTCGCGGCCATTTGAGAGGTTTTGCCGATGACATCAAAATGTGGGTTCTGCATTTTGAAACAAAATCTCTCTGGAGTCTCAATTACACTCAGTTTTAACGGACCCAAAAGAAATCAAAAGTTACAAAAGTGAAAAATCTGATATTGTCACACCAAAGGACAAACAATGAACCCAATTCTGTTCCAAAAAAATCTATTCTGAACAGCTTCTTCCAGTCTTAAATTTACACATGTCATTTTCACTTAAATACACCCAAATACACTGAAGTTCATTGAAACAAAAGCATCTGACAATCTTGTGCTTAATTGCACACAAATAAACCCAACTCTTTCCCAGAATATATTTTAAACACTTTCATAAAATCTGATATTTCAACCCAAACTTTGACCCCACCTAAAAACCCACAATTTTTTTTTGAAAATGAACAATTGAATACCACCACTTAAACATGGAAACAATGTACTATATTTCATCAACAAAACTATTTTTACCAAATTTTCATATTTTCTGAGATACATAGCAAATTTGTGCAAGTATGTCAAAATTTGTGACCCCCCTCCAATTTGAAACTTTTGACCAGAAGAACCCAATCATAGTAACCTCATAAATTCATTCCTGGAGCATCATCCTGAACCTAAATTCAACCAAAAAAATCCCATGATTCCAATTTGATCCTCATCTTCGCCATGAAACTGGTGTACACATTCTTTTAGTCGAGGCTGCCGCTTTCGTTTTCTGTGTTTTAGTCACTCTTTGATCACCGTTCAAGAGCGCAGCCTCCTCAAATCTCCTGAAAACTTGTGACAAAAGAATTAACCGTACAACTCAAGCTGTGCATACAAAGGAATATTGTGCCACCACCAGGTGTGTTTGTTGTTTCCATTTCCCTGATGTTCTGTGAACAGATGTGGTGTTGTGAAGTGTTCAGGAGACTGTCATGTGAATATGTGTGATGTGATTTCCAATTTCAGGTGATGAGGTTGCAGTGAGCTATTTTGGATGAGAAGATGCTACCTCACTCCATCACCAGTTCAGTGGCTTCTCTGGATTCAGGCTCTAGAGATGGTGCATCTCATTGCAACAGGATTTGTTACCTTGTTTCTGGCTTGCAGAAATTTGAAGAAAAATGCATTTGATATTTGTCCACAGGTTTTGAATAAAGTGTGTTCAAGTAAAGGAGCATAAACAAAGCATGGGAACAGAGACTTGTTTGATTTGTGCAGACCTCCAGCAACCAAACACAAGATCAGTAATGAAAAGCAACAAAGAAGAAAAGGCAATGAGAACAAAAATGGAAAAAAATTCCTGCAACTCGTGAACAAACATTCGAAAGAGACATCCAGTTTCCCATCCAGTGACATGTTCCCATGTGGTTCAAATGAACAGACTTGAGGACAATTGGTTTTGTCTTGTTCATGGAGCCTCACTTGGACACAAGGAGTTTCTTTTTTGGCCCTGAGTTTTGTTGACAAGTTATGCTTGAGAACAAGTTGTGAGAATTTGACAAATGCAGGAATGTTGTGTAAAAGATAATAATGTTTCACTCATGATTATTTTTCAGAAGGAAAAGCAGAATGTCAGAAAAACTGATCTCCACAGATTGAAATTGAAACATCACAGAGAAAGTGTTTTTTCCTGAAGAATACAATTACAAATGGTGTGGCCAACAGTGTACAAACATGAAAACATGTGCCTCTCAAACTTTTAATTTTGCTTGTTCAGATTTTATTGTTTGCTTTGGAATTAAAAGTTTCAGCTGAAAACTCATCAAGTTTGTGCAAACATGCTGCAGGTGCCAGAAAATATATGTCCATTTACAACAAAAGTTCAATTTCATCCTCTGTATTTTCTGTCTGGCAAAATACAACTCACCACAGATGAACCAAACTGTGAAAATGATGAACAAGCCTCACAGGTTTTGCCTCTGAATTTTGTTTGCTTGTAATTTATTTCTGGCTTTGAAACTGAAAGTTGCTGCTGAAATTCATCAGGCTTGTGTACATATGAACATCTGGCAAATTTCTAACAGATCTGAGTTCATAACAAAATTCATTTCACCTGCTGAAGAAAAACAGACTTTGAGAGGTACTTTGTGGCAAAATTTATTTTGTCAAATTTCATTGTTTCCCTTTGTATGTGCATCTGGCAACCCAAATATACCTCAGTATCAACTCAATATTATTCATTTTGCAGGAGTAATTTTGTCAGTAAATCAAGCTACTGCTGTGAGACATTGAAAGTGGAGAAACAAGGATGCTGCACCTGTTTGCAGTTCTGTTTGGCCTGGTGGTATTTGGCCTGCAGGATTCTCATGCTGGAGGTATTTGATTATTTCCAATTGTATCTTCCTGGTTTAAATGGTTACTATTGCCTGTTTGTGTGTGAAATTAAGGGACCAATGCTTGGAGTAATTCTATCTCTTGTGCAGTGTCAGAATGCAAGTACACCAAGGAAGGAGGAGAGTACAGGGGATCCATGACAACCACTGTGACTGGGAAGACTTGTGCTCAGTGGCCCAAGCTGAGACTTTATGCCTCATCATCTTTTAGCAGTTTGGGACGCAGAATCAAAGGAGACAGTGGTTTGTTTCAAATGTGCTTTGGTTGGTGTTTTGTTTTGGAAATAATCTTCAAGAAGTTTGGGTGATTTTTGCACCTTTGTCTGTTTACTTTCAGACAACTACTGCAGGAACCCAGATAACCATGGCAATGGACCCTGGTGCTATGTGGCTGATGGCTCATGGGAGCTCTGTCCTGTTCCTTACTGTAGTAAGATTGTTGCAATAAAGCTACATGTTGGAAACAGTTTGGAAAAGTTGTTTGATGTGAGGGCCAAAAAATGCATCTGTGACTGGATGCCAAAAATTGGAATGGCAGATGGAACAGAGGAACAATCAGGTAACACATAATTTCAGATTGCAAAATGTCAGCACATGGGACTGAGTACAGAGGAACTCAAAGTACAACAGCCTCTGGGAGACAGTGTCAGAATTGGGCTTCAGATTCTCCCCATTCAACTTCCTGGAACAATGACCCAGATGTGATGGAGACACATGGACTGGAAGGTTGGTCCCTGTTTCTCAAAGGCAACACATCTCACATTACCAGTGCCTATCTCATTCTAATTTTCATTGCTTTCACAGCAAACTACTGTAGAAATCCTGACAGTCATGCAGATGGACCTTGGTGTTACACCACTGATGCAGAGAAGAAATGGGAAACTTGTGGAATTGCTACTTGCAGTCAGTTCTTTTGTTAATGTGTATTTTGTTGATTTTTTTCTCTCCTTTGGCATTTGTCAGCTGGGAAAATGTGGTTTTGTTTAAAATTTCAGGTTGCAACCAGTTTTCTGTGTACACAGCAAAAGCGTATTCTGGAAGTTGGGAGGAAGTTTCCGGCATCAAGACAGAAGAAGAATGCAAAAATCTGTGCCTCTCCAAACTCATGACTGAGTGCAGAGCTTATGAGTGGAGGTACTATGATGATGTTTTCACCAAGAAATGGATCTGTTCTCTCTTCAGTCAACTGGCATTGGTTTTTACCCCAGTGTATGACCCAGAGCAGAGCACTTATGCCAGAAGAAAGTGTGGTATGTATGAAGAATCAAGACAAAAAATCTGGAACCTGTTTTTAGTTTTCCAGTAAGTTTTATGATTTGTGTTTTGTTTTGTTGCAGACTAGTTGGGAAACTACACACAGCTGTTTGACCAGGACTTTGAAGTGTAGTCCACAGATTATCTCCTGCAACTCAATAAAATGCATCAAGAAAATGTGTTCAGTTTTTTTCTCCCAACATTGTGAGGAAGAACAAAAACATGCAATATAAATTTGTTCCTTGTGGCCACATATATATGCACAGTATGTCCCACAATACCAGGTTCATGTACTTGTCACTGTGAATGATGACAAAGTTTTGGTTTTCGTCAGGGAATTTCTGGGAAGGTCATCTCTTCTCAGAATATACTAAACTTCAGAGAAAAAATATATCCTCTGACCTGTCCTCTTGCTGGTTGAAAAAGCATTTTGTGTTCCTAGAAAGCAAGACACATTTCTGGGTTACCAACACCAGCTGAAAGTGGGCTGCATCCTTCTTTGTCTTCAGAGAACCAGAACTGTATTTCATTTTGCTTGAAATTAGGATACGAATGAATATCCGACACAATTTCCATTTTGTCTTTTTTCCTGTTTGTACCAAATTAAATTCCATTGTGTTTCTACTCAATTTCTTTGCCTGTGTCTCATGTGTTACTTATTTGAAGGAGTAAACAATAGTTTGGAACTGTGTTTCAAGAAAGCAGCATGAGTGTCAACAGTTTATTCAATCCATTTTACCAGAAGAAAAAATATATCTTTCTGTTCAGTACAAATGTGGCATGCATGTTGAATTGCCAGCAGGACTGCAGCATCATGTCACTCCACAGCTGAGTTCCTGATGTTTACAGTGTAGTATGATATGCATGTGTGGAGCCTTAAAGTTGAATTTCACACACAAAACAATGACTTGAGTGACAGTCATCCACAGAGAGGCCACCTCTGGTTTTATCCAACACTGCACAACCCCCAGCATGGTGATCTGGTTCACCCGCATTCCACAGTGATGCTGGAACAGAGGTCCCAGTGTGCATGAACTGAAAAAAATCAGTGCCATCCATGAACAAGACTCCAACCCATGTCACATTTGTATGTTTGTCATGCATGAAGGCCGCCACATAGTCCATCTTCTGAAAAGGGTCACAGGAACATTTGCATTTTTTCTTAAAGTTATTTGAAAGTTTTTAAGCATTGACAAAACACGCAAGTATTCAAGAGAGGACCTAGTTTGGTTGAAAAATATCAAGGTTTTGACAACAATACCATCTGGGAGTCCAGCTCCAGCAAGTGGATGCTTCCTTTCAGAGACCGACAGCTCTGTACTGCATCTTGCCAATCCATCCCAGGACAGTGCATCAACCAGCAGCCTGCGGCAGTTGGTGTGAACTCAGGAGGGCACACATCATTTTGTGTTGTTCCATCAGGTGTTGTTGCTTCAGATGTTGTTGCTTTAGTTGTTGCTTGTTCAGTTGTTGCTTCTTCAGTTGTGGTTTCTTCAGTTGTTTCTTTTGTTGTTGCTGCTTCAGTTGTGGTTGCCTCAGTTGTTGTTGCTTCTGGTGTTGATGCTGTTGCAACTGAGTTGACCCAGATGCCCTGATTTGTTGAGATGTTGCAGTGTCCAAATGTCAGGTCTGCAGCAACTTTCTTATCATGCATCAAAATCTGACAGAAGTATGTTCTCTCTTTCCATGCTTTGCTCATCACTATTGCAACACAGTTCTTGTCCCCTGAACATTGATCAAAACATTCATGACCAATCTGGATTGGAAATACTTGTGTAGATGTGTGTCTCATAGTGAAGTCAACCTTCAGTGTCCTGAACCTGGTGCAGTTTTCCTCAGTGTCTGCCATGATGGTGATGGTCAGAAGATACACACAGCGAAGGAACAACTTGGATAAAGAGCTGAGCATCATCTTCAGAAAGTAGCCTTGTTTTGAATGTTGTTGTTTGCTTGGCAGGCAGGGGCTGGAACGAATCTATGTTCTTCCAGTTGTCTTTGGTAGTCAAAACATCACACTGCATGAATGGCACCAAATGTAGCATTGACTCTCTTTAATGGCATCAGCAATTTGAGGGAAAGGTGGTGATCAATTTGCTAGAAACTCCCTATTTTGGACACACGAAATGATACGTCATTCTGTCACACAATTGGACAAGCTGCACAAGTTGTAATTCTTACTCAGATGACACTGTCATAATCATTGTCTGATATGTGATTTGTGTGGTTGTTATGTGTTTTTGTTGCATCACTGAAAATAACCTGTGGTCATGGATCAATGCAGAAGTTGTTCTGAGCATGTTGAATGTTGTGTCCAACAGGTTGGTCATATTGTTGGATTTTTGAGGCATATATGTGAATTTTTAGTTTCACTGTTCAGTTTTCCCGGCAGACAAACCCAGACGAAATCCTCTGTTTGTTCATTTGTTTGGCTTGGTTGTCAAAAACAACAAATGCACAAATGGCGCAAGAAGTAAAATTGATCAATGAAAATGTCTTCAGCAATTTGGCGAAAAAGCTGGAAATCAATCTTCATTGTGTGCTTGGACAGACAAAGCCACACAGTCAAACTCACCATTCATACACAAAGACAAGTCCACAAAATACACACATTTATTTTTTTCTGCCTCACATTGCAAGTGTGTTTGCATTCATGCTGTTTTTTTATCTCTCTCTCTCTCTCTCTCTCTCTCTCTCTCTCTCTCTCTCTCTCTCTCTCAAAAATATCCTAATCACACAGAGTGGACACACATCGTGTCTTGCTCAATACAACAAAGGCTTGGCTGTGTTCCTGGAAACAGAAATAACACAACAAACAGTATAAACCTGAATTGTACACAAGAACCAATACTGACTGTGTTGTGATGAACATTTGTTTGATGTCTTGTGCTTTCCTTCCTAGCGCCCCCCTCCAACAGAAAAACATACATTGTTTTGGAAAGTGCACCACATGACAAAGAACTTCAGTTTGCCAAACAGCTTTGTGTTGTAATCACAGCAACTAACTCCATGGCAACTCAATGTAGGTTGATTCTTTGTTGCTTCTGGACTGTGCGAAGAGTAGGTGCTATACCTGGCTAGTTTTGTGCTGGGACTTCGACACATTCATTGCGGCTTTCCAAAATCCACAAGGGTACTACCACAATAAAGGGGAAACCTAAAACCCTAGGTTATTTTTCCAAGTGTTTTATTTCTCCAAGCACAAATTAAACAAGAGGCCTTTACATTGAGGAACACTGCATCATGAAACAAGGCAAGATATTAGAACTTCTTTCACTTGAGAGAAACAGGAGTGAATACATTAAGTGGTTATGGGATTTGTTTTTGTCTGTATTTATATATTCAAATGACTGATGACGTCTCAATGAATCTTTTCTCTAGGTAACAATGAAACCATGACTGTGACTTCATGATTGCAGAACAAAGCTCAGACACATAGTTCAGACTTGACATATGAAGCCAATTGGATTATCACAGTCTGCAAGCTTCAGGCCACCATCCGCTGCATTGAGGAATACACAGTCCCCTTGAGAATGGTTTGGCTCATTTGCATCAGCCCACAGCCCAGTGGACACAATTTCTCCAGTGTTGACAAACTCAATCTCATCAAACGTGTTGACATCCCGGGCTCCAACCCATGCTTCATTGATACCTTCCATCAATGCTGACACAGCATTCAACTTCTGAAAATTAAATAGGCAAATCCTTTTTTTACCTGACATAATTCAACAAGAAAGTGATTCATAGATTGTGTGTTTCACATATTCAATGTTTTTGTTCTTGTGCAAGGTACCTGGTCACTGATGTGTCCACGGGACAGTTTTTATGTCGGAAAGAAAGCATCAAATTTCACAAAAAAAAAAAAATAGAATAAGGATTTGTCCTGAAACAATTGTTCAATTTTGTGGACAGAAATTCAGACTCATCAATGAAACCTATGCCAAGAACAGAACAACTAGAAAGGCTTCTATTTTGCCCAAAAGGTGTGGACATATTTTTACCTGTGATGAGTCAGTTGTTGCCAGATGGACTCCAACTCCCATAGAGCTGCACTCCTGCTCAGCAGCATCCCAATCCAGGGTTTGAGTTGAGTCCAAGAAGAAGCATCCCTCACTGGTGGCAGTGAACCCATCAGGACAGCTCACTGCTGTTGTTGCTGGAGCCGTTGTTGCTTCAGTTGTTGTTGCTTCTGCTGCTAGTGTTGTTGTTGCAGCTGATGCCACCCAGATCTGTTGGTTTGCCTCAATGTTCCTGGCTCCAAATTCCTGGGCTGAACCTTCATTCTGATGCAACAGAATCTGACAGAACTCTGACTGGTCTGTAAACGTTTTGCTGGTCACCATAGCAACACAGCTGCCGTCAGCAGAGCAGTGAGCAGCACATTGGTAACCAAACTGCACAGGAAATGTTTGTGTGGATGTGTAGGTGACACTGAAGTCAACCTTCAAAGCCCAGAACCTTTCACAGTTTTCATCAGTAGCTGCCAACACTCCAATGCTCATTACATACAGACTCCCCACGAACAAGATGGCTGCCATGCTGACGAATCTAGTCATACTGTTTTCAGGTGTTTTGTCTCTTTTGTTTTAATGTTCAGCTTCTGTTTTCACGAACAGTGATCACAAACAGTCCTCTGGCTGTTGTTCTCCCGTAAGTTGACATTGGAGCTGAGGTAAATTGGCAACACCACTGCATGAGTGCTGTGCATATTGCATGAGATGGCCCTCAGCCTCAGCATTGTCCTTTTGTTAACCTTTTGTTGTTGGCTTGGAGCACATGTTGAAACATTGAAAGGTAAGATTGATTTTGATGCAATGTTGTTGTTGCACTGCGCGTTTGACTCTTGCAACACAGGACAAAACAGTCGGGATGAGGGTTCTTCAGGCTTTTGGTTTGTTGACTAATCTGGCGTGCAAGGCTCGTCTTGGGTCACCCCTTCAAGCAAAACACCCTTAAAAAGGGGTGAAATGCTGTGAATCTATCTCGAATCTGCCTGAAATTTCAAACAACTAAAACTGCCCTGGCAAAGCCCCCAAAGGCAGTGTTTGGTTGGCCAAACAAAATCAATTTCCATGCCACCCACCCCCATGTGTGCCCCCCTCCCCTGTGTACCAACCCCAATTGGTACACCTATCCACATCAAGACCTTCCGACATGGGGAACCAGCCCAGCCCCCACCCCTGTGGACAAATTGTTGGGAATAGCTGACAGCTTGGATTTTGTCTGTGCTGGAAGGACATCATATGCAGTTGTATTAAGTCATTCATCTCAAGTGAAAGCAGCAATCTCACTGCCATATTCAGCCTTTGTTCTACAACAATACCTGAGTGCAGCACCCTTTCAACATCAATCATTGATCAATGACACTGACAATTTTTGAATGAAACCTGCCCACACATATGCAATGCTGTACAATCCAGCCTGTGTATGATATTGCTCTCAGCTTTCAGGCTGAAGTAACAACCATTATTGCTATTCAATCCCTGATAAACATGATGATGTGCAGACCAAACAAAATTGTATCGTGCTGATAGAAAATGAGGGTCATCTTTTGGGCCCAAAATGGTCACCCCAGTCAATGTCCACAAGAAGTGTTCTCCATTCAGGAAAAGAACAAAACCAAACACTGATATTTTGTCAAAACCATCTGCAAACAAAGAAAGTTCTTGTTTGCAATCCTCTGCCCACAAAAGATCCACACACCCGGAAGCTCAAAACAACAGTGTCAGGTGCGCATCAGCACATTTTGACTTGTTTGAAGCTTTTGGAACAAGGGGTTGTGTTTGTTGGAGTTACCATTGAAATCACCCAGTACATTTGAAAACATACTTGATATGAATATCTTCAAAACCTCAGGAAACTATCCCAACTGAGGTTTTGGCTGCTTGTCAGACCTGAGTAACCAAACTCTGCATTTTTGAAAATGACAAAAATAGGAGGAAACACAATCAGGGGTGGAGGAGAGTCATTTGTTCAGCAAGCAGCATGTAATCAAGGAAAATATGTTCTTGTTGGACTCAATTTAATTAGATATCAAAATGTTAGGTGCTTCTTATGTCCAGTCTTACATTTTTTGTCAGTCTTTTTGTTAAAATTGTCCAATCAAGTAACAATGCTCATGATTTCTGTGAAGCAATGTATGGCTGTGTGATGAATGTGCCTTTGTTGCCTGGACCATCAGGAATCTGGAACTGACATTGGGAAAGTAGTGAGTATGGAACATCCAGATACACTGCTGGCACAAAGAGGGTTGATGACATTCACAAATTGCAAGAACATTGCAAGATAAAAGAATTACAACAAGAGCTTTGTTTGAGCAGCTTTTTTTTGTTATGTTCTGGATTGGATTTGTGTGTTCCACCAAAAACAAAAACCATCCCCCTAAGTTCTCTAAAAGGCCAAGAAATGTCAAGATCAGCCATGAAGCAGTTTGAAAGAAAAATACACCAAAATGGCATCACCATGATTTGAAGGGGCTTTGATTATGACGTCACAATATGGGTTGTGCAATTTGAAACTGGATCTCTGAAGGGCCTCCATTGCAGTCAGTTCTTACAGACCCAAAAGAACAGAAAGTTACAAATTACAAAAATGAAAAATGTAATATTGTTACACCTCATTACAATTAAATAAACCTACCTCTGTTCCAACAATCCATTTTGAAAAGTTTTACAAAGTCTCAAATTCAGAAGCCTTACCTTTTTGGTCAA
>JAAUXT010143153.1_pt1 | contig 11957 bp, 18 predicted proteins | sample 7278171 | NCBI WGS metagenome assembly JAAUXT01 (sample SAMN14350112, study PRJNA611818) | marine sediment metagenome | isolation source: surface marine sediment (1.8m) | place: French Polynesia: Moorea | collected 2018-08
AAACAAATGCAGAGCAAGACTGTAAATAGTTACATTTTATGAAGTTTAAAGTGATCCTGTTTTGGCCAAGCTGTGGTCAGATTGGAAACAAGCTGCTGCAGTACTAAAACTAAATAAATAAAATGGGGAGGAGTGTAAGTGTGACGTCAGCGTCACAATAATATTAGGACGTTGTTGATCGGCAGAATGTATGAACAAACCAAAAGGAAGTATTACTCTTATTTGGTTCACATGTTGTGCCCCTGTGACGAGGAGTCTGGACTTTCGCACTGGGATTATGTTCCCGAGAGCTCGAACTTTTGTCACACCGGTTTCGTGATCAACAAGATGCGTCACAGATGTGGTGCTTGAAACGGATCCGTGACAAAAATTTGACCACAAGATCAAGTTGTGTCCACCGAACACCACAAATTGCGGTGTATACAACTAGCTTTAGTGAGTATCATTCCGTCAGTCTGTCGACGCAACTGGCAGAATGCCATTTCGGCAGAGGTGCGTCGAACATTCAGATGTGCTCGCCGAAGAAAAATGTTTTTCTCCGAATTTTCTCGCCTTTTCACAAACGGGAGAAGTCCAGCGTGCCCGAAAGAAACATCGCAAGTTCAAGCATCACGCGTTCGATAGGAACAGTCCAGCAGAGAGGCGGCACAGATTTCTTTCTGTTGTGTTTTGGCAGCTTCACCTGAGTTTTGTCGCGAAGATTTTCAGTGTACAAAGCACGAGCAGACTTGGGCCAAAAATATCAAACTCCTCCACGTGTGCTGGTTCTTTCACACTCCCAAGCCTCCGGCGTCTCGGCGCCTGTGTAATTACAGCTTGGGAGTTGGGGTCACCAGTCATCCCCTATCATCAGAAGAATGTTCGGATTCAGGTGAATTGAGACCCCCCCCCCTCTCCCAACACAAGCACCGCCAAAAGTGGTCACTCCTGGTCTCAACCGAAATTTGGAAACAGTGGTGGTGACCTGTGATCTCTGGTAAGAATTTCTCAGTGGTTTTGTTCACCCTGATCAGACAATGGTATTGGTGGCCACACCTGATTTCTGTTCAGAATTTCTCAGTTGTGGTTACCCCTGATCAGCACTGAAACTTCAGTTGTAGTCACTCACCAAAAATTACTAGCCACTCTGATATCATGCTGGGAATTTCTTTGCAGTTCTCACACCTGATCGCGACCTTTTCTCTTGGTTGTGGTTGCAACGGATCACCACCAAAAATTTGTCAGCAGCAGTGACACCCCTGAGGCGGACACTTCGGGATGGTCACCCCAAACCAGTCCTGAAAATTTCTCAGTCAACACCCAAATCACCCCCCCACCCCCCCCCCCTTTCAGCAGGTTCCCTGGTGGTGATCACGGGTCATCACGACCGAGTGCGCTCGCAAAGCGCCTGTGTTCAAAACTCGTGCCTTGTCATAAAACAGTTGCAGAACTGGTGAAATACTTTTGTGTGAAATTACGTGGTCTTGGTCAAGAAAGCAGCCGTCAGAGATCACCCTTTCTCTGATACCTTGTTGTGTTGTTCAAAATGATAAGCTCATGAAGCAAATATCAACACAAACAGGTCACAAGACTGGGTACCCAGAGAACTCATTGTCCCCCCTCCTGTGGACCTCCGACGAGGACCGTTTGTATCCTGTGCAGTGCACAAGCAGGGCTTCCTCTCCACATTGAATTCCCTCGTTTCGCTTTTGCCTTTCCCACAGAATTTTGTCGAAACAAACACCGGAACTTGGCGAACGTGAACTGCAAACCCTGCAATTGGAATGGCACAAAGGTGTTTTCTCAGGAGAATTTGACTGGTACTGAGCCGCGTTGTGGTGTTTCACACTTTCAGTTGGTCCAAATCTGCAGTGTGCAATGGATGGCAGAGCGCAGTCAGTTATTTTGCCTGGTGACAGTTCTTGTTCGCAGTGCCAGACGCGCAGGTTCGCACCGGTGTGTTCCGGATGCGGGCGGATCCTGCGCGTGCGTAGAGAGCACCTGGCCACAATCCGGGGCAGCAACGGATTCTGTGTGAAACACCCGAGTGAGAAGAAGTACTTTTACGATATCGTGGACAGGATTCCGGATGTCGCCACCGAGTTCTGGGTCAAGGTACCGAAGCTGTCTTGGTTGATACTTGCAGGAGTACTTGTGGGGAAAGCCACTCTCGGGCTGACGAGCTGTGCACTGGAGAGTGATACCACCATCTGTAGCACCCAGCACGCGCAGCTGAAGTGCCTGCGAGCTCGCGTTACGTCTAACGGTGTGTTCGTGTTTCTGTGTTTGCAGGGCGCCCAGGTCTGGATACCTGACCCTGATGTGGTGTGGAAGGGGGCATCGCTACTCGAGGACTACAAGGATGGGAAGAAACAAATAACCCTCAAATACGAAGGCGAAAATGAGGTTTGTACCTGCCGAGCTTGTACCTTTGTACCTGTCGATCTCGAGAACGTACGGTACATCACCGCCGAGGAACGCCTGTCGTACCTTCGAGAATTCTGTCCAAACAGTGTGCGTGGTTATCGTAAATTCTTCTGTTGAGAATTCAGCGACACAAAGACAAACTTGTGTCCTTCTCTACCTTGCTCGGTATTTTCTTTCCACTGTTCAACTTCCACTATGTGGCGACCTCGTTTTTAGTCTTTGAGCTTCGTGTTGTAGCAAAGCAATTTTTCGGCTCCTTGTCAAAGCTTCACACGTCTGACAAAGTGGGATCTTCTCGCTTGAGGAAGTGGTCTTTGTAGACGCACCAGTTGATGTTTTGTTTGTAGATATTGAAATTCATTGTGTTTTGAACAGAGAGGCGTTGTTGTTGAAAAAGTGAGTATTGCTTGTGTAAGACGGACAAAAATGATTGCCAGCAAACAATCGTTCTGAAACCTTGCATGCGTCATGTGATTTTGTGATCAAAATTAACTTCTTATTTGCATGTAAATTTATCACACATCGTGCCACACATTTAAGCGTCCATGAAAAGTGAGACAAATTTGGGCCGGTTCCTTCCTTGTGACAAATGCACTTGTTCCCTGTGAATTGTTTGATTTTTGCACCTGGACTCAAGGTACCTTGACAGCATGACACTGAGTGACCGAGGTGTTGGCGTTGACTGACACGTTGAGGGATTCGATCATTCGTGAAACTTTCTTCGTTTTGGTGGGTGGGTGAGCGAAATTGTGATTGCAAGCCTTACGTTGTCGGGGTTGTTAAAGAAACAAAGAATCCACACATTGAAATCTTTGGCCTTCCCACAATTCGTCAGATATCGAAGGCCCACAGTCCAAACACAGCCAGAACACATTTCCAAACCACCGAGTTTCTTGAATGTTGACCGCTTCTTTGGTGTACCAGAAGATCTGCAAGGTAAGAGACCGAGATGGGCACAAAACCCAGCTTCGTATCACTTCCTTGTGTCGTTTCCTGCCACAGGAACAAACGATCAAGCTGAAAAGCAGAGACGACCTTCCTCCGCTGCGCAACCCGGACATTCTGGTGGGGGAGAACGACCTGACCTCGCTGAGCTATCTCCACGAACCGGCAGGTGAGCAATTCATGCATAGTTCGTGCGTCTGCTCCATGCTGCAGGAAGTCAACTGCCAAAAGTTTTGTTTTCCCCCTTTGTGAGATTTTCTCGGTGGGTATCGTTGCCACTGGAGCGATCGCTGTTCCCTTTCAGTTGTTCAGTTGTGAAACACTGTCCTCCCTCGAGGTGACAGGGTCAGGTTCACGACACGTACCGACCCGTCGGTTCACGTCCATTGTTTGGCTCGGACCCGTTGTCTGTTCTCGCCCTCCAGTCTTGGTTGTGATGAACGGCGCGTCTGTTGAGTTGATCGTGGCTGTGAATATACGTATCACCTGTGTTGTAGTGAAGCCTGACTCAGTCGCAGGTTTCATTTGAATTCTGCCTGAAATGCCCGACTGAGACTTGATTGAACGCAGAACTGGCTGTTCCGTTAATTTGAGGTGCCAGCTGCAGGATCGACTCATTTTTTCGCTCAATTTGGTGCCTTCACCAATGGTGCCATGCTTCCTCGAAGTGCTGCTGAATTTGAGTCGGAGAGTCTGGGGCCAAGTCTGATCGTGCCTGTGAATGATTTGTTCCTCTGACTAATGTGGCTGCAGCGTGACAAAATATGTGCGCAAAGTCGTGTGTGCCGTCCCACTATTCTGCGGGTTGAACAAGAATTGCTTGTGTGGGGTTTTGAGCGTCACGAACCACGAACTGTGGTACCAGTGGCTCGTACACATTTTGTGCAGATAAATTCACAGAATTGGTTGTTGCTCCTCAGTGCGTGGCTTCTCAGCGTTGAGCTTTGCTTTATCGCCAGAGAGCGAGCTGAAGGTGGCTGATGGTTTGTAAAACAACAACGTGAACAGTTGGGGTAGTTGTCTGGCGAAGCCAAGTATACTGACGTGGAGAACAGTGCAGCCAGGTCTCAGTTGCGCATTTCTTTCAGCACCGTTTGATTGTGCAGCGCAAACTGCGACACAGGTGCCAAATTGTGAGTTTCCAAATTTGGCACGAAGCCACGATTCGTCATCGTTTGTTCCTGAAGTTCTGCGACTGTATCGTGTTTGTCATGTGATATTCATTTGCTGCGCTTGTATTCATTGCACACTCCAAAAAGTCGAAGTTTTCAATTTCATTCGACCCTCATGTTGTTTTTGAGCCCGCGGCCAACCGACGCACCAAATTCTGGTTTCAAATTTTACCTTTTTTTGGCCCAGGGTAAACAAGCGAAAATCGAAAAGCCTTGTTTTCAACTGCTCGTTTCAAATCTCGCTGCTTTCTGTGCCACGGGCTCGTTGATCTTTGATCTCTTGTTGTTTCGTCCAGTTGCGTTAGTGCTTCGTGGATGCTTCAGGACTCCAATCCGGTACCAGCACGCAGATGTCTGACGTGACAGAAAGATTCATCAAATTGAAAGGGATCGGTGTCCGGTGCTGCGCACGCATCAGTGTTTGCACAGCGTCCGCAGGTCCAACACGGGAAAGGGCGGTTCCGTTGTAGAATCCAGACAAGTTTCTCAGATGAGCGTGAAGAAATCACCTGAGACACAGTTGTGGTACGTTGCGATTCACCAAGCGTTCGCACGTGCCATTTCCCGTCTCAAAGCAGTGCCGAGGAGGCAGGAGGTTGCAGCCAGTTGAGTTTGGCAACCAGCAGCAGCATCAAAGAAATAGTCGCATTTCACGTGCGATTAGGGCTTTGTTCTTGTATTTGCACGAGAATTGGCGTCGGCTGTTGTTCGGCCTGACAGGCCCGCTGCAACTGACCCAAGGAACAGGACCCCAGAGATTCGCTCCAGTTCCAGGCGCCATTGGATTTCCTTTCAAACAAATCAAGTGTTCTTTTTGGAACTGGAAGAAATTATCAAGCATTTGCAACTGACATCTCCACGTTGGGTCTCAAATGGGAATTTGTTTGCCGACAGTCTGATCGCAGGCTCTGCACAAGGCGCGAGGCTGCCGCGCACATAATTGGCTGCACCGCGGTGCGGTGACCGCGTGTCGTCTGCGGAACATCCAGCTCTGCGCGTCCTGCCGCAGCCACAGTGAAGCACGTCTGGAGATTCCTGGGGAATTTTCCAGGCGAAGACAGCTGCATTTTCATTCTCACCAACCATTTGTCGTGGAAAAGTTCTGCGTGTTTCGTTCTCAAAGAACTGAGCCAGTGGAACCAGGCAGGCAATGAACTTCGATCTTTTTCTCCAGAGATCACTTTCAGCATGCTTACAAGCTTCAGCCCAGGCAGAAACCACCCAATCCAAACAGCTTCTTCATGTTGGACCACGGAGATGTGGCCCACGAGTCGGGAGGCCATTCGGGAGCCGCAGCTCATAAAGTCTGCTCTGCGACTGGGATTTTTGTGATGCCTTGGGCTTCGACGATCCGTTTTGCGCTGCTCCAAAATGAGCAGATTGGTGCTCACGACAAGGAAAAATGCGATCAAGTCGCGCTCCGCTGCTGCTGCTGAACGAGACGGGTGTGGCAGCGTGAAGCCACCAAGCGTGGACATTCTGTGAAATATCTCCTGTGCAGCACTAAAACTCGCTCGTGCAGCGCATTTGTCCAAGAATGCAGCACCGAAGGCGGAATCAACAAGTTCGAGGGACCAGCTTTCGGAGCCGAAATTGACGTTGTTCGTGTGACCCCAGCAGGAACTCAGTGGATTGTCTTTTCTATTTTGCAGTTTTGTACAACCTGCGGGTTCGGTTCTGCGACAGAAATGACATCTACACATACTGCGGTGAGTTTTATTCCTGAACCGTTGTTTGGTCGAGTTTGAGTTGGTAGAATACGGCAGAAACGATGCTCTCGCTTTGTCGCCAGGTATTGTTTTGGTTGCGATCAATCCGTACCAGTACATGCCCATCTACGATGTGGACACGATCCAGGCGTACAGCGGCCAGGACATGGCGACCATGGACCCTCACATATTTGCTGTGGCTGAGGACGCATTCAAACAGATGTCAGGGTGAGTTCTGCCTCAGAACAAGGAACCGAAAACAGTGCATAGACACAGCCAACTGCAGTCCCGTTTTCCAGTATGCAGAAACTTGACCCTATCACATATTATGGATCTACACAGATCCGGCCAGGAGAAACAGAGGCATTTCATGTCCATACTTTTGAGACGTACCAGTTAGTTTATTGAGAAGCACCACAGGAAGCTCGCCCCACTCCGTCGTGGCTTCAGTCTGCTCACGCGCTGTTCTCCTCTCGGGTCGCAGCTTCGACGAGAACCAGTCCATCATCGTGTCGGGCGAGTCCGGCGCCGGAAAGACGGTGTCGGCCAAGTACGCGATGCGCTACTTCGCGACGGTCGGCGGGTCGGAGGCGGAGACGCAGATCGAGAAGAAGGTGCTCGCCTCCAACCCCATCATGGAGGTGCGCTGCTCGACGTGATGTGTTGTGAGAAGAGAGGGTTTCTTTGCGGTTCATGCAAGAGTGAGATGTAGATTTGTTTTCATTTTTCATGACACAGCATTGAGGATATCAAAAGCAACAAGATCTCTTTCAGTGTGGTTGGCTAAAACATACGAGTCTTTCAGGAAGGAGCGTGAAAGATTTGAGTTTCTGATAGTGGATTGGTGGCTTGTTCCTTGGGATTTGGGTTTCATCCTCGCTCACTCTGGAGTAAACAGTCACGTCCTATGCATGTTCTGCAGGCCATTGGCAACGCCAAAACGACGAGGAACGACAACAGCAGTCGCTTCGGCAAATATCTGGAGATCGGCTTCTGCAAGAGCAACACGATCGTGGGCGCCAACATGCGCACGTACCTGCTCGAGAAGTCGCGCGTCGTCTTCCAGGCGCCGCAGGAGCGAAACTACCACATCTTCTACCAGCTGTGCGCCTCCGCAGATCTCCCCGAGTTCCAGCATCTCCAACTCGGTGCGTCGTCAAGATTGTGATGTGGACATGTTTTCCACCCTGGGCCCAGGGATCAAGGGGTTCACCGTCGAGTGTTGTGTTCGCAGATCACCCGGACACGTACATGTACACGAACCAGGGCGAGGCGCCGCTCATCGACGACGTGAACGACGCCGAGGACCTGGAGAGCACGAGGGAGGCCTTCAGTCTGCTGGGTGAGCACTCCGCGCCGCTCGGTCCGCTCGGGGCTTGCGCTGTGTGCGTGCGGGAGGGTATGTCATCCAACGTACGTTTTGTTTTTTGAAAAAGGCATCAACAAAGCGAAGCAGCTGGAACTGTTTCGAGTCCTGGCGGGCATCCTGCACATGGGCAACGTCCAGTTTAACGAAGACGACGGAGAAAGGTGCTCCATACCGGTACGTCTCCGTCTGTCTTGCAAGAATTACTGCTCCCGTTAGTTCAGTTGTGACGACCACTGTACTTGGTTTGGTGCGACCACTGACGGTGTTTGAACTGCAGAAGTCGGACGAGTACCTGCCGCTGATGACTCAGATCTTCGGCGTCGAGAAGGAACAGATGCGCACGTGGCTCTGCAACCGCAAGATCGTGACGGCGCAGGAGTCGGTCGTGAAGCCGCTCACCGTGCAGCAGGTGCGAACACGTGTGTGCGTGTGTCTGTGTCTGTGTCTGTGACTTTGCGTTTGAGTTCTGGCTCTTCGTAAATCGACGAAGGATCGTGTCGTCCACCAGTCTCGCGTCACGTTGCCGTCTCTTCTCGTTCAGGCGATGGTGGCGCGGGACGCTCTGGCGAAGCACATCTACGCGCGACTCTTCAAGTGGATCGTGGACGGCGTGAACAAAGCGCTGGTGGCGACTGGGCACAAAACCAAGTTCATTGGTGTCCTCGACATTTATGGGTCAGTTCGTGAGTTTGGTTCTGTGCGCTTCGTCAAGAAGCCGAAGGACTTGAGCGACTGAAAACTGGACCCACAGAGTCGGAGGTTATCCATATGAATCGTGTCAGTGTGCAACGCGTGTTGTTGCGATTCCGCAGCTTCAACATTGTTTTTGGATGTTTTTGGTCGCGAAAACCACAGAATGGATGCAGTTTGGTGCTGACGATGCACGGCGTGCATGGTGCGGTTCGGATTTGTGTTGTAGATTTGAGACGTTCGAGATCAACAGCTTTGAGCAGTTTTGCATCAACTATGCGAACGAAAAACTTCAACAGCAGTTTTGTTTGGTATGTTTCTCTGGTCGTCATTCATTCTTCACTTTTTCATCAGAACCAAACGGTTTCAAACATTCTCACTGTAGTTTTCTGTTTGCAGCATGTGTTCAAGTTGGAGCAGGAGGAGTACGTGAGAGAAGAGATCGAATGGTCTTTCATTGATTTCTATGACAATCAGCCATGTATAGACCTCATCGAGGGCAAGCTGGGAATCCTGGATCTGCTGGATGAAGAATGCAAGGTGCGTGCGTGTCTGTTGAGAGGTACGGCGCAAACCGCAACGTCTACAGTTTGACTGAATTGAGACTTGACTGCAAATTGTTTGTAGATGCCGAAAGGCTCCGAGGCGAACTGGGTGCAGAAGCTGTACGACAAACACACGAAGAGTAAACACTTCTCCAAACCGAGGATGTCTCGCCAATCGTTCATCATCCACCACTTCGCTGACAACGTGGAATATCAGATGGACGGATTTCTCGAGAAGAACAGAGACACTGTCCTCGAAGAACAGATCAACCTCTTCAAAGCTAGTCAAGTGAGTACGAAGCCTGTGTTGTTGTAGTGACACGTACAGAAAAATCCCGTTTGCGCCACTTCCTGTTCCAAGTCAGGTCCCCGAATGCCTGAGTTCTTGTTGCACGTGGCAGTACGAGCTGGTTGGGGAGCTCTTCTCGGAGCAGGTTTCTGGCCCCGCGCCTTCCAAACGACAACGAGGGGTCGTGGTGCGCGCCGCCAAGGAGCAGCCGAAAGGCACCAATGTCCAGCCAACCAAGTCGCACAGGCAGACCGTTGGCTCTCAGGTGAGTCACGTGTGACTGAGTGTCATGCAATACAATGCCATATTTGTCGGCCTTGTTTCCAGAAATGGACCAGTCACAGGACATCAGCGGTTGATAACAATGTGTCTGTTGTTTTGTTTCAGTTCCGAGACTCCCTCAACTTACTCATGGACACACTGTTTGCAACGACTCCTCATTACATTCGCTGCATCAAACCCAACGATGAGAAGCAGGCGTTCACGTTCGAGCCGAAGCGCGCCATCCAGCAGCTGCGAGCGTGCGGCGTCCTCGAGACGATCCGCATCAGCGCCGCCGGCTACCCGTCCAGGTAACGCCCCGTCCGGGTAACGCCCCGTCCAGGTAACGCCCCGTCCGGGTGACACCCCGTCCAGGTTACGCCCTGTCCAGGTAATGCCCGTCCAGGTAACGACCAGAAACGCCCCGTGTAGGTAACGCCCCATCTAGGTAATCCCCCCATCCAGGCAACGACCCCTACACGTGGCTGCACGAGTCAGCCGTGCAGCCACAGCGAAAAAACTTTCTTTACTTGGTGTGTTCGTGCTGCAACCAAAGCTGAATCATACTGCTTCAGATGGACGTACAGCGAATTCTTCCAAAGATACAGAGTGCTCGCGAAGTCCAAGGACATCAACAGAAAGAACATCAAGAAAACGTGTGAAAACATGCTCGTGAAACTGATCGAGGTGAGTGACCGCAGAACTGGAGACGAACTCGTGCTCCGTGTTGCTCATCAAAAAAGTCGAAACTGAATGAGTCGAGAGAAATGGGTCACTTCTACGGTGTCTTGACTTCTGAAAATCACTGTGAGTCGTTTGCTGGTCAGTTCCTAATTCACATTTCAAACTTGAACCAGATGAGGGCAGTGATGGTAAGATGTGTGCCAGGTCTAGAACTGTAGTGAAGTGTGTTGTCATCATGAGCCCATTTCATTTCATTGAAACAAAGAACGAGATTTTTTTTTTGTGATGAAATGATGCATTCATAGAGACATCCTGGTCCACCAGACGATGTGAGCGCGTCTTTCTCTTTCAGTTTCGAGATTTTGTTGAAAGTTACAGACCTAATTGTGTTTGGTAAATTTTCAGTTCGCATGCCAACTAATAAATCGTGATAAAGGACCTTCAGGCATGAAGTCTTGACCTAGTGCAGTGATATATCTGTGTGACTGTAGACCAGCATCTGGGGGACACTGTCTCCACAAACTGTTGCATCCTTGTCAAAGAGACTGTGCATGTTGATCGCCATCGTAGCAGCGAATCGTGTCAGTTCTCATGTTTCCAGCAGTGATTTTGATCTCATACCTGAAACTGCGCAAGTGACACTGTTCAGTCTCGTTGGTCAATCGTTCATTGCGTTGTTTGCTTTCTCCATCCTCTTCAAAGATGGTTCCTTCGATCTTTCAGGATCAGGACAAATACCAGTTCGGGAAGACAAAGATCTTCTTCCGCGCGGGGCAGGTGGCGTACCTGGAGAAGCTGCGGTCGGACCGGCTGCGCGCCTGCGGCATCATGATCCAGAAGCACATCCGCGGCTGGCTCGCCAAGAACCGCTACCAGAAGATCCGCCGCACCGTGCTGCTCGTGCAGACGCGCGCCCGCGGCATGCTCGCCAGGAGGTGTGTGTGTGTGTGTGTGGCGTGTGTGTGTGCGTGTGCGTGTGTACAGAAGAGGGATCGAAGGGGGGCTCCTGAAAGCGTCATCAAGAAGGCGAAATTTGGGAGTGTGCCGTTGATGTCAACTCGATTCGGTAAATGCTGTTGATGTATTTGCAGGCACGCCTTGTTCCTGCGACAAACTCACGCTGCGACTGTGATCCAATCGAGCTGGCGGCGCCACTTCGTGAGGCAGGATTACCTGCGCAAGCTGAAAGCCGTCAAAGTCATCCAGGTAAAACGGAAGTCAAAACCCAACCGAGATGTGCAAATTTCCTGCAGCTCTCCAACTGAGTCTTTGTGGACAAGGACACGTCATCAAAATCCAGAAATGTGTGTTGCAGTCCTGAAAGCGTTGAAAGTTTTGGACGACGTGTTGTTGACATGTTGCAGGCGTACACGCGGGGCATGTTCGGGCGACGCAAGTTCTACGCGGTGCACAAAGAGGCGCGCACTGTGATCATCCAGGCGGCGGTGCGCGCCTGGATCGCGCGGCAGCGATACGAGAAGACGATGCGCGGCATCGTCAAACTGCAGGGCCACGTGCGCAGGAAGGCTGCCAAGAAGGAGCTCAAGAGACTCAAGGTGGGAACCACCGAGTTGTGAGCTGTGAAAGGAAACTCTTGGTGCTGTGTGGCTGTGTTCTTTTCAACCGACGTCATTCTGCTTTTGCCGTTGCAGATTGAAGCGCGCTCGATCGACCATGTCAAGAAGCAGGCAAAGGGGCTCGAGATGAAAATCATCGAGCTGCAGCAGAAGGTGGACTCGAAGGTGCGGTACCGCACAGTGCACTCTGTGACTGCTTCAGTGGAAAGTTGGGTTGTCAGCCGCGAAGCGCGCTGATACTGGTATCGTCGCGTATACTTGTGACCCAAACTGGGCAAGTTTAGTGGGGGGGGGGGGAGCCCCCCCCCCC
>JAAUXT010006152.1_pt1:2500-11956 | contig 11956 bp, 14 predicted proteins | sample 7278171 | NCBI WGS metagenome assembly JAAUXT01 (sample SAMN14350112, study PRJNA611818) | marine sediment metagenome | isolation source: surface marine sediment (1.8m) | place: French Polynesia: Moorea | collected 2018-08
ACGAGCTGCTCCCGCTGGAAAGAGAAAAGAGCGTGTGTGTGAGTCAGGTGTGCGTGCGTGTGTGAGGGAGACAGGTGTGTGTGTGTGCAACGATGAGGATGAAAAGAACGATAAGGAAGGTCAGCTGCTCCCGCTGGAAAGAGAGAAGAGCGTGTGTGTGTCAGATATGCGTATGTGAGTTAGGTGTGTGCGGGTGTAAGTGATGTGTGTGTTTGTGTGGGTGATGTACAGTATGCGTGTCAAGATGAGGATGAACAGAACGATAAGGAAGATCAGCTGCTCCCGCTGGAAAGGGAGGAGGGCGTGTGTGTCAGGTATGCGTGCGTGTGTGAGGACGATATGTGTGCATACGTGAGGAGGTATTTGTGCTTGTGTGTGAGGAAGGTGTGCATGTGTGCGCGTGAAGTGTTTCTACATGTGTGACTATTGTTTGCATGTTTATCTGTCTGTGAGTGTGGTGGCATTCGTGTGTGAGAGATGCTTGCGTGTGTGTGAGTGAGGTATGCGTGCCATGAGCACATTGCCCACCCAAGCACAATAAACCTACACTCAAAGCAAATTGCAATGGGCAAAGTGGTCATTACAAAAAGCGTGTTGTTTGGCCAGTTGCTCCACGGCTTTTCTGCTGCAAGAAAACAATATACGTCAGCACGAGAATGTCCTTTGAGGCTGTGTGAGCTGTACTCTGGTCCACTTTGCGGCAAAAGCCTCAGTAAAGTTTGTGTCCCTGACTCTTCGCGCTCTCATCTTTCGCGCGTTCTTAGACCCCGTTCGTGTGGCCCAAAACTTGCAATTCTAGAACAATGCCCTGTAATGCAGACGTCAATGTGAAATCTACTCTCATTTCTTTGAACTCTGCGATTGCAGGCCTGGCGTCAGTTGAAATGAGCCTGATTGGGAGCGGCTTCTTCACTGTCGGCCCCCTTGACCTGAGGTACTCAAGCAGAGCCTGTTGTGCACTCGTGAGATCACGCACCCCTGGCCCCTACAGTGGGGGATCCAGGGAGCCTCAACCCCAACCCTTAACATCCACCCACACAACCGCGTGCACACACACACACACACACAGTCACAGACACTCACAGACACACAGCCGCACACACACACTCACACACACAGCCGCACACACACACACTCACACACATAGCCGCACACACACACTCACACACATAGCCACGTGCACACACACACTCACACACAGCCGCGTGCACACACACACACACACACACACACTGTCACGCGGACACAAAAACCCACCCAACAATACACACACACACACACTCTCACACCCCGCCACACACACACACATATGCAAGTGAGTCACACACACACGCACACACACACACACACACACACAGGTGCACCCAAAGGCCCCACGTAGATGCAGGGCCAGTGTCACCAAGCTCGAACCCCTCGACCACACACGCACACGCTCGCGTACAACCTTGCTGGATCCAGTGAGTTGGCGCCACAGCGCACACACACACACGCACACCTGCAGCGGTTCCAACCCATTGCCCCCCTCTTCAACGACAACCAAAGCATGAAATTTCACACCCCGTCACTCCACCGTATTCCAGTGCTCACTGACCATATATGACGCGTGTAAGATATCGTATCTTCCCACTCGTGCGATCCAGCTTTCGCTGAAGTGCTGAGTACTCAGGGAAGCCGCTTCAGCTTACCTGCATAAGGCTGAAGCTACTCTCTGAGACAACATCTGGGCCAATATATAAAAGCCTTGAGGAGAACAGTCTAATTTCTTCACCAGACAATGGTAATAAACTAGTACACTTACAAGTATTACTCTCTGTCTGGTGCACTCAAGATGGAACCCAAGGCTGCAACATAGCAGGACCATGAGTGAGCATCTCTCATGGTCAAGCGCACGGTTAGCCCTTCCGAGGCGACAGAGCCACCCGCACATACGAGGTTGTGTGTTGGGGGGGGGGGCGGCCGCGGGGGGGGTTGGGCGGGGGAGGGGGTTGGGAGGAGGGGGTTAGGGGGGAGGGGGTTAGGAGGGAGGGGGCAGGGGACATTTCCATCCACCTGCCATACACTTCACTACCACATGGTGCTTCGCCCCAAAGGGACTTCGCATAATCATTATGTTTACTGGTAAAGCCAATTGGCCAGTCTGCACTGAGAACATGAAAGGAATCAGTTGTCTTGAATCAATCACCCGTGTCCTTCCAGGCCAATCCTGAGCATGATAAGTCTCACAATGGTTGGATACAACCTCGCAACACATATCTGACGGCTGTGGGCCCTGGATCCGCAGCAGCCCTGTGATTCGTCCTATTCACCGCACCGCGCGCCATCGCAGCACGCACAGCGTTTGACACGAAACTGGCCCTGATTGCAGCCCCAGGTCCTCCGCGGGAACCTGCCGGGGCCGCTCACGGAGTTCTTCAGGCTCCCGTAGCTGTCGTTCGGTGCAGTCTCGGTGCACAGTGGAACTGTGTTCACGTTAGCAGAGGCTTTTGTGTCGTGTTTCTTGGAGAAGTGCTGTTTGAACACACACACATACAAAAGCAGACACACACGTACACACTGAATAGCGCACACTCACACATCTGGACACACACACTTGAACACTCGCACACACACACTGCGCCACAATGTCACACACATACAGACAGACAGACAGACAGACACACACACACACACACACAGACAAACACACACACATACATACACACACACACAAACACACATACACACATACACACACATACACACACATACGCACACACACACATACACTGCTGCCTCTCCTTCTCAGATCCGGCCTCACCGTTCCTCCAGACTCGGTTGGTGGAGCCTGGGCAGACGTCAAAAAGTTTGTCACCCCCCCTCCAAATAAAATAAAATCCCCCTTTCACCCAGTGAAGTTGACCCTCCACGAACCTTCGTCCTCCACCCCCCCCCCAAACATAATCTCGCCTTGTCCTTGACCTACTCCCTGATATGTCCCTGAAACCACGTCGTCTCAGCCATGCTGAATCCCCTGCGCATGACGCATGCAGTGTGAACGAGGCCCCAGACTAACAGACTCTCATGTTCCCTCAGTGAAGTGCCAGGCTTTCCGACTTTGCGCAAAAATCCCCAGAAATTCAAGCCGTTTGCGCAACATGTCTTCGTGGCGAAAAAGTCGTCTTGAAAATTATTTTTTGCAGGATGTTTCATGTCGTCTGTACGATACTCAACATGGCGGATCCAGGATTTTGGTGAAGGTGGCCGACCCCTTGGGGTTGCAAACCTCAGTCGAGGGTCAGGAGGGCCCAGGACCCCCCAACACACACACACACACACACACACACACGCACACACACGCACACACACCGGGATCCACCCAAAACAGGATTTAGTTCTTGGAGTGTTGTGCTCAAAAGAAGCTGGATCTCAACTTTCAGAAGGGTTCCTATGGAAAAGTAGCGTCTTGTACGAAATGATTCGTAAGAAAATTTCATGAGAAAAGAACAAGTGTGAAGGCGTCTCTGAAAATCCCCTCGCTTTCATTCGAGTCTTTTCGCATTTCGGAACAGATGTTGGCAACACATCACAAACAGCTCGTGCAACGTGCATTTCCCACGTAGCAACGCGTATCCCCAGACAACAGTTTGCAGTGTTTGGTGACAGACTTGAAAACTCTTCCACAGCTCCAAGTGCCACATAACTGAGGGGCTTTTCACATTGGGTGACGCGCGGTCGTTTTCTGGGCTGACGTCAAAAATTCCACCATTGGGTTCAATGTTAAATTTTGACGCCGACGTCAAAATAAACAACCGCGCGTCACCAATGTGTAAACCCCTTGAGGACACCGTACTGAAGAAACAGGTTCTCCATTTCAGCCCCGTAGGGAGGGGGGGGGGTCACTCACTCCTCTGCTCCCGCTGTCATTGGAAGCGCATTCGAGTGAAAAACAGCACACACCGCATGACAAATACTTGGCCTTGGCTTCTCACAAAATCTGAATTGTGAGTCACCCAAGTAAAACGCACACTCACGTACGATGCTATACCCATTCTTTGGCCCACCTCAACCTTTTGAGGGAAAATGTTGTTACAAAAAGGTGGCAAGGGCGTCTGATCCAGAGTGGCACAGCCACATCCAGTTTGACTTGGAGACGTATGCCTGGGCGCATGGAGGATGCCCACTCAAGGGGGTGGTTTGAACTCTGGAATTGGACGGGTGAAATATTTCTTCCAGGGATTGGGGGCCAGGGCCCCCTGAACCCGCCCCTGCCCTCGCCACCATTCCTGGGATCTGTAGTGATGTTCGGCTTGGCCTGTTTCACACGGGACGGAACGCGATATCAGAAGTCACGTGTGTCGCCCCACGTGGGAGAAGAGGCTCAGCGCGCGACGCGTCCCGTGTGTGTGTGTGACGGCCGTCCCCGGCCCCGCCCTCAACCAATGAGAACGCACCCGCCTGTGAAATGAGCCACCAATCATCACAGGAAGATGGTGCGGAGGGGTCTCTTCGATTCAGGGGAGACGAGACCACAGAGGACCCAGAAAGCAGGTCAGGTGGGCCAAACATTGGGGAGGACCACAAATCGGGTCAAAATAGCCGATCATCAGGCAAGTGGGAAGAGGGACAAACTCAATGCAAATTTCAATGGACAAAAACATTTGCACCTTCAGTGGCTTGGGGAGAGGGGCTGGACAGATGTTGAACTTGTTGTGGTTTGTGGTCCAGGCCCCAGGCCCCCCTGGATGCTCTGCAGGCTGTGTGGTGAGCATTGCGGTGATGAGGGAAGGACGGAAACAGACCGTTGAATATATGACCGTTCCGCTGCGCACGGTGCCAGAGAGGGGGAGGTGGGAGAGGGGAGGTGCGCTTCAGCGACAGGGGCGGGAACAAAAGTTGATCATCCTGGGGTTGTGGACCAGTCCCCTGGATCCTCCGAAGGACCACGGAGCAGACCGTGGCGCATGATCACACCGTCGTATGAGGTGCGATTCATCAGCCGCTGGGGGTGGGGCATGGTGATCATGGAAGGATCTGGAGGGGAGGACAGACGCAGAGTCAGATTCCTGAACTCAATCAGAAGAGGTGGAGGGAGAGTCTCTCACACACGTGTGAGATAGGACTGGCTGTTAGAGAAGATAACTGTGAAGCGCTGACAGCACTGCAGTTGCTGAGAACAGCAGTAGGAACACGGATGTTTAGCAAATTCGTCCACCCTTGTCCAGTTCGCCCCAATGGCCAAATCAGTGACACAGACACCATTTGGTCACTTCTCATTCACTCATTACAAATTTTAGACAAGTTTGGTTTTATGTGCCACTGATCTGGCAATAGGGACACTGTGCGTATAGACAGAAAGGCCGTACTGAACCTCCCCAATGGCTGTCCTCTGTCAATGCCTGGTACCGTTCACCATGCACTACACTGGAGCCCGAACTGTTGCTGTCGTGGATCCAGGATGCTGTCAAGGTGCGAACTATTTGGGAAAAAGTACTAAATTTTGGGGTCCTTGATACGAAATGGGCCTGCAAAGCTGCAGGGCAAGGGAGTCAATCCCCCTGTATCTCCTGTGCCCACCCCTCGTGTGTCCATACAAATGATAACCTGTGTGAGAAATCCAAAATGTCAAGGCAAAAATTCACGTTTGAATAACAGCCAAGAAAACGAAATTTTTGTCGCTACATTGTAAGGTCGGATGCAGGATCTGGTGGTGGTGGTGTGTGCGTGTGTGTGCGTGTATGTGTGTGTGTGTGGTGTGACCCACCAAAGGGTCCCCATATCGTCACTAAAGTGAGCCAGTCATCAAGCTTGAACCACCGTGCACACACGACTCACGGTTCACTTGGGGGCGACTCTGCTGGGGCCACCCTCAGCTGCACAAAATGGTTGCAAGTTTTTAGTGTGGCGGGGGGGCATACAAAGAAATTTGTTGAGGGATCGGGCAGGCCCACACCCCTGGATCCGTCATTGCATTGTATGTAACAAACACCTGATATCCAGTTGCATTGATGCGCAAGCCTCAAGGCTTCGCTTTTCGCGACTTCGAGTTCACGGTTTTCCTTTCCACCAGTGACATACTCACTGGCAAGCACCATTGCAAGGAGCTGTTTCCCAAAAGACAAATTTGAGCTGGGATTTTCGCCGATTTGGGCCCAAAATTTGGGACACCCCCGAACCTTGAAAACTTTTTGGGGAGTTGAGACCAAATTTTATCCAAACATGTCAGTACGGAATTGAGCTTCATCCATGGTTAAATCAGGAACACCCTTTTCAAGAAACAGCTCACACAACATGGAACCAATCCAAAGCAGGAAGATTTTCGAGAAACAGAGGGTTTTGTTTACGAGCTGCGTGGCCAGATTTGCATGTGTGTGCAGCCCCGCCCCCTGAACACCCGCCACAAAAATTCGGACTGTTGGTGTCACATTCATCCCTCTCTCTTTCCTTTCCTTTTCATACTTTGCTCTAATATGTTAAGATCCCTGTCTCTTCCCCCTTTTGCTGTTTTGGGCGATCCATTCCACATTTCTCACTGTCAGTCCCCGAGATATCTCTTTCCAATAGTCCACCCTTGCGCCCCCCCCCCCCTTTTCCCTGTTGTGTCTGGGCCCCGCAGTCTGTGATGTATCTCCATGTGCAATCAATTACAATTCGCAGTTGTGGTTGTGACGCAGCTTTGGGCTCGACACACACAGTGAAGGGGTTTACACATGGGCAGCGTGGCGTTGACGTCATGAGGGCTGACGTCGAGAATGGACTCTACCATTTTCTGATGCTCTCCATTGGGTCCCATGTTAAACAGGACGTCAACGTCAAAATTTGTTGACGCTGACAGTGACCTTGTGAAAACCCCTTGTCGCACGGAATGCTCACGCTCCTAACTTCCCCAGATAATCCAGAGGGGTGGGGACCGACCCCCTCTCCGCAGCAACCACCTTGCTCTAGTGTTGCCCATGTTGTGACATCACCAGGGGTTATCACACAGGCAGATTTTTTGACGCTGGCGTCAAAAATTTTGATGCCCGGGCGTCAAATTTAACATGACGCCCAATGGAGAGCACCAAGAAAATGTTCCAGTTCATTCCTGGTGTCGAGTCAAAATTTTGAGGCTGCGTCATCTGTGTGAAAACCTTGTCAATAAGGGTTTACACGTTGGTGATGCGCACGTCAAGATATTGATGCCCGCATCAAAAATGTGTGATCAGTCTGGACGGATAATTTGACACTCTCCATTGGGCGACATGTTGAATTTTGAGCACACTAAAAAAATTCTGACGCCGCCCAACCGCGGGTCACCAACGTGAAAACCCCTATTCCTAGGTGGGAATAATTCAGTGATTTTGAAACTCAAATGGTATTGTGGCATCATCAGTGGTGTCAAAAGCCTGAGCCAATAGGGAGGTTATGCAACGAGGTTATGCAACGCCAACCTCAAAAAGTGTTTCATGATTAAGGGTCTGGACCGATAATTTGACGCTCTCCATTGGGCATCATGTTGACTTTGACGCCCGCGCGCCAAAATTTTGACGCGCGCGTCAGAAATTCTGACCGCCGCCCAGCCAATGTGAAAACCCTAATTGGCCAGTGCCATGGAAACAGTTCTCTTTTTGACATTGAGATTGGCCTCAACGGGGCTTTCAGTGAAACATGGTTGCATAAAGTCCCCTTCAAGGGGTTTCTTGCACCTCAGTACCCCAGCCATCCGGAGGGTCCTTTTGGATGAGGTTTCCTGTGTACATCAGGGTTTTGTTTTTGTGCAGTGTTTTGTTGATGTTACCAGTTCAAACTGGCCACGTCCATAACATTCAATGGTCTTTGTGTGTTATTCAATGTAAAAAGCCAATGGCATCGGGACCAACAAACAACACAACTCACCCAGTGTGCCTGCCTACATTCAGTGTTCACTTCTCCTTGACTTACATTGGCACAAGACCACGAGTCTTGGGTTACATCCTTACAACGCGCAACAGTCATTTCCGTACCGACCTTCGCACAGACAATGCAAATGACACAATAGGGACAATGGGCTTCGTGCTCGAATCTTTTTAAGTGAATCTCACGTTGGTTTCCCTTGGCAGTTGCGTGTGGCGGGGTCCTTGAGGCTCACGCCTGTCCATTCCACTTGTTGTGACCCTTGGGTTAGGGCCCCTTGACCAATTCTTGGATCCTCCCTTGCTTGACCCCTGGATCTGTTGCTGAACTCATCCTGGACAAAGAAGCACAGATTTGCACGATGCCAGGTTTTCTCCACCCCTGGGGATTGTGATGCCTGGACCAAATTCTGGATCCCCTGGTGCAATGCCTGCATCCCCTGGATGTTGAAGTGGGAATGGGTGAGGCAGCAGGTGTTCTCTGCTGAGCCGGCTTGACCTGTGCCCTGGAAGGGAGAATCAGTGGGACTGTAATCTTAGTGAGGCCACGGAGTGCAAAATCCCCCTGAAATACCGTGTTGAGCCGGTCTGTTCATGCTGGATGCGCCAAGCATTGCGTCCACATCGGGGTGGGACGGAATCACTGACCCACCCAAATTCTGAATTCAATGCTGGCCTGGATTCAATTACTCAAATATTTCAACGTTGCTATCAGGACCCCCGTTGTGTCTATCATTGGTTCATCCTTCTTCTAATTGCACTGGATTTGATACTCCACGGGACTTGGACCATCACATGCACACCCCTGGATCCATCCTCCCCCACAGGCCAGCCAGCCCCCCCAAGGAAAAGAAACACAAAACTTTCTCTTCAGTCCCTGGATCCACCCCCCTGCAGACATGAAATGAGCCACCTGTGCTCTGCTTGAATCCGATCCCCCCTCAGACCCTGGATCCACCCCACCTCCTCAGACCCTGGATCCTATTCCTCAGACCCTGGATCCACCTCCTCAACAGACCCTGGATCCACCGCTCAATCTGGACCCAAATCTCAAGTATGTGACGGGAGATTTTGATTTCGCGGCGGAAATGAGTCTGTGAGCGGAACGTCGGGGAGTTAATAGGGTTCCTGAGAGACGCGACCCGATCCTGTACCCAGGGATCAGCCCGCTGCGGCAGCGAGGGCCACTTACAATGCTGTAATTATGTCTCCAGGGCCCGAGGGGTTCACAGTATGTGCGTCATGTGCCTCTAGCATTTGTGTGGTGTGGTGCACCACTGATCTGTCCAGTTGGTGTGGTCAATCTGGCTTCACCAGTTGGTGTGGTGAATCAGGCACCACCAGTTGGTGTGGTGAATCTGACCCCACCAGTTGGTGTGGTGAATCTGGCCCCACCAGTTGGTGTGGTGAATCTGGCCCCACCTGCAGTTGGTGTGGTGGATCTGGCCCCACCAGTTGGTGTGGTGAATCTCGCCCCACCACTTGGTGTCGTGGATCTAGCCCCACCAGTTGGTGTGGTGAATCTGGCCTCATCAGTTGGTGTGGTGAATCTGGCCTCATCAGTTGGTGTGGTGAATCTGACCTCACCAGTTGGTGTGGTGAATCTGAC
>JAAUXT010062776.1_pt1 | contig 11956 bp, 10 predicted proteins | sample 7278171 | NCBI WGS metagenome assembly JAAUXT01 (sample SAMN14350112, study PRJNA611818) | marine sediment metagenome | isolation source: surface marine sediment (1.8m) | place: French Polynesia: Moorea | collected 2018-08
CTGTCATACACATTCAACACACAGATGCTTAGCATTGTTATGAATGTGTTGTTTCAAATCATACCGACAATGCAACTTCCAAGTACAAGTTGATCCTGCTATATATCACAGTCAATGCTTTGAAACATATATAATTGTTCTCGGCAGAACAGACTCTCATTCACGCCATACTCGATTTACGCCTTCCACTACTACCACCGTCCTTGCAGTATACCCTTTCCACCACCTCCACCCTGCCTGGCCCTGCCTGCCCTCCACTTGCCCTCCTCCCTGCCTATTTCCCCCTGTCGGCTGGGGTGCTGTCCTTGTCTCATCCAAATCTTGGTGTGAATATTTCTCACTGTTCCAAAACTTGCATCTGAGCACCAGATCCCGCATGTGCTTCTTTGATTGATTTGAGAGTTTCAGCAAAGTGCTCCGTAGACGTAACCCACACACGTACGTAGCTCGTTGATGCAACACCCCTCTTTTGGAAGAGTCCCCAGATGGAGAACAGATGAAACAGATACGATTTCAAAATGGGGTTTGTGAGTTCTGTTGAAACGTGATGCCTTGCTCATGTGTGAAGCGATACCTCAAGCGTCTCATTCCACAACTGTTTGCAAAACTGTGGATCCTTCCACAACAGGGGAATTGCATCTATAGTATACAGGCTATGTGCTACGTGTACGTTTTCTGGCTACGGGACGCAGTACTGAAACTCTCAACTGAGAGCGATTGGCCAGTTGGAAGATAGAAAAGACGTGATGGACCTTTCTCCACTTCTCCTTGTGTAGCTCTACCGTCTGAGTGCACATGGCTGCTACACAATAAAGGGAATTACACCGGTACTGAACAGGCGAAAACATTCCAGTGCATGGCAACCTCTGCCTTTCGGTCCTTGAGATCAAGTCCTGGATCCACGCACGCTCTGGCGATATATGTGTTCTGGCACTTGTAGGACAGAGTGATCAGGTCTTGACTGAAGTCTGACTCAACAAACGAATGCGAGGACGATGTTTCCAGGGTGCAGGGGAGCCTTGGCCTCACGAGGCCCCCCGAATAGTTCCACCCATGAATTCCTTACGCTTTGGTCGAGCTGCCGCAGCGCGTAGTCTGCACACTCGGCTAAGTTCGGCTCGTCCCACGCGCATGCTCCGGAGGCGCATGAGCACTTCCGGTACGCCTTGCCTGAAAAATTCCAGACTATTCAGCTGATTTGTTGAGAATCGATTGTGTCGGGATTCAGATCTGCGGATCTTCAAGCCAAAAAACATTCCCTTTGTAATTTTTGTTCTTGTTGCTCACGATATCATGGACTCACTGCATGCAGGACACGACTTGGGAACTTTCGGCCCAGACGAACCTCCCTGATGTGTTGATGTTGTACATCCAATCAGAGGCGAACATTGCTGCAGGGGACCTGGCAAATTGCACGACAAACATATATGCACGCTACTTGGACAACGAAAACGGGCATGCAGGGCAGGGCGTCCAACATGCACGTGCAGAAGCTGCTACCGCATTCCCGACCTGTGCTTCCAGCATGTTTAGTGGTTCTTGAACGCACTCGTCGATTTGTTTTGGTCATTTGTTCAAGATCCACTAAACATGGTGGAAGAAACATCCTGAACTCCAGATCTGGTCTTGAGTATCCACCTTTTGCATGCAGTCTCGACAGTTACACTGTCTCGACAGCCTTCAAAAGGTGGATTCTCTGGACGAGCTCTGGCGTTCAGGAACCTATGCAAGACGTTCTCTGTACCATGAAGCAAAGCAGGGCAGTGCAAATCGTGTTCTTTCTCCCAATGATTGTCGTGGTGTCGATGTCCATGACCAATGATGTTCATGCACCAGCAAGCGCAGACCAGAGTACTCGTACCAGCATGCGTGCGTGCATGACAAAATCCAACATGGCTGTGTTTTCTGTTGTCTTACTGATTCCTTTCTCTGTGTACGCTGGATTCCAACCATGAAAGAGAAAATTATCATTGGAACTTCAAGAAGGGAAAAGGACACTTGTCAGGCAGTTCACAGGGTGATCCAAATGGGGAGGCCCTTTCGTGAAAAGACGTGGAATGTAGGATTTTTGCTTGTCAGCGCATGAAAAATGTCAGAAAAATGCAAGGGTCCCCCTTTCGTGACAAGGGCGAGCCGAGCGAGCTAAAGCCCCAAGTACAATGCTCGCTTGGGTGCCTGCAAGCAGGTCTGTGCCCGTTTGGTAGACGGAACCTTTGAAGGTCTTGAAGTCAAATCTGTGATCGGTTTGATTGTTGAGGATCTCGGAGGGGTTATGTGGCAAGTGAAGAGATTCATCGTTGGTGGTGCAAAATGGGGATCACACAAAGTTTTTCTCGGGTTGCGGACTCCCTCACGTTGCGAAAAAAGGTTTGACTCTGGACTCTGCGTGAATGAACGCGTCGTGACTGGGAGTGGGTATGGGAGGATCCAGGAACCGATGACTCACCAACACTCTGCGTTTGTGTTTGTGAGACCTTTCAACCTGGTTCTGCTAAATTGCACGGCAAAATTGGTTCGGGAGTGAGGAAGGTCCCAAGCCCTCTCGATCCGTTGACAGTGCGCCTTGTGTTCCGTCTTTGTCAAACTTTATGGGTGACGCGGCGCACACGTGGGTCCCTGGCTTTTCTGTCACTTGATACTGCACCGCAAGTGCACAAAACAATGTCCACTGACTTATGCAGTGGTGTACGTAACGCGTCATGCGTCTGCTGTGCACCAGACGACCTCACCGATCTCCTTGTCGTTGGGGCACGGCTGGATGTCGGTGGCGTTCTCTGGTGTCCTGCTCCACCTGATCCCGTCGTGAACCTCATCCGGGCACGAGTTGGACGACGTCAATCCTGAAAGTGTCGAGCAGTCCAGGATTCGTAATTGCTATTTAGTGCTGCCGTGCACTGCGGACCCTGACTCGGAACTTGCCATCGAGATGCTGCAGTCGATCTGCAGGACGAAACAGGTGGGTCCAACACGGTGGTCCGGCCTCGGTCTCAGCCGGGCTGCAATCGACCCTCAGAGGCGTAAAACAAAGGAGGGTAAATTCTGCTGGAGAACGTGGCTCTTCCCTCTGGGTCCACGAGAGTACGGTTGTTCAGTGGGCTTCGGCTCATTGATCGTTGGGGGAATTTGCATTGGGCACGCATGTTCTATGTTCGTCACGGTCGATCCCCGGTGTTCACCCCAAAACAAACAACATGTACTCGTATGTACAGAGTGTTGCAAAGATCGGGGCAAATCAAACACGGCCAGCATGCAGCTGGAGGGTAAGGACCCATGTTTGGCCCCTTTGAGGCAGACCCCAGACCGACCGACTGAAGTGTCTGTTTCTTAGACTTTGGCCATTGGAATCCAATGAAAATGGTGCAAAACGTGCTTCTGCCACAACGTTCGACACGAAAACAGCTTATTGTTTCCTGGAAACATGAAAACTGAGTCAAATTTCTTCACACCTCTCTCAAAGATTCTCTTCAGCCTCAATAGAATTGGAGCACGATGAAATGAAAAGTTCATGTTCGTCTGACGGTACCGGTAATTTTCTTTCTTGGAAATGTGAGATATTTTGATCAGCTGTCTCCATGGCACATCAGGAAATTATTTTTGCCGCATTGTCCGCACCCTGTGCGAGTACATCTCAGATGACATTGAGCTGACAAGGTTTGAAAGTTGTGAGTGTGCGACCGAAAAACGTGACGTGGGTTTGACATGACTCACGTGCCTGACGTGCCTGACGTGACTGACGTGACTGACGTGCCTGATGTGACTGATGTGACTGACGTGCCTGACGTGACTGACGTGCCTGATGTGACTGACGTGAGTGACATGCCTGACGTGACTGATGTGCCTGATGTGACTGACATGCCTGATGTGACTCACGTGCCTGATGTGCCTGACATGACTGATGTGCCTGATGTGACTGATGTGACTGATGTGCCTGATGTGACTGACGTGAGTGATGTGCCTGACGTGACTGATGTGCCTGACGTGACTGACATGCCTGATGTGACTGATGTGCCTGACGTGACTGACCTGCCTGACGTGAGTGACGTGCCTGGCATGCCTGACGTGAGTGACGTGCCTGACGTGCCTGACGTGACTGACCTGCCTGACATGAGTGACGTGCCTGATGTGACTGACATGCCTGACGTGCCTGACGTGCCTGATGTGAGTGATGTGCCTGGCATGCCTGATGTGAGTGACGTGCCTGACGTGCCTGCATGACTGACCTGCCTGACGTGACTGACGTGCCTGACATGAGTGATGTGCCTGATGTGACTGACCTGCCTGACATGACTGACATGCCTGACGTGAGTGATGTGCCTGACGTGCCTGACGTGCCTGATGTGACTGATGTGCCTGACGTGCCTGATGTGACTGACATGCCTGATGTGACTGACCTGCCTGACATGAGTGACGTGCCTGGCATGCCTGACGTGAGTGATGTGCCTGGCGTGCCTGACGTGCCTGATGTGAGTGACATGCCTGATGTGCCTGATGTGACTGATGTGCCTGACGTGAGTGACGTGCCTGGTGTGCCTGATGTGACTGATGTGCCTGACGTGAGTGACGTGCCTGACGTGCCTGATGTGACTGACATGCCTGACCTGCCTGACGTGAGTGACGTGCCTGACATGCCTGACATGCCTGACGTGCCTGATGTGACTGATGTGACTGACGTGCCTGACGTGACTGACGTGCCTGACATGACTGACGTGAGTGACGTGCCTGACGTGACTGATGTGCCTGACGTGACTGACATGCCTGATGTGACTGACGTGCCTGATGTGACTGACCTGCCTGACGTGAGTGACGTGCCTGGCATGCCTGATGTGAGTGACGTGCCTGACGTGCCTGACGTGACTGACCTGCCTGACATGAGTGACGTGCCTGATGTGACTGACGTGCCTGATGTGACTGACGTGAGTGACGTGCCTGACGTGCCTGACATGCCTGACGTGAGTGACGTGCCTGACGTGCCTGCGTGACTGACCTGCCTGACGTGACTGACGTGCCTGACATGAGTGATGTGCCTGACGTGACTGACCTGCCTGACGTGACTGACGTGCCTGACGTGAGTGATGTGCCTGACGTGCCTGACATGCCTGATGTGACGGACGTGCCTGACGTGCCTGACGTGACTGACGTGCCTGATGTGACTGACGTGCCTGACGTGACTGACCTGCCTGACGTGAGTGACGTGCCTGGCGTGCCTGACGTGACTGACGTGCCTGACGTGAGTGACGTGCCTGACATGCCTGATGTGACTGATGTGCCTGACGTGAGTGACCTGCCTGACGTGAGTGACGTGCCTGACGTGCCTGACGTGGCTGGTGTTACTCACGTACCTGATGGGACCCTGACGTGGCATGACTCGAGCACATGCCCAGCCTGGCCGGCGATGTTGCACGTGTACACTGCCGACTCGGCGGCCCCGCGCACGTGGAGGCGACTTCCGCCCGGCTTGATTTCCTCAATGACCTCGTTGTTGACCCCAGGTTCAGTCAACTCCAGCCCGTCACGAAACCAACGGAAACTGCCAATTTCATGAAAAGACCAAGACATTCAAAGGGGAAAACGAGCAAAATGTGCCAGAACTCGACAACAAGACCAGAAAGAGGGATATTTCTTTTCACGTGTCGAGCCTTGCGGTGGCAGACACTTTCCTGGTGTCAATTTCACAGGAACCAAACAGGACTCCAAACTCCAACTTGTTCTGCTTTGGCAAAATTCTTGGCCACCGGGGCTTCAGGCGCGACGTCATTTTTCACGCCAACGAATTCTTCGGTCCCACGTGATAATCTTGTGCCTGAACCCAAAACATCCACGCGGCTGACAGGAACCCCAGGACAAATGGATCCTGCGTAACAACCAACTCCATATTTGAAGTCCGTTTTCTGAACGCGCACGTACGTACGTGAGTTGCGGGTCGTGGTTTCGCGCGAGGCATGCGCAGATGAGGTGCGCGCCGGGCAGCACGGTGGCGGCGAGCGGCTTCACGCTCGGCCACGGACGCTTGATGAGGATGACGCGCAGCGCCGTCGACCGCGTCTCCCCCCGGTACGTCGCGTCGCACGAGAACGTACCTGACGCCAACAGACAGTTTTTGAGGAGAAACTGGCGTCAAGGTGCACGGGGTTTGTTCTTGTGTTGAGATGGGGGAACGTGAATAAAATGGCACAAATTAGACAGGCAGACGTTTGCAGAAACAGAAAGAGGCAGACAGATAATTTGTGGAGGGTTTTTCTTTCTCGGGGAGAGAGAGAGAGAGAGAGAGAGAGAGAGAGAGAGAGAGAGAGAGAGAGAGAGAGGAGAACACTCCCAAATCCCCGGAAGACCCAATGGAGAAGGTCAACGTGTCAATGTGCCTGACAACCTCAGTCATACTGGGGCTCCACCGTAAGGCCTCTCCAGAATCCACTCCAAGATGGTGCATGACACTGTTTCCTTCAAATGTCGTTCAAATGTTGTTTTTGGAAACGGAAATAGCCTCCGATGTCAACGCGACACACAAACGTCACGTTGTGATTCAGGGAAAGGTGCAGGTCGTGACGCCTTTGACCCTGAGAGTTGTCTTTTTGTAGAATCACGACACTGACACCACAGAGTGTTTCCAGAATGACAACCCTCGTGGATTGAATTTCTTTCTCAAAAAACGACTTTGGAAAAACTTGCAAGAGATCATTTTGCAGAAAGACTTGTTGGAAAAGAAACAAAGAGACGGAGCTGGAGGGACTTGGACCTCCGTGTGACGCCAGGAAAATGTGGTTCCTGATGTTGTGCGCCATTTCTTCTTGTGTGTTGTACGCCGGTCAAAATTTTAGAACAAGGACGACACTACTGGAGCTAGATCGGCATGAAGACCCAGGAACGAACCAAGTTTTGTAACAAGAGTCCCCCCTCCATTTCTGGTGTTCATTTTGTTATGTTGAGATTTGGAGGTCGGCCCGTCCTTGAGCGTATTTCTTGCGTCCGCTGTGCACAACGACTCATCCCTTTCTGCCAAATCAACAAAAGAGACGCTGACATTGCCATCTCTTTGAAAGCAAATTGATTTGACAAATTCAGCACGAAGCCTGCTTTGGAAACAAATACCTCCCAGGCGCTACACACCCACGTGAAGTCCCTTTTGTCACGCGTGAAAGGTCTGGTTCTCACACTGCACTTTTGAGGCAGAAAGGCCCTTGAGTCGTAAAAGGAATTCAGACTCCCTCCAAAGTTTGTGCCACAGGTACAAAATGTTTTTGAATTTTGCATTGTTTCTTTTCAAGAAGTTGAAATCGTTGTGAGAGCAGAAGAAATGTCCTTGTTGACAGCAATGTGCTGGTTCCCTTTGCTTGAGCACAGAGCACTGAGATGCGGCGAGTCGGCTGTGAGACCAACACAAAATTACATTGTATTTGGTGAGGCTTTGTGGGTGGCTGCACTTCCTGTCAAAAACGCATTCTCTTTCTGCAGTGCAACAACAATGCCCTTGCCTTGTCTCACCTTCGTCAAACGGCTGCGCTTTGTCGATGTTGAGAATGGAGAGCTGAGCGTCGCCGTCGTCTTCTGTGACGAGCGTCACCCACATGTTGCGGTTCGTGCGGTCCGTGCGCACCGCCGCGCCGTCCTTGCGCCACGAGAAGCACACGCCCGCCGGGCCCTTCACTTTGCAGGCGATGGTGAGCAGGTGACCCTCGACCACGGGGAATTCCTCACGCGTGTACAGACGCACCGACTGGAACGCTGCAAGGCGAGGAAACGGCTCGTCCGTCAAGCCGACTGGATTTGGCTGGTTTAGCAGCAGGCTCCGTGGCCGCAAAACGTACACATAGCACATAGCCTGTCGATGCAACTCCCTTTTTCTGGAAGAGTCCACATGTGTGGAAACAGACCAAATTTACTTGTTTTCAGACTAAACTTGGGTTTGAGAGACCTTTTGTGAGTAGGTAACTTGGAGAAAAAGACTAGATTTTTAGTGATTTGCGAGGCCGGGTACCGGTCTAGCGCGAACACTACAGGCAGCCTCCTTCAAAAGTATGTCTACAGCAGTTTCTCTATGAAAATTGATTCAATTCTATTCATATTTGGTCTGTAGATTTGTTTTTAGTCAAGGATAAGGCACTAGGAAGGAAATTGATTGAAATAGCCTCCTTGTGATTTGGCAGTGTTCCAATTTCTCTTGCCTGGGACTTTTGACTTTGAGGCGCAAATCACACGAGCTCCATGGAGCTATTTTTTCCTTTGTTTTCTCACTCGATAAATTCTTGCTAAGTTTACTGTGGGCTCTTCCATGCAGAATAGGGGAGATGGTTCTACAAGCTATAGATGTGCTACATGCATGTACGTTTTGCGGCTACGGAGCCTGCTGCTAAAACTCCCCATTACCCCCCTGTGGTCCGTGCGTGACTTTGAACGTGTGAAGTTAACCACGAATGGTAAATTTGCTGCTACCACGCCATGGGTTGTATACGTCAGTCACACCTGGGGATGCACGCCCGAGTGACACGCCCAGGAGAGCCCCCCTCTCCCTCACACCCTGGATCCACCCCTGATTCGCTCCTGGTTCCGGCTGCATTTCTGGGGGGTGGGGCTTCCTGGATGGATAGATTCTGGGTTCTGACTGCAGTTATTAATGTTATTGGGGCTTGCTGGGCACCCTGGTAACCATGGTAACCAAACAACCTGGTTGCTACGTGGATCGGACTGCGCTGGTTGCACACTTGGACCACTCCGGATTTAAAGTTCCACATGCACATCCGGTTTTGACTTCGTGCAGATTTCGTGGGGTGGTACGTGCTGAGACCCTTGGGTTGATTCCACCCCTGCAGGTTCTGAATCACTGGGCCCAGCCCTGGCTCCATTCGTAATCGCACACCTGCCTGATTCCGACTCCAGTTCTCAGGGGGTAGGACCCATGGACCCACTCTACCAAGTGCTGGAAACAAACCTGGTTCAGACTTCAGCTGGAGCGAAGAGGGGAGGAAGCGACAGCCACAGATGGCGCTGTAGTTCTGCCGCACGAGGCGCTCCATGTAATCCGTCACCTCGTGGTGCTCGAGATTCTCCCCGAAGAAGACGAGTTCGGAGTGAACGAACGCGCCCACCGTCCTGAGGGAGAGAGAACGGCAAGAATTCGCGGTAAGGAGGCGGAAAACTGCACCGGGGGTGATAGTGACTGGATGTGTACACGATCCTGAGACCACCGAATTTGTCAGTGCTCCGGCTTCACTGACGGGGACGTGTAGGTCTACAGTCTCGGGGATCACAAGGGTTCATGATGATGAACGTTGGAGACGAGTGACGGCAGCGAGACTCCAGGTGACGCCAACTTTCGGGTCACTTTGCTGCTGAATCCGACACGTTCTCGCAGCACGAAACACAACTTGTCGTGTTTGGACCCCAACGCAAAGACAAAAGCAATTCGTCTTGTGCGTGAGATTCTCTCAAAACGGAAACCGTGCCCACACCTCTGCTGCATCCTGACGAAAACACGACAAAAAAGAAAAAAGAAGAAGAGAGAGATAGCTTCGAACGAATCTGCATGGGCAGATCCACTCCCTTATCAAATTCCACATTCTTTGTCTTCAGTTTCATAAGTACACCATTTCGTTTTCCTTCTCGCAGAGGCTCGATTTTCTTTTCTAATTCCACGTCCATTGTCATTTGATAAGTCTTGTGTTGGTTTGGCAAAGCACGCACGCGATGAAAGAACTTTTCACATTTCTATCGAGAAAAAATTTGTTGTTGCCTGTGCCTCTGAAAGGAACCTCGATCACGACAAACCTACGTGTTCGTCACGCAGCAAAGTGCTCTTCCAATTTGCTCTTTGAAAAAGGAGAAAACAAGAGAGAATAAAAATCGTGAGCACCGGCGGGCCGAAGGGCCAGGCTCCACTATTTTCTTCAATTTACGAAGTTCTGCTGTGAGGCATCTGGTTTCCATTTCAGGCACAACGGTCCGTTAGTCATTGGGGGAAAGATTCACATGGGGACAGAAGGAAGCGTTACGCACATCCCTCCTAAATGTCAGTCAGATTCGAGAAAAAATGTTTTGCAGAATCTTGAAAACATTGTTCACTTCTGCCCAGGCTGTCAACCTCTCAGTTGAGTTGTTGCAGTTATTTGTGATGAGGCAGGGCGCGTGTCTGTCTGCCCTGTGTGTTCTTGTTGTCATTTTCAGGAAAGCCCCATGTAAATCTATGAGATGGCGAGACCTCACCTGACGTCGTTGAATGAGAAGGAAACCAGCTGGTCCTGGACAAGTTTTGAGATCTGCAACAGGGAGATTTACTTGCAACCCGTGCGACATCCCGGTGCCACGTGCGACGTGGCATTACAGGCTGGAAATCAGTTTCACTGATCTTGAAAATTTGTACACAATATTCAAATTATCAGTTTCAAATTTCCTTTCACAAATGATATCTTTTCTCTTTTTTTTCTCTCAGTCTTTTCAAGAAAAAAGGCAAAACATAAAGCAAGCCATTACTATGGAGGGAAGAAAATTTATAACACAGATTTTCCTGGGTGAAGTGCCACGTCACACATTTTGATGCGTGCCCATGGACGCCATCATGCGAGCAGCGGGCTGACTTTCACAACGTCGGAGCGTCATGCGCAACGGAGACGTTTTCACAAGGCGCGGAACACAGGTCGGAAACAGCCAGACCGGAGAAGCGCTCAGAAAAATCCAACAAAAACGTGGCAGGTCGGCCAACGAAACTGCCATTCTTTTCTGAAACTTCTTTTTGCGGCAGAAAATTTTCGCACAAGAATTCAAAGCGAGGTTAGAGCCAACCAAAAAACGCTTGATTCAACAGTCGAACACCCCTTCCCCTATGGGAGGGAGTGATTCATACTTGGAGAATCTGCGCTACAGAAATGGATTCGCGCCTGCAGCCCAATTTGGGGACTGCATGGGAGTTGGAGCTGTTGGATTGAAGTGAGCTCCCGGCTGGGAGATCCTTACGGCTGTGATGAGTTGGATCTTGAAGTCTCCGCACAGCTCCGCGGTCTCGTGCGTCAGTTCGCACGTCAGGCTCATCGCGAATCTCACACGATCTGCAGGGAGAAGCGTCAGTCAGCTCCAGCCCATCTTCGAAAATCTGGGATCAGCATTGCTGCATGGAGCGAGAGGTGGAAAACCCCACTGAACCAGCGGTAAATTTTTTGGTGGGCATCACACGAGCGTACACCGCATTCACCCGTGCCTTTTGGTCGCACCCAAGAATTAGACACACCCTAAATTTTGCCCTGGTTTTCTGGTGTCGAGCTCAAATTGAAACTGACATACGTGTATCTCAGGCTCATCTGCAAGATGCACCCCTACATTTGACGCGAAATTTTGGGGTGTTGTCGCACCTATCTCTGTGCAGGTCTTGTTGTCCGCTTCCAGCACGTAGTCGGGTTCGCACGTGCACGTCGCATTCACGCACGTCTGGCTGCAGCCCAGCAACATGCAAAACTCTGCACACAAGGGACATCAAGCACGACGTTATATTACGTTAGAGGTAAACAATGGGTGCGCGGAGGATATCACCTCCGAGCTTTAGCGAGGAGGTGACATCCTCCATACATAAGGCCCCAGCTGTAGATTATCAAGTAATCTATTGTTTTGCATTCACTGTGTTGTGCTTGACTACTTCAGTCTTTTGTGTTAAATGCTTTGACATCGGTGTACTGGGCTGACGGTAGAATTACGTTATATAGGTAAACAATGGGAGCTTGGAGGACTTCACCTCTGAGCTAAAGCTAAAGCTAAAGCTCGGAGGTGATATCCTCCGCACACCCATTGTTTACCATACATAAGGCCCCATCTGTATTATTGTCTGAGTTCTCAATGACTAGGAGGTTATTTTCCTTGATAATCTACTGATTGGCCTTGAGAGTTAAGTGCACAAAGACCAAAGTATTTAACTCTTTTGTGTTAAATACTTTGACATGGGTGCACTGGGCTAACAGTAGAATTATTCAAGTGGAATCTA
>JAAUXT010098556.1_pt1 | contig 11953 bp, 12 predicted proteins | sample 7278171 | NCBI WGS metagenome assembly JAAUXT01 (sample SAMN14350112, study PRJNA611818) | marine sediment metagenome | isolation source: surface marine sediment (1.8m) | place: French Polynesia: Moorea | collected 2018-08
ACCCCCCCCCAACCACCCCACACCAGTCTCTGCGTCTCATCGGCCGGGGTCCGCCAAACCATCTTCTGTGGGGGGGGGGGGGGGGCCCCGACATGGCCCCCGGACCCGGTGAAACCGTGCGCACCCACCTGCCGCCTGCGTCATGGACTTGAGATCCTCATCCAGCTGTTTGATTCGCTCCTCGTACTGCGCACACCGGTTGCGCAGCTTGGTCATTTCGTCCTTGAGGTCGTCACCCATGTCGTCCTTGTCGCCCTCAGCGGCCGAAAGCTTCTCCTCCAGCACCTTGATCTGGTCCTGCGAACGAAAGTCACACGGTCACGTTGTCAGGGTCGCTTTGTCCCAGGTTGGGTCAGTAGAATTTCACACGTCCTGGCACCGCACCGCACTTGGTATTTCCATTTCTGCCCACCAGAGGGCATCAATCACACTGAATTCCTCAGACCAGAGACGTGGCGACTGGCGCAGCGTCAAGACGTCCTTCAAACGAGAATCTTGCCAACCACGAGGTTCTGACCTGCGCTTCACTGCAGCGTGCGCGTTACCTGCAGTTCGCCGTGAGAATCTGACCTGCACTTCGCACGAACCTGCACAATGAGAATCTGACGTACAGAGAATTTGCCCTGCAGTTGCCTGCAGTGCGCACGCACCTGCAGTTCGCTGATCTCCTTGAGCGCCGCGGCGTACTTCCGCTCCTGCTGCTTCAGGTTCTTCTTCATAGTCCCGATCTCCGGGTGGTCGGGGTCGACCTCAAGGTCATCCTCCCCGTCAAGGTCATTTTCAAGGTCAGTCGAGGTCATCGACGCCATTGCACTCAGATGCCCCTTCATCTGGTTGATCTTTTCTCGCTGCTGTTCTATCTCACTCTTGGCCGCCTCCAACGAAACACTGGCCTCGTCCAGCTGCTGCTGCAGCTTGGATTTCTCGATTTCAGTTTGTTCCAGGATATTCTCAAGTTTGCGCACTTCTGTGAGGTGTATTTCCGAGAAAAGATCGCCCACGAGGCCCGAGTTGGGCGCGGGCGAGGCCCCTGTGGGCGGACCCCCGCTTCCTGCGCTGCTATTGGTCGAGGCGAAGTCAGCCTCGATCTGGCGCAGCGCCGGGCTGTCATTGGCTGCGTGGTCGTCTCCGGCGGCGCGGTCCTTGGCGCCCCCTGGCGGGAGGAGCTCCCCGAGCCCGAGCCCGAGCCCGGCGAGGCTGTGCAGGTTGAACATGGACTCGGACTGGAGCCGCGTGTCCAGATCCTTCTTGAGCGCGTGTTTCTGCTCGCGCTCCTGCTGCAGGGACGCGATCGACTCCTCGAGGTTCTTCTCGACGATCGCCTTGAGTTTGGCGAGCTCCTCGAGCTCGGCGTTCAGGTCCTCGGCGTCCTCCTTGAGCCGCTTGTTTTCGAACTTCATCGACTCGTAGTCCACCTGTCAACACGGAAACACACGACGCTGAAACGGGGAAGCCCTCGGCCGTTTCCGCGGGAAAGTGCACCCGGTTCTTTCCTGCGCGAAAATGCAGCTGCGTCTGCGGGAAAACCACCCGCCAGCGAATCACACCCGTCTGCGGAAATTTCAAACGGCCACTTGAGTTCGAATAAGATTTTGGAACAAAACGAGATGCACACAGTGCAGTCGAACCACGTTGGCACAGGTCTGCCCGGAGAAACAGCTGCGATTTCAAACCAGTCGGGAGGAGTGTTGTTGGTTCTGCACAAAACACAGGATTGCATCGAGGTTGGACCTATCTGCATGGAGCTGTGTCCCCACCTGAAGGGAGATTCAGCTGCACTTGGAAGGCGAGACTGCACCCACCTGCGCCTGCTTGAGCTGCAGCACGGCCTTCTGCAGGGAGATGTTCTCCTCCTCGAGCTCGCTGTAGTCCTGCAGGTTGCGCGTCTCCCGGAACTTGAGCTCCTTTATCTCCTTCTTCATCTGCTTCTTGAGCGCCTCCAGCTGCTCCACCTGCGGCCGCGAGTCAAGAAGAACCGGAAGTGAGCAACCGGAAGTGAGCAACCGGAAGTGGGTACGACGTGACCAAGACGCGAATGAGAGGATTCAGAAACACCTCTCGGAACAAGGAACATGTGAGAATTTTCATTTCACGTGCGTGTTTCACGTTTGTACTTCCAGCAGCAGCAGCAGCAGCAGTAGTGTGTGTGTGTGTGTGTGTGTGTGTGTGTGTGTGTGTGTGTGTGTGTGTGTATGTGTATGTGTGTGTGTATGTGTGTATGTGTGTGTGTATGTGTGTAAGCGCTAAACACGGAACGCGGAAAAACACAACGTGAAACACAGGAAATCGCCCTGTACAGGGGGCAAGCACAAATACCCATTGACTTCTGACACCTGCTCGTCTGCACGTGTACCAGGTGTCCCGCGTCGGACGCGCATGTGCGAACTACCTGCCATTATTCAAACTGGTACGTCAGACGTGCGCACACCTCTGTCACGTTGGACGCGCACGTACCCACCACCTGACACCGAACCGGTACATTCATACTACGCCACGTCTGACGCGCACGAACTCACGAGGCAACGCCCGACGAGCACAGACCCCTGTCACGTCGGCTGCGCACGCGCCATCCACGTCACGTGACACGTACCTGTTGCGTGAGCTCGGAGTTGATGCCGGTGAGGCGGTCGTGCTCGGTCTGCAGCCGGTCGAGCTGCTGCCGCGCGTGCTTGAGCTCGCCCTCGAGGTCCGAGATGGTGTTCGTGAACTCGGCCTCGCGCGTCGCCGACTCGAGCAGCAGAGATTCCTCCGCGTGGATCCCCTGGTGCGTCGCCTTCTTGTGCGTCAGCTGCACCTGGTTTAGGGCCTGGAATTAAAAGAGCGTGCGTGTGAATGAGGTGTGCGTGCGGTGGAGGAGTCAAAGCCTTGGTAAGTTGCCTTCTTATGTGTCAGCTGCACCTGGTTGAGAGCCTGGAATTAAAAGTGCGTGTGTGTAAATGAGGTGTGTGTACAGTAGGGGGAGTCGACCCCTGGTGCGTCGCCTTCTTGTGCGTCAGCTGCACCTGGTTCAGGGCCTGGAATCAAAAGTGCGTGTGTGTGAATGAGGTATACGTGCGGTGGAGGAGTCAAAGCCTTGGTAAGTCGCCTTCTTGTGCGTCAGCTGCACCTGGTTCAGGGCCTGGAATTGAAAGTGCGTGCGTGTGAATGAGGTGTGCGTGTGGAGGTAGTCCAGGAAGATTTAGAGCCTGGAATCACATTGAAAACAAACACGGGAAGGACCAATCTCTGGGTTTGTGGGTTCAGCTGTGGTTCAGAAGAGCCTGTGCAATCTATCCAGCACAGAGGTAGGGGAGGGTGACCCCTCTGAGGCTTGAGAGTCACCTCTTCGAGTCCACGTGCAACGCTTTGTGTGTCCATCATTGCAAAGGGAGATGGGGAAACCTCAAAGGAAGAGTGAGTTGTGATCGCAATGTCACAAGGTGAGATAACACGTTACACATCGTCTTCTGCCTTTCCAGTCGTTTTTCCCCGCCCATTCAAACAACAGGTGCAAATGCTGTCGCCAAAGACGTACCACTTATCGTAACAGATCCATCAAACCCAACCCTGACCGTACAAACTGGAGTGGCTCTCACGGGGAGCACTCGATCTCACTTCACAGGAGCGCAGCGTGTGATCGCACGTGTCAACTCTCTCGCGAGTGTTTGTTCGGCGCACTCGACTCGTCGATCGCGGATGACAAGCACGCCGCAAAGGTGTCGCCGCGACACAAGACGAAAAGTGCGTTCTCGCACCAACATTCCCCAACAGCAGAAGCACTTGCCCACCCCTTCACACTCAATTTTACTCCAGTCTCAATGCAAAGCATGTCGGCTGTGAAGAATTGTTTCGTCTGGCGTTGCTTCAAATGAGCTTCCCTTCCCTCTCAACTTTTGTTTCAGGGCTCCGCGGGGTCTGCACAGCGACAAACTACCGTGAGCTGCCGACGACAGCACGAAACAGCAGGGACCGTGTTCTCCAGATTCCCTGCAAACCATGAACTTTGGTCCCATTTTACACTCAAAATTTTGCAATCTTTGTGAAATGTTGGCACGGGTCCTGACCTTGACCCCACACAGGCACGGATCCACGATTGGCTCGGGAGGGCAACTTCTACCTTGTGAAAATAGTGACTCGTTAAAAGGAGAACTTTTGGAGCCTGTTGCACAAAATCAGGAGGAGAAGAATGTTCACGAGTCAGTCTTCACGCTGGAACCTGCTGCGTGGTCCCTCTGCACAGGGAGGAGACAACCCTCGGGGCTGCAGACGTTGCCTGCGCCAAGATACGTACTGTGCCACTGAAAAATGGCACTGTTCTTGCCTCTGAGGGCACGTCAAGCTTCCACGCCACACCAGCCATGGAACCGTGGCAAGCACGAGAACATCAAGCTGATGGAAACGCAGCAATCGCACACGCAAGCGCACACAAGCACACACACACACACACACACACACACACACACACAAACTCGGGAGACTTCAGAACCGCTCTCTCCAAAGGGACAGCCTGGATCCAGGGACACGGATTCGGCTGCCCGATTCGTGTGTTGTGCTGTGCTGTGCACCTTCAGTCCGACCAAACACCACCCCGAAATTTGCATTTGCTTCCCAAACTGGTTTCAACAATCACGAATTTCATTTGCTCACAATTAATTTTCAATTTCATTGACGCGGGGCACCTGGCTTCCAAAGGTCTGAACGCCAAAGTACTTTCACGTACTGAACTCGGGTTCAGGTTGGATCCCCCAGGGGTACCCCTTCGTCACACACTGATGTGGGTATGCCAGGAATGCTCTGCTGCCTATTTGGTGACTTTCTCTGCCTGAAAAGGCTCGGAGCTCCGCGAGATCCAAACAAGCGCAACAACAACAACTCGAGTTGAAACGTGGAGCTTTTCACTTCTCACCTCGGATCAGCCCTCACCGTTTTACGACCGGCAGCGTTTCTGACACACGCCGGCTCAAATCAACAATGTCGCACAAGCAGATCAGCCTGAAAGTTAGATCTTTCAATTGTGCCTTTGCTTTCACCACGTCCTGTTCGTGATAACCTTTCTTACCCGTTGAGGTCCAACAGGAAAGAAGAGTTCACTTCAGGTGGACTCTGAGGGCCACCCACAGTACAAATCAAAAGGCGAGGATATTTCTCCATGCACAGTTCGGGTTGTAGATTTCAATCGCCCCCGCCCCCCTCCCCACACACGAGTGTCTGATGCTGAGCCCTCCTGACTTGACGAAGCCAAGGGACTCCCAACCCCACCCAACACACACACACACACACACGCACACACACACACACACACAAAACCTCACAGGAACAACGAAAGGTGAGATCAGAGTATGAGATACACACAAACACACACACACACACACACACACACACACACACACAGTCACACGATCTCATTTTCACATATGTGGAACAACACTGCGGCATTTCAATTTTTGCTCAATTTTCAGTTTTGGGCAATCCTGCTCGCTTTACTTCAGCGATGACGAGTGAGTGACAGACAGGCGGAATCTGCGCGGGACGCCGCCGCCTCACAACGGGATGTCCCTTCGGTGCACACAGCACAGCACAGCACACGGAGCCTCCATAACCCCGTGGGCGCCCCCGCCCCCACCACCGACTTGGACCTGTGTTGGCATGCGCCTATTGTTTCGTATCCTGTTGAGATGCCTCCGCTCCGCAAAAGAATGTGGTTGAGAGCAGACAACCTGATGGACAAGCCACAAAAGTGTGGACAGGTTGATGAAGATGATGAAGATGTGTGTGTGTGTGTGTGTGTGTGTGTCTGTCTGTCTGTCTGTCTGTCTGTGTCTGTCTGTGTGCATGTGAGTGGTTGTGGTGGTTTTTTTTTGGGGGGGGGGCAGGTCGTTGGCCAGGCTGCACAGGCTTCAGCAAGGGACTGCATGTCACAGTCCTTCACAACTGACCACGACGAAGCAGGGGAATCTGTCCTCAGGTACAGGAAACATCCACAGTGATTTGACCTGACGGGACTGATCTCAATCAATGGCGCCCCATTCATCTCGGAGGCTCAGCGTGTTTCAGTCACAGAACCGTTCTGAACGCGCATGTTTCTCACAGTGTAATCACCTGTTCTGCCTCCGAGCACACGTAACCGTGCACTTCTCATGCTCGCACACAGAGGTCAGGTCCGTTTTACCTGACAACAGTGCGATGAAGATGCGAGCGCGTTCTGCTGTGTGGTGAGCAGGGTGTGTCACACACAGGGTGACCATTGTGCGAATGGAGTGGAAAGTGTGAATGGACGAGAATGTGAATGAATGAATCTTTTGTGAAAAGGTGCAAAGGACCAGAGAGAATGAGCCAGATCCAGGAGACAAAGAGCAAACCGTGACATCACAGCGCCGGTGAGACACAAACATTCACGTCAACAGGACAGACAGCGGCGCCACACACACACATACACACACGCACACACGCACACACCCTCACAGGCGCGCCCAACATGACTCCACACTGGCCTGCATAATCCGTTCCGTCAGGCGGGCACGTATGCACACACACACACACACACACACACACACACACACACACACACACACACACACACACACACAGATTCTGCCTCAGAACTGACAGCCACGAATTGACAGCGATCCGACAGACGCCACACATTTTCACACGTGAACCGACAGACAACATCGTCGTTCCGACTCCCACTCGTGTTGCAAAAACACTCGCTTGTTATCTCCGGCTCAGTTGTGTATTGCTGCTCGATCCACTGGGGTGAAGGAAAAAAGCGTCCGGGTTGCAGCGTTCACTGAGCAAAAACAAATCTGCGCTGCACGAAACCAAACTTCCAAGTTTTGTCTCTTGCCATGCTGTTGCGATTCTAAATTGAATTTTGTGGCCAAATTTTTCTTCGACGGGGCCCAGGAACCCAGGTTCTGGAAACTCCACGAAAATTCAATTTTCCTGTCAAATTTTTCACAGATGACATGCTCCCCCCCCCAACACATACAACAAATCGCGCCGCCTGGACCTGACCCTTTCTCTATTTGGAGTGACCTGCACAGAAGTCGACAGACAGAACTTCAAGAAAATGAGGACAGTCTTCAGACGAAATTCTGAGACACAACCCAGACCAAAACCCGACTCTGGAATGCTTCAGGAGCAGGCTGGGAAAACTGATTCCACGCCCTGCACTGTTTCCGGACCACCCGTCTGGGTTTGGGATCCGGCACGGTGCTGTAACACCTGCAGTTCAGACACCTTCACTTTGCTCCTTCACCTTGTTGCGTTCGCTCTGTATCTCGCACACATCTCGCTTCCGCTGTCTGCCCACGAAGCCCCATTCAGAACCAGGAGAACACCAAGAAAACGCAAAACTACCGGCTCGCTGGGTAAAAGCAGCCGAGAACTCTGGTCAGACATTCACACGAAGAAACTGTGAACTCTGGAGAAACTGACACTTGTACTCGCAGCCAGGTTGGGAAAGACGCACCACAAGAACGATTCTCACACTTTGCAGTTCTGTGCTTGAAACCCTTTTCCTGAACTCTTCTTGTTGAGAGTCGGGCCAGTCACCACGAAAAGGTGGCACATTTCACCCCGACTTGTGTCGGGACCTGCTGGGTGAACAAACACCACGCGATGCAGACGGACAGGGCGCTAAACAGCACTGCCCTTTGCAGCTGCGGCGGGGTTACTACAGCGTACAGCAGGGCGGGGTGAATGGAGCTTCTCACACCTCCACCAACCCCGCATTGTTCTGCACTGGGTCGCAACAGTGCGTCGTCATCGTGCAAGTTTGCGTATGATAGATGTGGCAGCCAGACAACAAGATGTTTGTGAAGTTTATCCTGTTCTTTGTGGAGATGAACTCGAGTCTCTCACTACGGAGCAGGTTCTGCAGCACGCAGACACGCACACGCCCGTACACACACGCACGCACACACACAGAGGTCTGCTCCCATATCTCACCAGACACCCGTGCACACAAGCACAGACACGCGAACGCGAATTCACACACGCGTAAACGTGAAAACAACGAACGAACACACACACACACACACACACACACACACACGCACGCACAACCTCAGCTCCACACTCTTCCGACGTTCCGCCCCACAAATCCCTCAGTCCCGGATGATCAGCTGTCCGCTCGTATTGGATCAAACTCGCGTTGCTCCGCAGTTCAACGTTACCGCACTCAACAGCTACCGACGCGCCTGTCAACACCAATCCGAGCCCTGCGAAAGGCTCCGAACCTCATCAACACCGAGCTACGAGAGTTGCAACCTTTTCCTGGCAGGAAGAACGAGGCACAACTCATGAACATGAGTTTCTGTCACTGACTAACATCTGTACAACGGTTTCTCCGCGGCAATTTGCGCTGAGTTCGCACTCGTATGCCTCGACCAAAATTTTGGCAGCCACAACATTTGTGTGTGCCGTGCAGCACTGAAAAAAGCTCGTTTCTTTCCACACAAACTTCCCGAATGGGCTTGTTTGTAGTCGGCCGAGACACAAAACGAACTTCACTCCATGAGCAAAACAATTTCTAGACTGCGAAGGGGAACAACTGACACTGGTCAGAATTCAATCTTTTTAACATTGCCCCATCAAAGTCAACTCGATTCGACCGCATTTTGAAAAAGCATGAAATTCGGACGTTGTCAGAGAACTTACAAACAGAACTGTCAATTGTTCATTCAACCGCGACCTATGTGGGCGTGTTCGTGATTTCCGTTCCGATGACTGACGAGCACTTTTCAAGTTTTTGACAGGACGTCATTTGAAACGACTCTGAAACAGCTGTCTTCGCGCAAGTTTGCACAACTTTGTTCTTACTCACCACAGTGAGAAATTGTTTTGTGTGACTAGAAAGGTTTGAGGAATTTTCCCCCGAGTCATGACAGAAGAACAACCAATTCATTGTCGCCAAAAACTTCTGTAAAATCGACCCATTCTGGTGATGATCAGTGACCACTCCACCCTCAATGTTGAAGCCAGCACCTTGACCTGTCCCTCGGTGGGGATGAACAGACACAATTGCTGAGGTGCGGTCTATTTTTGAGTCCAATTTATCATGATCAAAACACAGGTGTGTATAAAATTCCTCAGAAACGCCTTCAAAAATGTGCTGTTTGTCCCCAAAGCTTGCAAACAATACGGGTCTGCCATGACCTACCTGTTTCGCGCAGTCCAGCTCGTGTTTCGTGGTTTCGTAGATGCTTTCCAACTCTTCCACTTGCTGTTGAAGTTGCTGTTTTTCTTCCAGAACTGCCAAACCATACTCTGCCGCTTGGACTTTCTCCTGAGATGTTTCGGCCAGTTCGTTCTGTAGCCGCTCGATCTCTTGTCGAAGTTCTTCGACGCTGACTTGAGGGTCGCTCATGATGTCTTGTTTTTGTGCACGCCCAGTCTGTTCGAAATAATCTGAAGTTTTTTCAAATGAAAAAACTTTGATACTCGCCCCACAGGTGAGCCGCCATGTTGAAGTATGCCAATGTCACGTGACCCGTGAGTAAGTTCCGTCAAAGTTTTGTGCCTTTTGTTTGCAGAGAAACTCACTTTTTAAAACTCTTTGTTATTTCTCGCAAACGTTTTGATTGGACCAATTGAACACTTGTAAAATTTCTACTAAAGTCTTGGAGGCAAATGGTTTTCTGAATCAAATGGTTACTGCAATGGGGCGAGACGTGACTTTCACCGAAGGGTGAATCTGTTTTGTTCTCCGGTTTTTCGAAGAAGTCACATTTTGGTGTCAAAAATCAGTTCGCTCGTTTGCGACAATGGCATGATTTTTGTGTTGGGGAAATATTTCACTTTATTCGCGTTCTCGCATCGCATTTATTGAAAGTTTTGCTGAATCAGAAGTCAGGACAGACCTGCCATCATGAATATTCGTTGTGCCAGGGTAAGGCCCAGCGAAGTGCTTGTTAAGAGGCGTACGAGGATGAATTCCCTTCTACCTTTCGCGACCTGATCATGATACAATTGAAATTCAGTGGTGTTGTAATGAGGTCGCGAAAGGCAGAAGGGAATTCATCCTCGTATTTTCACGAATTAGAACCGGGTGCCACCACCCAGAGGTTGAATTCGGTTGTGGCTTCCAAGAAGTTTTCCTGTGTCGCCGAATCGGGCACTTTGGATTGGTTTTGCAGTTGACATGGAATGCAAAATTGGATGCAGATTCCCTTTTGACAAATAGACCTCTATACCCCCCCCCCCCGGAACGGGGAAGCAAAATTGGTACAGATTCTGTGACGTGGGCAAAGATCAGACCCAGACTAGAAATCTACATGCACTGTTGCAGCCGAGTGACCTGATGAACATGCAGCACTGCAACCTGCTGTGTCTTCCCGAGAACTACCAGATGAAGTACTACTTCTACCACGGGTTGTCGTGGCCACAGGTGAGGGGGACGACTCGGACCTGCAAAACGTTTCGTGCGCCGGTTCGGTCAATTGTGGGGTAACATGAACCAAGAACCACGAAACTCACCTTTAGAAGGAATGGGCCAGCGAGTGGACCAGGTTGTGGAATTGACCCTGTGGATTTGGGCCCAGATTAAAATAGGCAACCACAGCAGCAATCACGTCAGGATGTCACTTGTCCTTGCCCTGTCTTTGGGCCTCCTCCAGCAGTTTTCAAATAATATTTTGCTTAACAAATGAGATTGTTTCAATTTCCAAATTTGTAATACATCTTGGGTTGGCAGCCATGTTGAAAAAGGAAAACCTCAAGGGGTCACGTGATCACATGATACCCCCATGGGGGGAGGAATGCAGGCAAAAAAGCCAGCAAAATAGTGATATTGTGCTATTATGTATCTTATTTTCTATCTAATTATTATAAAAATATTCAGAATATTAAAAATTGTTAGGCATTGCCAACACCCCCTACCAGGGGAGGAGTGTGGTGTGACACACCAGCTGTGAATTTGTAGTTGGAACCACCACTCACCAGATGGTGTGATTGGAATGAGGTCAATAAATGCGGAGTTTCCCGCCCTCGGGGACAGTCTCTCCTGAGATACCAACCTGTATGTTTGTGATATCACTACAAATGTATTCCAGGTTGGGATCCCTGACCCGGGCAAGGAAGACCGTAGGGGCTCAAGTTTAGTCTTTGACAACTTTGACCTGTGCGAAGTGACAACACAAAGTCTGTCTGTCATGTTTGCCCATTTGTTACGACCGACGGAACAGAACAAGAGTGTCGACACGAATTCGATAGACATGAGGGACAACACTTTGTATTCTCACCTCGTAAAACCTACAAATATGTTTTGCACTTGTGCAAACTTGTTGCGATTCTGTCCATTGGGGAAAATTCCCACACCAAAGCACACACACAAACACACAGGTCTGACCACGTGCAAGTACGAGGTTGAGTCAACAAATTCGTGGATTATCATGGTTGGAACTGCTCTGTCTGCACTCAGAGCGGTTGGCGCCATGCGCTCGCAGACTACGGACTGCATTGTCTGTGTTGGTCAAGGCGCAAGAAGTGTGTTAAATGCAGGTAAACACTGCCGAGGTACCAACCATGGTAATCCACGAATTTGTTGACTCAACCTCGTAAATGGGGCACAGATCAAAGTTCTTTGCCTCAGGCATCAAATTTTTGACGTCTGCGTCAAACTGAACCTGGGACCCAATGGAGGGCGTCAAGAAAATGGTACAGTCCATTCCTGATGTCAGCCCTTGTGACGTCAAAATTTTGATGCTGCGTTGCCTGTGTGAAATCCCTTTGAACCGGTCGCGGAAGACGCAGTGCTCGTACAGAGTGCTTTTAAAAAGCACATGTGCTTTTTTGTGCTTTTTTTTTGACCAGCTACGTTTTTATGTGCTTTTTATCAGCTGCGGTAGTGGTCTGATACTGGTTTGCCCCTGTATCCCTGTCCGTCCATCTTGGGTGGACAAAACCTCTGTTTTACCCCTGTTCCAGTGATCACAGACTGGAATCACAGTGGGTGCAGACACCCTTAGGG
>JAAUXT010127540.1_pt1 | contig 11953 bp, 15 predicted proteins | sample 7278171 | NCBI WGS metagenome assembly JAAUXT01 (sample SAMN14350112, study PRJNA611818) | marine sediment metagenome | isolation source: surface marine sediment (1.8m) | place: French Polynesia: Moorea | collected 2018-08
CAAATCCTGGTTATATGTGGGTTATTGAAACTCAACTCAACAAATACACAATAAAATGCACTCAAGCACTCCCAAAATGCACTCGTACCTCGTGCATTAAAGGTTGTGGCTTTCGTGCATTAAAATTGTGTATTTGTTTCGTTAGCGTTCAATAACCCTGACTTACGGAATCGTTCAATTGGCGGCAACAAATTTTATTTCCGAACGTGCAGCTGAAAGGACGCTTTTCTTCCGACAGAAAAAACTCAATGTTTTGATGATGGAGTCAGACCGATTGAGAAGCGAAATTGCCTCCAGAATCGAGTTGTTGTCCAAAATCGACGGTGAAACAAGCTTGGTGGAAGATGTGAGTCCAAACGACATTAAATACATTAAAAATTGACACCAAGTTGCGCTTGACTTTTGTTGTCGGCTGTACGAAGTACAGACCACACGGATGAAGAAAATTTGCCAGAAATGTTGAGCGTTTGCAAAAACAAGACAATCTGTTTCTCTGCACACAGGAACGAGCGAAGGCTGAAAAGGTGAACAGAAATTTGAGGGGTTCATTATCGGATTACAAGGTACCTCACGTCATGGAATACGTAACTGAAAAGGCTGAACTGCACGAACTGCAGAAGAAGGTGAAGAGTTGGGAGCGGAAGGTGGAGATCGCTGAGGTGAGAGCGGCGCCAAGAAACAAGTTCGAAAGATCCAACACGGTTCGGGGTTTTGTCGGAATCCCGCCACGCTCTTCAAATGGTTTTGCATTTTGCTACTTCAGTGGCGATTACAATTTCCAAGAACTGCTTTGGTCATGTAGTGTTTCTCGTTGTTCCCTCTTCTCACACTTGAGTTTCAGATGGCAATGAAAACACACCAAAAGACGTGGAAGCAACTGAGAACTTCCAGTCCTGACCATTGGAACACGATTGAACCCGTTCAAAGTGCGTCGTAAAGCCAGAAGGTTGCTCTCAGCCGTTTTGCCTGGTGTGGCCACCACTGGCTGTTGCCACTGCTGACCTTTCAAGGAATGGAAATGCTTCCTGAGAATCAGTGTTTCAACAACACATTTCTCTTCGCGCTCGCCACAAATGCTCTTGTTTTTCTTTGTTCATGCGAGGTTTTGTGCAAGCGAACGATTGTTTCAAAGTTTGTTCGTGGATACGGAGAAAATTAACGAGTACAAAATCAAAAGCCTGGTGTTCTCAGCTTTATTCTTTACAGTGTCAACAAGAATGGAATTTCTTCACAGTATCACAATACACACGAGATTTTGTTGTGAAATAAGGCACCACCTCGTACACTGCACAAAATATACAAGTCATACTCGGATTTCTGTGCACCTGTGCGAAAAGCAAAATCAATTCGTTACAAAATCAACACTCGCCCCAGGTACTCGCAGACCTGGGCGTTCAAACTTTCGCCAGAATTCGCGAAAAAATAGCAAAATTTTGTGCCCATTTTCAGCAGTCACGCCTGCCCAATCGCGCGACTGCTGAAAACTACGGAATCCAAACACCTCTCCCCTGTGCGAAATCAAATTCAGGCCAAATCTGAACAAGTGCAAGTTTCCTGACAGGCAAAATCTCTCTCTCGGGGTTCACCGATGAACGGTCTTTGGGGTTGATGGCTGAACACAAATACACAGCCGCACGGCTTTCTGATGATCAAAAGCTCAGCTGTTGCCAACAACAACAACAAATCTATCAAGACAGGCCTCTTCGAGTAGGTCAGCGTCAAGTTCTCCACATCAACGTTCACCCAAGGCCATGGGGGACAGTAGAGCACATGCTGGTCCAGAACACCAGACTGGACAAATGCGAAAAAAATATTGTTTGAAGTGTCTCAGATTTTGGCAGATGCAACTGTAGGGGATTTGGCAGACAAGTTTAGAACTGCTTTCAAAGGAACAAATGAAGAACTTTCCTTGTGTGTGAGACAGCCCAGAGGACGAACAAGTCGGAATCGAATCGCGCGGGCAGTCCGCAACAGAATTCTGAGAACACAGAAGGAATTTAGTTTCGTTCGGGTCCAAATAGATGCCTATCTTTGAGACAGTTGGTTCCAAATGAGTTGGTTCCTGGCTGGACAGCGTAACCGAATGGCTACACCAGAACAGTTGTCACAAACTCACACTGTTCACTTTTGACGGAACGCACACGTGAAAGACAATGGTTTTTTTACAGCGTTCTCTTGGGAAGTTTTGCACGCACACAGAGCACAATTTGTCAGAAACTTCCCCACGTGGAACTTGTTTCAACAGAACTGTTCTGCAACACAGTCAGCTGCAAAAAGAAGATTGTCCCATCTTGTAATTCTTTGACAATCAACATTTTTTCTACAACACCACATCACCAGTCCACAAAATCGACCCATTTCTTCAGACGAAAATTCGCAATTGCCTTCTGTTTTGGCGAGAACTTGTTCCAGGCATGGGCAAGTTTTGAGTAAGATTGAACAATGTTCTGGTGCGGAGACGTAAACAATTCTGAAACAGTTCTGGGATTGGAGCAGCATCCTTTCAGCTCACAAGAAAGACTGGTCAACAAACCAGCCATTCAGTGTCTCTTTTGCACGACACAACCAGCTCAGTGTGAACATCACTTGGGCATCCAAGTTTCATTTGGTCATATTGACCGCGGATAGCCAAGTCTTGTCGAAGTACAGGAGCAGACATATCGTTCGGCTGGAACGACTGGCTTCAACAAATGCACCGTCAAAGTACTTGGCTTGTGTGCCAAAATAAGCGTATCATGCGCTTCAGAAACTCGTAGATCACACCATCCGAAACGAAATCGTTTCTAAATGCATTCTGTTTTCCCCTATCTTCTTGAAAGAAGAAATAAATGACAAAATGAACGTGATCACAGTTGTGTAAACAGTCTGCAGCAGTTATCGCAAACAAGGAACAGAACAAATCGCAAGCTGTATAACGCACGAGTGCGAACAAAACATCCGGAAGAGTTCATTTCTGTTCGAACACATGCTGTGGACAAACTCATTCGTGATATCCCTTCAGCGTGAAGCAAACCCGACATCTGCCCCGAAAAGGATCAAACACCAGTAACAAAGTTCAACACCAGACTCCAAGGCGCTTGACCTCAAGTCGGTGCAACAAGGAAATCTATTTCTTCACACACAATCTCGACGAACCTGCCATCAGCCCCACACAAGAACAGCCTGTTCATTGATGTCCAGTCTTTCAAAAGCGAATCAGAACACAATCGTTGGGACATTCGTGCCAGGATTTTTTCTTTTTATCACACCCGCAAATCCCAAGTTCACACACTAAGTGCACTCTTTTGGCAGTTTTAGCAACTGCAAAGGAAACACTTTGTTTCCGTAATGCTTGAGGGACAGGGAGATGTAATGCGTGTCTGTACTCATTGGAGTTCATCGTTCCTCTCCGTTTTCTGGATACAACTCATGATGATGCACTTGTGTGTTTCCATGCTGACAGTTGCTATTACAAAGTGTCTGAGGACAGCGTCGATGTCATGCTCTGAGTGGACATCTGCTTTCGCCACGGGTTTGCCTTGTTCCTCTGCTTCTCTTGACTCCTGAAATACAGAAAAAAAAACAAACATTTTGTTACCAACAAGAACACCTTCCTCCCTTGAGACGCTTTGTGACGCTGCCCACCGTTGTAAGCCCACAAGGAAATGAAACAAAGGGATGCGTTCGTAAGTTGGCAAGTTTCGACGCAAGTAAACAACAAGCACAGGCGTTGACATTTAAACCCAGGCCAAAACACAAAGAAGTTGTGTTCATACAGCCCAACAAGAAGTCCTGGTTTTGTTTGTTTTGCATCCACAAAATAAACGTCTGTTGCAACACCCGCGACAAGCCCTCGCGCGTTTCGAGACAGGACGGCAAAAACTGGACCATCTCAGCGACTTTCTGGGAAATCTGACTCTTCAAGTCCTGTCGGCCACTTGTCCAGAAACGTTGGGAAGAGAACCAAGAAGACACCGTGCACGAACATCGAAGGCGAGCGGGGGGCGCCACTACTCACTTGGCCTTGCGCTCCTCGTTCTTCTCGAGCAGCTGCTGCTCGATGCCGGCGAGCTCCTCCCGGAAGCGGTCCGCCTTGACGAGGTCGCCCTCCAGCTCAGCGGCATCGATGCACTTTTGCAGGTCGGCCGAGCGCTCGCGCAGCTCCAGGATCGACGTGTAGATCTCGCTGTACTCCTCCTGAACGAACAAGCGAAAATAAACACGTGCCGAGGTTCCTCCCTCTAAATTGTTGTCAAAAACGCGAACACACAGTGCCTTTCTGTCAAACCTCTGAAGTGGACTTCGACCTGTTCACACTGCAGCGTCGTGCGTTAGGTCGCTACATATCAGAAGGCACTGCGTTCGGACGACGACACCGCGCCCACCTGGACAGACAGAACCGTGAATCATGATGTACTCAGTGAGACGGGACTCACCCTCGGGTTGCGGATGTCGACGTGCACGAGCAGCGACGCGATCTCCAGCTCCTCGCTGTGACCGTTCGTCAGAGGAATCGCTCGGTAACCTGCACCAAGAAACAAACAAGGAATGTGTGTTTTCAACATGACCAAAAGCACACGCCGACAACAAATAACAAAACGGATCAATATTTGGTTCCAAAAGTACGATTTGCTCCACAGGTGTGGAAAACATTGTGTCAGGCCCCCAAGTGGGGCCTGGGTACCTGTGCCTGACCCCAGGGGGGGCAGTTCCAGGCACGGGCGCCCTTGCCGGACCCTGAGCACCCATTCCCAATCCTGGGTGGGACATGGCCAGGTGCTGCTGGCCTGTGATGGCATGGCATGGGCGCCTGAGCCTGACCGCACGTAGGACTTGAGCACTCACACCACAGTGCACGACGGCACACTTCGTATTCGGCGTGTGTAAAACGCTACTCAAAAACTGTTGAAGACCCACAATACAAAGCGAAGCTGACAGCCACAGCTCTACCTTCCAGGATGGTGTTGAGCGGGAAAGTGGCCTGTCCGAGGAAGTTGGGGTCTCCGAACATGTCCTCGTCCTGCAGCACGACACGCATGAAGGCGACCTCAGGGCACAGGATGTCGAATTCGCAAGTCTCGTTCCAAACCGGGTTGAACCCGTTGTCAACTGAAACGTAAAGTTGACAACCTTTTGAACACTCCACGTTGTGAAGTCAAACTACATTTTGAACCGCTCTTCAGGCACTGGGCAAGAAGTTACACGCGCTCAACAATGTTACTTCACTTCAATTCCCTTCAAGCAACTTTCCAACAACCATCGAATAAAAGCGCTGTTGTTTTTCGCTTGAACACATGCAAAGACCCCTCATTTGATCCGATAGAAATGCGTTTGTTTTTGACATGTCCTTGGACGAGATGAATGTGACATTCAGTGTCAAGATGTCGTCAAAGACGAAACACGTTCCACACCGTCTCTTGTAGCGCACTGTGGCACTAACCTTTGGTCCCTGTTTTGTACTTGTTGCCGTTGTCGAAGTCGCAGCCAACGATCTCGATCTCGACGAACGGACTCGCAATGCCGCGGCCCGGCTTTATCACGTGACGCGCCCCGATGATCTGAAACAGCCGATCACTGAGCCGTAACTGCACGGTTCACGCTGAGGCGCAACCACCCTTCAAATAAAACTGACATCAAGCGACTCAATCAACATCTACGTGTCGTGTTTGAAGGAAAACCCGCCCGAGTGAATGTTTCACATGTTCTCATACAGCACCAAGCAATTCAACAGGGGTTTCGGTTCAGCTGCCATTTGAACTTTTTTCTGAACATTCTCACTGCATTTCAGGGTCATTTGATAAACAGGTTCACGATCTTTTATCAAATGATGGCAGATTATCGTCTTCATCTCTTTCACCATCATCATCACTGAAAGGTGCACAAACGTGAAGGGCGACGTATGACCTGACCTGCACGGGTGAACTGGTCATAAAAATAAACACTCGGCGTGCTCACCGTGAGTGTGATGGCAATGGGGTCGACGTCGACCAACATCTTCTTGTCGTACGGGTTGTAATTCTCCTTGAACATCAGCTTCGGCTTCAGCACGTAACCACAGCTGAGAGACAAAGTCAAAGTTCACAACGTGCACATGGAGGTGCACAAATCTCCAAAGGAAACCATTCCGTCTCGACTGTTGGAAGAAAGCGACACTGACCTGCCGTTCTGTGCAAACATGGCCTCATTCAGCTGCATCGATCGATCTGATGAGTAGAAACGTCAATGATTTCAATTGGGAAGTCGTCACAATAGCGCCAGTGAGTGCGTGTGTCACTCACACAAGGCAAATAAGCTTCGGAAAAGTGTTGAGCTTTGATTATCAACACAAACACACACTCACACACGCACGCACACGTGCGCGCACGCACGCACGCACCCACCTGGTGTCTGGTAGTTGAGCGCTACGAGCTGCGCGCCGGCGAGCCAGCAGGGCATCGGGTCGTAGTTGGACGAGTCTATGCGCTGGCCCTTTGGATAGACGCGCGACACCTGCTGCATGTTGTGCGTCACGAACTCGCGCACCTTCGGCTGCGTGCAGAACCGCTCCAGCTTCGTCTCCGGAAACGACGACATCTCATTGAACTTCTTCGACGCATCTGCAGCAAACAATACACGTCGAGTACAGCGCTTTGCTGACCAGTCCATGTTCGCAATCACAGATATTCTTTTTTTTTTGCTTCGCATTCCTACAAAACATAATGCAGAATGTCTGCACTGACCTGGGTCAGGGTTGTAGGGAACGGATCTGCAGTACACGACGAGATCCGAAAACTCCTTTGCGATCCTCAAGTGGCGTTCTCTCTTTTTGAGTTCGTGCATCTGCGACACAAACATGAAACAAAAAAATATCAGTTGTGTACAAAGCCATTGCTTTACGCTCTCATTCACACTGGCGTCGAGACGCACCTTCTGCTCGTGAATGTTGGTGCACTCGCGGATCTTGCGCATCCACTCGAGCAGGTCGTCCTCGGAGTCTGTGGCGATCTCCATGAGCACGGTGCTCGGACTCGCCACGCGGAAGATGAACGGCATCGCGGAGCTGCTCATCAGTCGGTCTGAAACACAACACACATCAAAATCATTTTCTCTTCTCCAACACAACCCACTCCGTACAGAAACCACTTTCTGTTTGGCAAGCAACAGTAAATACTGATAATCGTTCAACTTTAGACAAATCCTCAACATTTTTGGCTGTCAGGATTTTAAGGCGCGTCCCTGTGACGAACCTATGGAGCAGCCGCTGAGGTCGATGCAGCCTTTCTGCAGGGAACCGAGGGGAGCCACCTCTGCGTCGGCCTCGACGCCCTGCGTCGTGCCGTCCGCGTTCAGGTCCTCTACGTAGTTGGCCGGGAACCAGAGCTGCTTGTCCCCGCCGTGGTCACCCCGCCACCTGCAGTCAGATCTCAATGTCAAGGCCAACAGCCACAGTGAGGAGAGGAAAGGTAGTTGTGCGTGGATGAGCTTCGCGGAACAAAGAAGGAACGGGTGTGACAATGTTTTTCTTCTTTCTGAAGGTCGTGCACTGGTGTCAGTCGGATTTCTATCTCCCAAATGACGCACAACACACGCTTTCTTACCAGCCGCCGTCTTGCTTGTTGACGTTGTGGATGATGGCGTGTTTGACGAAGGACAGTTCGTCGTCCCGTCCAGCCCTGTAGTCGTACAGCGCGCGCACCTTCAGCTGTCAATCAAGTGGCGCACAGTGAACAACAAACAAAACACAAGGGGCCATAAAAAGACTGACATTCTTATCAATAAAATTTGTTGTCTCCAGGTTTGTTTTAGCATTTTCGACCCGTGATCTTGTTGATCTTCAAAGCGTTTAGTTTTGGCGTGAAGGCTTGCTTGACACGCAAAGTCAAAATCACACAAAGTTTCTTTTCTTGACCCTATTTAAAAGGTGCTGGATGTGTTTTCTACCTTATTAGGCATAAAATCATTGGGGTCAGTGTACACCGGTGGATACAAAACCTCAGTGTTGGGATTCTACAAAAGATCGACATGCAAAACATAACAGAAAAGCAGTCATTGAACAGACAGGCAGACAGCAGCGTCTGGAAAGGGCGTGTGCTTGTTCTCAACTGTTCGAACAAACATCGAGCAAACCAAGGGCACACCATTTCCTCACACTGAAGACAAATTTATAAAACCAAAATCAACTTGGGACAGAAAGTATTGCAGAGACTACATGTAAATGCACCGATAAGATACAGCAACGTCCTGAAAGTGTAAACAAATTCAAGGGAACACTACATCGCAAGGCATATTTACAAGGAACCGAGAAAGAGACATGCTGACACTGTGCTCAGGTGCCAACCAAAGGTGTGCCAAATACAAACTTACAACTTGTATTCCAAACACACTTGGGGATATGAATGTCCTCAATCACGAAATGTCAAACAGTCAAGGGAGACTTAACGTGAAGTGCTCTAACTATCGGGCAAGGGAGACAGTCCACAACTTTGCACTTCAGAAATTACCTCTGATGTGAATTCATTGGGACTCATGTAAAGGCCGGGAAGGCCATAGATGGCACTTTCATCTGGCATCTGAAATTCCGTCAAATTTCGTTGCAGCTTCAACAGTTTGGTTGTGCCTTTCTGCACAACAGAAGGCACGCACATTGCACAGAAGAACGTCAGCGGGGTTTGCAAATGGAGTGTCGACACACTCGTCTGTGTCATGTTTCAAGTTTATCCACATGAGGAAGATCACAATTCGCAAAACGCAAATCTGATTGTTTACTTCTGCCGAAGAATCCTGCTGTTCCATTTTCGCCATTTTAAAAAGCTCATCAAAGGTGAAAGAGAACAAATTTTATGAAACTTACCATTCCGATGGTGTTGACAACTTTCAAATTGACGGGGTACCTCAGTCTCATCTTTCGGTAGAGCGGGTTCTTCTCGTAGTACTGTACCAGCTCCACCAGACTTTCGAACTGCGCCGTGCCGATCGTGAAGAGCCGCCCCTCCAGCTTGATGCGGCAGTGCTTCACCTTCTGGTCTGCGCTGGAAAGGCCGAAACACAGATCGTGACTGAGAAGCCCTCGTCGCGGCGTGAGACATGCAACACAAAGACAAAGAGTTGCAAGTCCACTGTCGCAGTACGCTTTTGGTGGTTTCAGAAGAATAAATGCGGTGACCTGGACAGACGGACTCTGATGCGTCTGCAGCAAATGTTCAGCAAACAAACGAAACAGAACGGCAAGAGCACACTGCCGATTCCACCCCCTGCCCCAAAGCACAATCAGGTTCGCAAGGGAATCAAAACTGCTCAAACCAGGATAGCTGTGCCACAACATCTGCGTCGATGTCTCACGTGCGTCACAAATCACAGACTGTCACGTCGTCCACTCACCGGAAGGAGATAGCGAATGAGACGGGTTCGTTTTCACGCCGCGCATTCTCGGCGTCGAGTTGGCGCTTCCGCACGAGGAAGGCTCCATTGTATGGGACGCGACACAACATGTCCTCCGCCTCCTCTCGACTCAAGCTCTCGTGGTACCACCTGACGAGGATACACGAAACAGATGTTCCGTACTGTTTCTAATTAGTTCTATTTCCAGTTTGTTTGCACCCGCGTCCAACCTCACGATGAGGGAAGTGCATCTCTGATCCTTCCCTTTGACCAGACACGTTGCTCCTAAGACGTTCAAATCAGAAAACAAAAAGGGAGCGATGGAGCGATGCGGGAGACTCACTCTTTGCCCTCGTGGCTCTGCGGCTGCGGTACCGGTTCACACAGCACCTGCTGGAAGTTCTGACTGCGCAGGGGGAATTGGCGGTAATGCACGACCAGGTTGTAGAGGCTGTCGAACGTCACGTTCTCGATCAGGTAGAACCTACTGGCACCCCGTTCCTGCTTCGACTTGATGCGACAGTGGTTCACAGAACCTTGTCGCCTGAAAGTGAGGAAAACGCGAGCAGTGAGAAAACGTGGTCACGATTTCCACTCTGTTTCTGGAATGTTTTCCAGACAGTCATATTGGAAAATTTTGTTGAGACATAGATCTACATTTGAAAACACTTACCAAAAGCTGAGTGAGAAATCACCCACGAATGTATCACTTTCTCTGACTAGGAATGTGCCGTCTCCCAGGTAGGCGTACTCTTCCAGCAGCGCCTCGGCACGAGTCCTGCCGCCCTCCAGTTTCCCGTGGAACCACTTCTCACTGAAGTGAAGTTCTTCACTCGGAATGCCCTGAGAGTCGAGTGACATGGCATTATGAACAACAGAACGGACAGTCCTGTTTCATTTCCCCTTCTCTTTGGCCAATTTGGTCAAGCGACTTCACAGGGGCCTGATGGCCATGAAACAACACACGCTGAGGCTCTCGAGAGTTGGGGTGTGGAAGACCAGAGCGGACCACAAAGCTCTGCGAACACCGGGACCAGTGGTCAGGCTCAACTGATTGTTGAAAGCCGAGTGGGCATTGAGCAGGGACTTGCTTCGATCGGTGGGCTGTTCAGCAACGAGTAGAGGTAAATTCTGTGGCTTACCACGCGCACTGTGCTGATCGAAAGAGGCTCACTCACGGTTGGGTGTGTGTGTGTGGGGGGGGGGGGGAAGTGGGAGGGGCAGAGCCGGATGCCTCACCTCGAGTTCCGTTGTGGTCGTGGTCTCCTCGTCCTCCTCCTCCTCGCGTTGCTTCAAGAACGTCGTCTCGTCAGTGTAGTACAGTTTGGACGGCGTGAGCACAAAGAAGTGCGGGTTCCACTCCTGCAACGAGACGCAACATCAACACGCACCAGTGTCACACGACATCCACACTTCAAGGTCAGTGCACACTGCTTTATGTTGAGATGCCAACGTAACGGCCTGACCTTTTGCTTCCCATGACAAGGAAACAAATCTCGACACTCACTCGATCGACTGGATCTTCCATGTACAGAATGCCGTTCTTGATGGAGTTGCTGAGATCCATGTCCGCGACATTCGCTGCAACACGAAAAATGAATTGAGCTGATGCCGTCCAAGCAGTTGCAAACCGGTGGTTATTTCACTGAACACAAGTCTTTGCTTCTGAAGATCTGACGACGAAGTGATTTCCAAGTGCCGTTGCAAGTGCGCATTTCAATTCACAGTGTTCGAGACCAAACGAGAAATGTTGAACCACAAGGTACACAGCACTCACTGTCCTCTCTGACGACTCGACCCCAATCTTGACCCTGTGCTCCTTCAGGTAACTTTTTGTGCTGAGAAATAGAAACAAACAAGGCGTGTTGAAAGTGAGACACTCAAGTCGTGCACTGTCAGAACTCACCCACTTTGAAACAACACCAGAAGTGCCAAAATTCAGAGGGGACGTCAAGAAAGAGAAAACGTGATGACGCGAGAAAATCAGAGACCTTGATGATAACTTTGCGCTTGAGCATATTGGGCGAAGGCAGCTGTTTTTCGTTCTGATCCACTGCCTCTGTGAGCAGCGTGTTGCCGAATATCTCCTTGAAGCACAGCGTCATGTTGCGCTGCTGCGGGAGGCTGCAGTGGTTCTCTATGGACAGGATCAGCGGAAACCTGCAACACACACCCCCAGCTCAGCCTTTCAGTCACAACAGCTTGCAAAGTTGTTGTTGCCCCAACCGCCATCCAAACAAAATTTCGCCTAAAGGCAAAAGCTTCTGGCATCATAAGCCTTTCGTTTTTTTGTCCAGCTTGGCGAAGACGACACAAGTTGTTTTCAGGTGATTTGAGGTGGGTTGCACGATTTGGGCTGATGAGCCAAATCGGTAAGAGCCAAATCGAAGCACCTATAGGCAGTGTCTTCCAAAAGTATGTCAGTAGCACTTTTATGGTCAAAATGAGGATTGATTTGGGATCTTAAGGACTCTTTTGGTTCATTTTGGGTTAGGGATAATGCGCAAGGAAGGAATTTGTCAAATTTGAATTTTTGGGTTTCTGAGGTCAAAAAGGTCAAATTTGGAAGTGCAGAAAAAATGGGGTATGGATGTATAAATATCTCTGTATCTCAGAA
>JAAUXT010025374.1_pt1 | contig 11951 bp, 16 predicted proteins | sample 7278171 | NCBI WGS metagenome assembly JAAUXT01 (sample SAMN14350112, study PRJNA611818) | marine sediment metagenome | isolation source: surface marine sediment (1.8m) | place: French Polynesia: Moorea | collected 2018-08
CCAACACTCAGCGACACAGTGTCTGGGTGTCACCTTCCTCCTGCTGGACGGTTCGATGCAAAACAAAAACGCAAAGCAAAGAGCAAGCAAAGCCAAAACGAACCTGAAGGAACCACTGTTCTGTGCGAAAAAAAGAGGAACAAAAAGAAACGCCCTGCGGTCGTCACAGCCCAGCGGCTTGAAATAGTCTTGAGATCGGTTGGTTCTCGGCAACACAGAACCGCATATACGAGCGGAACGACCGAGAGAAACCATCGTCCACCACAGCAGGTGTCTTCACTTCAACACGACAGCCCTGGACGGAAACATGGACGACAGGCTGGTTGCCCTGATTGTCATTGTCGTGCTGGGAAAGTGGCTCATCGTCTGCTGCTGCTTATCCATCTGGCGCCAGGCTTGGAGAGACAGGCACCGGCCGGGCTACAACGGTGAGCTTCTCTGCTTATGTCGCCAGCGCTGACCGTGCACAGCGCCCAGTCCTCTCCGCCGATGGTGCCAACAGTGCGCAACAGAAGAGGAGTCTCACCACAGATTCTAAAAGGTCAAAAAATCTGTTTTTGTTCAACGAAAACTGCGATGAAGTACCATTTCTTGTTGACATTGGCTGTGGCGTCTCACGCTTGAGAAACACCGGCAACTCGTCAAACTTCTGTCAACTGAGTTTCCCGAACAGAAGTAAAAACATTGTACGAGTACGACAGCCATTTGCAAACCTGTCAGGCACTCATTTTGTTGTCAAACTCCGGAAAGAACACAAAGGCAATTGTTCATTTTTCCAAGAAAGTCACTGTCTTCTCCTACCAGATCCTGATCATCAGCAGCACGGTCACGCTGCCTATGGATCCATCCCGAGTCAGAACCAGTTCGGCTACAGCCAGTTGGCGAATCCGCAGGAGCAGCCGCGGTGCGAGCATTCCGCGACCAATCACCAACACACAACAACTGGGACCATGGCGTGAACCCTTACATATCGATGGTGGTTCAGAAGCCACTCGGTGGACAAGAATCCGCCTTTTTTATGTTTTTGTGTGTGGCAAAATTAAATGTTCAGTTTTGTGTCATGAGCAATTTTTGGTGGTTGTCGTTTTACCCATTCGCCGCTGCACTTTTTCCAGCGGTCGCGCGCTAGATCTCTGCTTGACTGTCTTCAAATCTTCTGTTGTTCTTGTCCGACTGACGAGAGAGGTTGTTCTTGTCAATGCATTTTTTTTTACCTGTGTGAGAAACGTTTCTATTGAAGGTTTGTTGTGCTGGAAAATGCTGGAAAGGTTGAGGAGCAGAGGAACGTCAGTTCTGAGACGCTCATGAAAACCAAACTGATGTTCACAGTCCAGTGGACACATGTTTGACGTTTAAAGAGCACTTGGCTCCCAGCAACACAAGAACTTGCACGGAAGAAAAACTTGGATATCTGAACTGCACACATGAAGGACGACACATACGTGTACGTCTGCTACATCGTCATCGCCTTCTGCGGGAGTCTGACGATCGTCGTCTGCTGCTTGGCTGCGCTGCGCCACTTGATGAAGAGCGGTGAGACTCCAACAACCGTTTCGACAAACGTGGCTCCACAGAAAGTCTTTTGCAGTTGAATAGTAACTATTTGCTTCGCTGGTTTTGAAGGCTGCATTTACTCCACAACTTCTTTTGCGCAACAATGATTTGGAATCCTTGATTCACACCTGTACCTGATGAACAAACATCGCGTCGCCTCACATCGACACGTCACTCGTGCGGGTCTCTTTGTGTCCTCATTTGACGCAGCAGATCCAGCTCCACCAGTGTCCGTCCGTAAGCACCGTCAGTCCCGCTACAACCTGTTCGAGAATCCGCAGCAGCAGCAGCAGCAGCAGCAGCCCAGAGCGCAACCGCAATGCGAAGAATCAACGTCCAAAACCTAGCACCTGTCCACCAATCCTGGTGAGCATCCTCACAAGTTGTGGCCACACATGCAGGTGGTCGGAGAGGCGCGCGACTCTCCCAACCCCAGCAGGGCCTGTCTGCACCGTCAGGACACTGCAGACCCCGATCGCTCCGCGGCTTCCCCCCAAAGGGGCCCGTTCGACGAGACGACCGAACCGACAACCGGATGGAGACCCACATCGCCTTCCTTCTCGCAAAAGCGAACGACTGCCGTTTATCCAAAGGCGACTCGTTCAATGACGCACTTGACTTGTACGATTTAGACAAAACTTTGTGCAAATAAAATTAGACGCAGCACGGTTCATGGTCACCCTGTTTTTGTTGCTGCTACAAACGGCTCAGCGTGCGCTGCCCACAACGTGCGAAAAAAACTGACACTTTCTTTTGCTCTCGGCCACTCTGACTCACGAATGATCTGGATCAAAGTTGCTGTTCAAAGTCAATTGTGGATGATCTGTCGTGTCCACTTCAAAAGGTGACACATTCACCCGAGGTGCTCGGCTTCGGTCAGAATCCGCTGTGCGGAATCGTGTCCCCAGCGCGTTGAAGAGACCGGAAGCTCCTCAGAGGGCTGACAGAGGACGTACCGCAGTCACGTGTGTGTGTGTGTGTGTGTGTGTGTGTGTGTGTGTGTGTGTGCAGTGTGTGGACGGGCGGAGGAGCAGCTGAGCGTGAAGTCTCACTGTACAAACACGCTTTGTGGTTTTGTCGAAAAAAGTGAAAAAGTAACAAGGAACAAAATGATGTCTCAAATGGGACACGGCTGTCAGCACAGGCGTGGCGAAGTTTGAGCACCAAGATGCCATTGGATGTGGATCGCAACGGCCTCTAACCACAGCTACAGTTGGGTGGCGTTGAGACGGAGCTCAGCATAGACGTCTACAGGTCTCTCGACGACTTGGCTGCCAAGTGATAGTAAATTCCACCTGTCCGGGTGAGACGACTGATCGAAACCAACGTCAACCAAGGACAACATGGAAAGCTACGTGATAGTTCTTGCCGTCATTTTCAAGATAGTGTTCTGGAGCACTGTTTTATACTTCTGCTGCAGGCGAAGTAACAGATACGAACAAGGTAAGTTCTGGCTCGTCTCTCCTCTGCCAACAGAATAGGGCCTGATCGAGTCGCTGAGATTGGGGACATTTCGTGATCAGTCGAACCCAACTTGCTCTGCGATCACAACACCAGTCGTACTCGTATGTGCTCGTATCGTGGTAGAACTGGGTTCTCACCTTTGGTTCCTGTTCAATCACACAACTCCTTCTCAACCAAAGGCCTCGAAATCATTGTGTGATTTCACAGCAACCATTTTTGCACGTACAGTGTGATACCCCTGTCCTCGCACAAGTTTTTGTAGTGTGAGAACCTTGTCCAACACAACGTACTTCAAGTTGTGTGGCACTCGCTCATTGAAAATTTCCTGCATCGTTCCGGAGTGAGTCTTGAGGAAGACACTCGTAGAGAGAACACCAGCGACGTGCCATTTGTGCGCGGCGATGTCATTCGCCAAAGATCGCAACAAAACACGCAGCAGAAACCCCGTTTCTGTTCCAGGAAGTTTGAAACGTGCTGATCTGCTCACACAGTTTGGCACATTGGTGTCAGATGCTGCCTGTCTGTTCCCGAAAAGGTTCGGCACCAAGACAGCTAAGCACATACCGGTACTCGTAAGAGTCTACTGGCAGAACGTGGCTCTTGGCGGCGATGGTGTCTTGGACGAAGACAACGTGTGCACACGAGACAATTTAACGAGGAAAACATGGAACAAAACGTGAATGATTACTGCGGTCTCGTTGTTGTCACTGTGGTTGTCGTCAAGGCGCTTATCATAATTGGCTGCACAGCCGCCTGCAGAAGAGCCTGTAAGACAGGGTTATGGAACTGTCTGAGACGAATCGGAGGCGAATATCAGAACTCTCGAGATTGTCATGGACATGAGACGACCCAGTTTGAAGTCTGAATGTTCGAGACGGTCGTCGAGAACATTCATGACAATCTGGGTCATCGAGTTTGTCCTTGACAATCGAGAGAGTTAATTGAGTTCTCCATGAGTGTTCAGTCAGTTCCACAACCCAATCTACAATGCAGTGCAATTTTGTTTCGAGATGTTTTCTATCTGTTTGAATTGGTTTTGAGATGAGGAATTTCTTTGTATTTGTGCTTAGTATTAGTGCAATACTTTTTGGCATGATGGGGGATGAATTTGAACTCCCAAATTTGCCTCAACTGGTTGATTTGATTTCTGACGAAAGTGACAACAAATTTTCAACTGTGAACATGTCTGCTCTCGACAAAACTCTTCATGCGGAGGATTTCGGCAGTGATTTCTGGTGAGTTGTTTTCATTTTAGTTGTTTCACATGAAGACGAGTTCTTCGTGAATGAGCACATATTTTGTTGGAGTGTTTTTCTCTTTTGCTTATACATTTATTTGATTTTTGATTTCAGTGGGGTTGACAGTTCAACTCAGCTGGGTGAGGTTGAAAGGCGCATGACGCAACCAGGGTTTCTACCCATGCCGACTCATTGGAGAAGACCCATGTCTTCGACCGTCGCTAGACCTCCTGAATATGAAATGATGTGAGTATTTTTCTTTTTTTTCCAAAAACTAAGCTATCTTCTGTTAATCTGTATCAAAGAATTGGACATGATGAAATTTGGAGTGTGTCTAAATTTGTGTTTAATTTGACAGGGAGTCGTTGAAGAAAGAAGTTTTGGATGCAACCGTTACATCTTCTACGCTGACTGCGGGTGATTTGAAGACTTCTGATGAGAAACCTTCGAGGTTCAAGGCATGCACTTCATCTTCAGAACTTGACAAGCTAAGTGGAAAGCAGTTTTCTGAAAATACTGATAGAAAGATATCTTGGGCTGTCGAGTTGTTTTGAGAGTGGAGGAAGGAGAGGATGCTTGATCTGTCATGCCCAACAGAAATTCTGTGGTGTTGTCTTGAAGATGATTCTTTGAACAACGAACACCTTTGTTGAACTCTCTGTAGATTTGTGAACGAAGTGAAAAGGAAGGATGGGAAAGAGTATCCAGGCAGAACAGTGTATGATCTTGTTCTGTGTATTAAATTCTTCCTGGAAAAGAGGGGCAAATTTCTGAAATTACTTGATGATCCGGACTTCGTCAGACTGAAATTTACTGTTGACAACATCATGAAACAGAGGTGTTCAGAGAGACTTGGGTCTACTATGGTGTCACAACCAATTTGTTTTGAGCAGGAAGAAATCTTGTGGGATTGTGGTCTGCTTGATGAGCAGAATGCTGATCAATTGAGGAACACTGTTCTGTATCTTTTGGGTATTTCCTTCGCACTTCGTGGGGGGATGAGCACCGGAAACTCCGATGTCCTGGTTTTGAACCACAGGTGAATGTAATGAGAGATGAGAAGGGGCAAAAGTATCTGTCTTTCACTGAAGATCTGAAATCAAAAACAAACCAAGGGGGGTTGGGAGGTCGGAAACATACCCCAAAAACTCTGAACATGTATGGGAACTCTGAGAATTCTGACAGAGATCTGGTTAGATTGTACGAAAAGTACACATCTCTGTTACCACATGGAGGAAAATGTTCGGCATTGTACAAGTACAGTCTGTCTCCTGGACATTGTACTCCCCGGTGCTGGTACAGTGACAAACCAGTCAGTGTGAATAGTTTGAAAAAGGTTGTCCAAAACATGATGAAAGAGGCTGGTATCGACGGACGTTTTACTAACCACTCATTGAGAGCCACGACGGCGACACGTATGTTTCAAAAGGGAATTGACGAACAACTGATCAAAACAGTGACGGGGCACAAGTCAGATGCCGTGAGAATGTACAAAAGAACTTCAGAAAGTCTTGTTGATGCAGCTTACAAAAGTGTTGTTGAAAAGGACTCTGACATGAGTACCTGTCTGAAGAAACAAAAACTCGAGGAAAATCTGACAGAGACATCTGACTTGAAACCTGAGTCACCTGCTTTCGACATTGATAAATATATGATCAAAGACGAAGACAAGGTGAAGTATCGCGTGAAAGAGTCAAGTTTTGGTGGAAAAAGTCACAGAACAAATTGTACTCTTGTCGATGGAAAAGGCAAATGTGGAGGACTTTGTGAAGTCTTGAAAAAGTTGGATGACAAAGCGGCCAAAATAAAGGTCAAGAAGGTTCGTCTGTCCTTGAAACTGAAGAAGTGAATTGAGTCTCTGACTGTCTGGAAATTGACATGTTTGTCTCTAAGACTTGGACGAATAAAGTTCTGATCGTGTGAGTTAGCAGAACTGGTCGTTATATTGATTTGTTCGACGGAAATCGAGAAACAAAATCGCACCGTGCTGCAGCGAGCGTGACCGCAGCCGCAGGTCTCGCGTTCACTGCTGACACGTGGAAACTGACAACTGCGCAGGTCGTCTTTTCACGAAATTGAAAGGAATGAAACAAGCTTCAGGCCAATTCGCATGCACACTGAGTCAGTGAGAGGTCAACATTTTCGCTGAGACGAAGGCACCTCCCGCACTCACATGAAACTGTGTCCCGTACTCAAGTGCGAGGGATAAAGTCTGCCATAAGTTTTGCTGTCTCCGAATCATGCACGAAACCATTTGCGAGCTGAATCGAACTGAAGCGTGCCAAACCACAGAAGACACCGTTTTCTCAATCTGAGTCTGGCAATTCAACTGGTCCCTCATTGTCGTGGCGGTTGCCTCTCAATTCACTTTCTCAATGCGGGTCAGCCTTCTGCGGAGGACTGCAGTTTCGTGATACGAATACCTCCCTGTAAACTCAAACCAACTCAATTTTTCACGATTTGCCTTCACAGCTGAGAGGAATTGCCGTGCAACGACCAACCGTCGGCCAGCTGTGTCCAGCCCAAGGGCGAGGGGTCAGTTCGGCTACCAGCAGTTCGAGAACCCGCAGAAGTTCTACGTCTGGACAACTGACGACGGACGGGTCTGCAGGGTTCCGATGAGGCCGGGTAAAGGGAGCCGTGGCTCGGCGGCTTCCGGCTACAGCCAGTTCCAGAACGAGCAGCAGAGCAGTGGACCGCCTCAGGCCTCCTCCTCCCAACACGACAGCGACACCGTTCAAGAACCGCGTCCGTACAGCGTGCACACCGGGCACGAGGACAAGAATGGACTGCCACCACCCCTCACACCCGACAACAACTTGGATCAGCAGCCGAGCCGTGAACTCGCTCAGCCCCCACCCTACTCCGTGGATGAGCCCATGATTCACGCGAGCCCCTATTAGATCCAGCCACAACTTGCGCTCAATGAATCAACCGATTCTGATATGTTTTTGACAATAACGTATTCAACGCAGACGAAATCGGTTTGCCGCCACAACTGTTGTAGATTTTCTACAGGCAGCCTGGTTTTTAGGAATTGTGTTCAAAGTTCAAAGTTTTGAATTTTCATGTTTGTCTGGAGACGACAGCGCAAGTTCAGAATTCACTACAGCAAAAATCTGTTCTCAAGAACAAATAGTTCTTTTGTTCAAGAGACTATTGACAACTGGAACAGACGTACAGAAAATCTTTCACCGTGTTCAAAAGGAAATCGCAGATAAGATTGTACAGTGTTTCAAAGAAATCGCTCAAGTCGCTTTTCATGTTGTAAATTTCTAGGGCTGTTTTGCCTGTGATTTTCAGCGATCCGCGGGCTGGTGCCATCACGATTGTGTGTGTCTGTGCACAGGGGGGGAGGTAGGATGATAGCATCGGACCGTGTCCTGCCTGGGACATGACATGATGCTTGCCATCATCCAACCCCCCCCCCCCCTTCCATGGTAGGGTGATAGCAGCCAATACGTATCATCGCGGTCAGGGTTAGTCCGCGCCCCACCAAGCTGCGGGCATTCTGAGCTTTACTCTCGTGTTCGCATTCACAGTTTGAAGGCTTTGGTCAAATAAAGTTTGCAGAAGGTGAAAGTCTCTCGCTCATTTGTTCACGCCTGTCATAAACACTGATTAGGACAACAAATTGTGGAACAAAACACAAGCAATGAGGACAAGTTTTCACCAATTGCTGCAAGCACAAGTTGTTCTCTTCGCGGCGAAGACACACAACAGGTCTTCTGCTCAAATCATCCATCTCCGTCTTCTCGCAGACACGAGTCAGAGATCAGCACGACAGAAAAAAAGCACGATGAAGGTAGGTTGTCTGTTCGGTTGAGAAATTCCTTTTCTCTGTGGGCGCTCTGAAGCTTGAATTGGTTCCGTTCACAGCCCACTGAAGACGAGACACAAGCAGCAGAAAAACACATGCGCACAAGAAGAGACCATTGCAAGGACCCAGCCGAAACTTTGCAACATTGACAACACGCAACATGGAGATGATAATTTTCCCGTCGGTCGGGTCCATCATCCTGATCATTCTCGTCTGCGTGTGTGCGCGTGTGCTGCACGTACTGCCCGAGCTGCGGTGAGTTCACTCATTCTGCTGTCAATCAGACTCGGCGACAAATGTTCCTCAGATTCTCGTGCCTACCACGCACAACAGACCTGAGAAAAACTCCGGCCTTGTCACGACACGGCGAGAACGAGGTTTACTCTCGGGGCGTCAGTGAAATCGTCTCCGGTGATCCAGGCTGTTTGGCCCGCAAAGTTCTCGACTCTGTTCTCACGGTCAAAAAAGGGACGTTGCAAACGGTCCACACGTAAACGCAAAAAATCAATTCAAAAAGTACCCAACCTCAAACAAAGCCAAACCAAGCCGCCGGCGAGCGGGTCCAAACACGTAACTCGGAGAGAGGAGAGTCCTTCAAGGGGAGAATCTGTTGTTAGCTTTTCGCTCTCTCCGGATAGAGAAAGATGAAGGTCCGAGCTCTGGTGACGCTGCAGCTGTGTCCTCGGGACGGAGCCAGTTCGAGTACAACCGCTTCGAGAACCCGCAGCAGACCGCCGAACCGCCTCAACACACCGCCTCCAACACCAAGGCTGCCACCCCGTCTGACAACTGGAGAGACTATCTGCCATCATATTGTAGAAACAGCAGCTCACACCCAGTGCAGTTTCCCACCACTTCCGCCTGATGCCTCGCGCAGTCGTCGGGTCGAGTTGAGCTGTTCGTGGCACCACCGCCGCATGTACCAAGTCAGACCAAAACACACACACACAGCTCGAAGGAAGCCCTCTGGAAAAACCATTTCCGTAACTGGGTCTCTCTCTTGCTGATTGAAAACACGTACCATTGCGTTCTTGCAAGAGCCCCGATTTCCGTCCAGCGACTGTTTCAGCAGAGCGAGAGATCAAGAGAACAGAACTCACAAACTTTTGCTGCTTGTCGGACCCGTCAAAACTGTTCGGCTTTGTTTTTTTCGTTTGTAAGTTCAGTGACGAAGCCTTGTATCTTGTGTGTGCCTCTCCATACCAGTTTGGACTGGTGTCTGCTGACATGTGGTTCGAAAACCCTGCGTTTGGCCTTATTCGTCCTGGGAGTAGCAAAAGCGCTCGGAAGTTGTTCCGTCTTCACCGTGTTTCTTCGACCATTCGGAGGGTGTGTCTGTTTTGAGCTGGATCCCCAAGTGGTCACAGCGGCTCTCACGTGGAGGGGACACAGGGCCACGCGAACACACATCCAGCGGGAGCAGACGACCGCCACTGCTGAACACAGCCTGGGACCTCTCTGCTATTTTCCCGGTAGTTTCTGCGGCCGAACAAGGAATGCAAGACGAGAAGCGGTTTCACTGTTCTTGCAGAGATCGCTGGACTCACTTGGTTGGTGAAACAATATCCAGTCAGAACGAGGTGAAACAACTCTGCGCGGAAGGTGTGTTCTGCGGGCCACTCGACACATGGAATGAACATGGAATGGTACCACAAAGTTCTCATCGCGTTGGCGGTTTTGGTGCTGAAGTGTTTGTGCTTTTGCTGCAGCTGGATCGTCCGTGGTAAGTCGAACCAGTGCGATGGTGTGATGTGTCGTGAGACCAGGTTTCACTTGCAACAAGAAATGCGTGGCCAGAACTTGGTTGTGAAATCGCAGAAGACAATCAACCTGTCATCTGACTGAAGGAGCCACAATTCTGTCTTCTATGCTTCGAAGAGCCTCAAATTCAAGTTCAAATTCTTGCAAAGAGACAATTGGTAGCGTTTACACAAACATGAAACCGGCAGATGGCAAAACTGTCAACACGGAACTTCTTTGATGTTCACTTCTCATAACTCTCAGAAATTCCAGTGCAAAGGTCGAAAGCTGGTTGAGTGGAAGGACACATGCCGGACGAATCATGAGGGAGCGTGGAAAGAGGACCTGCAATTGTCGAAACTGACCACGTGTTTTTCCCTGCAGAAGAACAAGAAGAACGGGCATTACAGAACCCCCAGGTCTTCATGCTCCACCACACCGACCGGTTTCAGTGGGACCAGCAGGAGCCGTCCACACCCGCCGCTCCGGGCAGAACCCCGGGGCGCGCCAGCGAACCGCCGCCACCCTACAGCGCCTGTGGCACGATAGTGTGAGGCCGCCAGAACAACCCAGCATTTTCCTTCCCAAGGTGATCAAGTCGGCGCGTGGCACAACCTTCGGACTGGGAGCCCCATTCTTTGGAGCAATGCGGCGAATAGGCAGCTGGGCACAATACCAGACTGCAGCGTTCAACTGGATGAGGACAGGCTTGTCCCAGCGTGACCACCAACCTGTTTCACCCTGGATGTGTGATCTCTGCAGACAGATCGATCCGAACATAGCAGCCAGCCAAGTTTGGCAAAACTGACCAGGAATCAAGCTTGTTTGTTTTGTCGATGGTGGGCACTTCTCCTCTCTATGCCGGGGAGACCACTGCCACCAGCAGGTGGACGGACAACAAACGGTAGAATCGCACCAAGTTGCACCGTGTCATCAACCACAGAAGTTACTAACCACAGTCGGTCAAGCACTCGTTGTGTTGTTAGGTTGGAGGGATCCAGGGGATGTGGAGGCGGCGTTTGTATTCCCTCCCCAAGCCATCGATTCGGGGGTTATATTTGAAAATGGCTGCACAAAAAACACGTACTCGTGGGCCGCGTTTCACACTTAAACTTCACAATTGTGTCATTGGTCTGGCATCGATGCAACACGAACACCAAGTCAACCACGTAATGCTCTCCCGTGAACAGAAATGTTGTGATAAATCAGCAAAGGGTTGATATCTGTTGTTCAGAAAACAAATGTTTCAAATGCAATCATGGAATGGTCACGACTGCTTTGGTCCGAAAAGCGTGCAAATCAACACGAAACGCCAACATGGCCGCACACCCAGCACATGCGGCAACAACCAACAGGCTGACTTGACGGGAATTCGTTAAGTCCAAAAAGAGCTTCGGGGTGCGTGCCAGTTTGGGTTCACATTCCAATTATATATGTGCAAGATATGTACGACAAAACCTCGTTGCAAGAACAATCGCTACTCTTTATGAAGCGCCTTTAGATCTGGCGCGTCGTGCTCGCTGAATCCATCGAAACGATCCGTCTCCTGCACCCGACGTGCGGCAGGTAAAGACCTGCGCGGGACACGGCGCAACTCAGCCGGAACCAACCAAACAAACAGCAGAGATCAACACGACAAGCACAACAGCCTTTGTGGGCCAAGTTGGTTCCACTCCGCTGAGAACGTGGTAAATTGCATGAAAGCTACTGCCAAATTGTGTTCAAGTTCGGTAGCTGTGCTGCACTTTGCACAAAAAGTTCTCAAATTGAGAAAGAACTGGTCGGAAACGGCTTGATTTTGTCACAGAACCCGTGCAGAAAAAGCGGAGCAGCGCAAGATGGCGATGACTGAGTTCGACGGGAAGCAGTTCGCCGCGGCGTTCGTCAGCGTCTTCGTGATCCTGCTCATCTCGCTCGCACTCGCCTACGCCGCCTGCAAAGTCAGACCAGGTGTGTGCTGCGCCTCGTTCAGTCACAGCAAACAAACACTGCAGTCAAGCCCTATCCGCATGCGATGTGTGGCGTGACTGTAAAACCACTCACCTACTGTTGGCCGTGTGCGATGCGCCACACGAGCCTGTCGAAATTTCTGTTGCTGGCTGCGCCCAAATTGAAGTGGTTTATCACGGCTCTCA
>JAAUXT010009075.1_pt1 | contig 11950 bp, 12 predicted proteins | sample 7278171 | NCBI WGS metagenome assembly JAAUXT01 (sample SAMN14350112, study PRJNA611818) | marine sediment metagenome | isolation source: surface marine sediment (1.8m) | place: French Polynesia: Moorea | collected 2018-08
ATTAGCTTTGCGAAAGTGTGTGTGGAATGTGTATGACAGATAAAGACTAGTCTACAACAAAAATAGCTCAGCAATGAATATGCATAATGCGGTGGAGAGAGTGTAAGTGCCTGGATGAAGGGAAGCGGCTGTGTGTTTGAGAAGAGTACTCAAGGCGCAGAGTGCGATCTCCTCTGGTTGACCAAACAGCATGGCACAAAAGTCTGCGTTGGTTATCGGACCGCCACACCTGACTCGGAAGACTGTCACATAAGTGTGACAGCTGGACAATTGAGTAAAAACTCAGAACTGCGCGTGATATTAACGGACTTTATTCACCGGTTTCACACTAGTAGAGACAGAACACTATTTCCGCAATTCCAGGTTGTTTGCATTGCAGACAAAGCTGGTGTGCCGCAATGCAATTTGTGAGAATGTTTCAAAGTGTAATTCCTTGTCACAACTTATTCCGGCAAAATATATTTTTGGTTTTCGTAAAAAGTGTGCGCACACTAGCATCATGGTGTGGACATGCATGCGAAGCGGCATTTGGCAGTGAACTGACGATTCAAGCTGTGAAGACAAAAGAGTCGAACTATGTAGCATGCACTATTCCCGACCTTCAACAGTACCCACTGACATTGGGATCATCTGACAACCTGCAGAAGCTACAATGGTGCTGATCGATTTGACTCCTGCTCCCAATGCATCCAAAACTGAGTTGTGGTCACAGATCTGAGGGCCGCCATGAAAATCCACTTGGAACAAAAGGAAATATATCACAGCAAGAAAGAAAGCTCCGCCAAGACGCAGAAAAGCAATGGGGATGACCATTGTTCTTCCACTGAGAAAAATGGATGTTCACTCAGCAGCGACATGTGAAAGCATCAGAAAGAAAACATCTAAGATTTCTTAATGCGAAGCTAAAATCACAAGGAAGAGTTCAAAGCGAAATGTTTCATTGAACAACAGGAAAATGCCTTTCTTTGAGCTGAACTTCCCTTGGAAGTCGAAGTTGCGGAGTATTCTGTTTCGGAGCAGGTGGAAATTTGCGCGAGAAATGTTCATCTCTGTCCCATCTGTCTGCGTTTCTGTTTCTTGAGCCCGTGGAAAGAAAGGTGGCACCTGTGTTCAATTTTGACAGCGACAAAGAAATCTTGTCGATTGCATCAGCCTTTCTGTTGAGCATCACTTTGCTCGTATCCCTACGTTTGTTCCACCCACGTGCGAATCTGGGTGCAGGGAAAACCAGGGCGCAACACCTTGTTTTACTTGCGGAAATGTCTGGTGTGTTCGAGACACCAGCACCGTCCTGTCCTGTACTGCCCCTTCCAGAACCTTCACCACGGACGCTCCTTCGCAGGTCTGAGGCACAAGGTTGAAATTGCCTTTTGCTGTGATGGACGCGACTGCCCATCACCCATTGCTTTGTCGCAACCCGATCATTCTTTGCAAAGTAGAAATGCAAATCGGCGCTCGTGTTTTGATCTGTTGGTGACTTGTGACAAATTATGAAGTTCTCAACTTGTTAATTGTTGGAAGTGACTGGGAACTTGCCTGGTCAAGGAAATTACACTCAGCGCAATTTCCTGATGACGAACACTCAATTCGTATTCAATTAGTCTTGGCATGATGAGATTGTTTCTTCCACCCTTACCTCATCCCACCCTTTTCTGCCTCTGCCGTCAAAAAGTAAGCTTGAGCTTGCTGGTGGCCAGCCACGAATCAGTTCAATCGAACAAGAAAGCTTTCAAACGTTTGTTTCTCTTGCGTTTCAACTGAGAAATGTTCACCATGCTGCATGCTTGTCGGGCGGAGGGTTTCAAGGTGAAGGTGACCCCAAACCCCCGGTATCCGCCCGTTCATTTTGTGTGCAGAACTTACCTCTTTACGTATCTTTCGAAAAGAAACTGGCACGACCTATCAACCTTGCTAAACGAGGACCATGTGAAACAGGACGGCTTTCTCTCCAGATGCACTTCTGTGGGTTCAAATGTGAAGAGACCCACCTTGGAACAGGCACTCCGAAGCTGAAAACAAAGACACACCTCCAGCCTCGCTGTGCTGGGTGAGCTCCAGTTGCGAAGTCAGTCACATACGAGTATTTTCGAAACTCAGAGTTTCGTTCTTGATCAAAGTACCGACACCAATTGGACGGATTTCTTTCTCTCCACTGTCACTGTCAACAATGTACTCGTATCAGGGGATGGCGAGCTCAGTGTGCGGGCAAGATCATTGGGGCCAAGTGCAATGCCCTGGTATTTGTGGTCCAGGAACCAAGTGTGAGAACCACAGGTCTCTCTCCTGGCAACTGACGGACAGAACTCGTGCTTTCCACCTCAGTTTTTCGGCTGAGAACGTGGTTAAGCCTGGTCGTTCAGCTTGCAATCAGGGACTTGGGAACCTGATTTTCTTTTGTGGCAAACAAACAAACGGACAAAAAACATGTGGCAGAACGTAGACAAACTTCGGCAAAAATTCCGCTGTTCTTTGGCAAGGAACGGTTTGAAAAATTCACAATTGCTTGGGGTTGTTCGGTGCGATTTGTTCCAAACAAACAGAGGTTCTGCAGTTTTGTGGTGTTGACACAACGTGGCATCTTCAATTTGCACAGAATGTGCCTTTCTTTAATTCGGCACAAGCTATACAACAGCTTCTCTTTCTGTATGATGAAGTATTTTTGTGCTGTCCATGGATGACAGATTCCCGAGATGTTTTGTATCGCAATGTATTCGTGAGTGTCTCGTGCGGTGGAACGATGCAGGTTTTGGTCAAGGTGGGTCAGAGAAAAAGGCTCAACCGACATTTCAACATGGACGATGAAACTTTGGAACCGAAGGTGTTTGTGTAGCTCTGAGAACAGAAAACGAGTCCTCGCAGGAAGACTCCACAAAACACTTCAGAGTCTCACTTTGTTGCCAGCCCAAGCTTCGTGAAACTGTTCCACAGACAAGTGTAGCCCGAGGATAGGAATGTTCTCAGATCAGGCTAATTGTCGCAGGGGCTTAACTCTCGGTGAGAATGAAGCTACTTGTGCAGCTTGTTTTGTGCGATGTCCAATTCCGACAGAGATTTCACAAACCTATTCCCACCGCGAGGGACAGTCAAAACGCGCCTTGGAGGAATGGACCCAGCAATTTGTTTGGACTGAAAATGTTTCGGTTCCATCCACAGCGAGTGTGTGCTGGGATGGTCTTGTTCCTTGTGTTTTGCAAGAACTTGTTGAATCGTGTGCATTTGCATCTTGAATCACGAACACAAAAGGGAGTATTCTCTTGGTTCTGCCTGAAACACCCGTTATTTCCGCCCAGCATCCACTCTTGTTGTGTAATCTGGCCAAGTCATTGACCTATTTCGGTCCTCTTTGCCACACACAGTCTGCGACACTGTGCAATGCGAAACCGCCTCCCACGGATGTTTCAGTGTCGTCTTTCAGTTTCAGGTGGCGAGGTATGGGTGGAAGGGGGAACTGATGCCACAGGAGATCCACTGCCTACACTTCCTGTGTGCAAAACTGCTCCTCTTGATCGGATCCAGAACCACGACGCAGGGATCCTCGTCGTTCTGTGTGAATGAACAAGAATAACGATGTGGACTGTAAGTTTTGCTTGGACATTTGAGCAACAATGAAGTGACTGTCCTTTCATACTTCATGGCCACAAAAACCAGATGAAGAGGCAGATCCACCATTAGCTCGAGAAAAGATTGGACCTTTTATTGTCAAATACACGTTGCGACGCAGAATACAACAAGAAAGACAAACACAGATGGCTGTGAACTCCCACACTTTGTTGGTGTTTGAGTTGAGCCACCACAAATGTTCTGGGTGTTTTGTCTCAGCTGCCACTTTTTAAACGAACAATTTTTTGCATTAAAGTTTTGGACTGAAGTTTCTTCACAAAAGAATCCTTTGGCGTGCCCATCTTCTTTCGTGGGACAGGTTCACGTCTCCTCAGTATTGAGTCCATCACCAAGCTGGAGGCTGATCCGCTGCAGACCTTTGGTCTGGGGTGAAGCTACTTCTTTGGAAGGCACAACAATTAATTTCTTTTGTCTGAAAGTGTGCATGACATTGTGAAGGCCAAGTTGCGTCACGCAATTTTAATGATGACGAGATTTCGCTCCTCTCCTGTGGAAAGCAAAAAACACAACCCAAGTTGAGCAGTTGGTGTTCAGCCTCCGCTTCAAAGCACAAGGGTCCGTTTGATTTCGTTGGTATGTGAGGGGAAGGCAATGGACTTCCGTCCTCCTGCACAGACTTGGTTGCCCAACCTTCCCTTGCTGTTTTCCAAAGCTCCTGGCCAAAGCCCTCTCGAATCAACAATGAAAGTCATAACACTGTGTCTCTGGGCAAAGCCAAGGGTCCAACAGGATGTTTACATCGATTTTGGGTTACTGTGTTGGCTCAGGATCCTGGAGGCTGTGGGACAAGCCAGCGCGACTTTTGGATTCACGTGGATGATTTTGTGCTGAGTGTGAGCTGCATCCACCCACAGACAGAACCCGGCTATTGTACGCTTGCAAGCAAAGTTCTTTGAAGCAAGCACAAAACAACTGAACGTGAAGTTGTAGTCCAAGGCACTTTCTTTGTTGGCAAGACGAAACAAAGGGGAAAAGGCGCAACAAGATGCTGAATAAAGAATTGAGTGGTACGTTTTGACGAGGACAGTTATTCAACGACAGAGCACACTTCAAAGCAGAGACGAATGCAACATTGAGAGGCCCCTGCCGCAATTAATAAATCCGGCTCAAGTGCACGAAGAACAAGAAAAATCCACAAAAAATCTTCCTCCAGAGTCGCCTAATGGCGTGAATTAATCCCTGTGCAGCTCTCCAGTCCCCAGCGTGGAATGATGTGGTCGTCGGAGACCATCCTTCGACTGCAAATTTTTCTCCAGCTGCAGATGGCTGCTTGGTGCCACTTTTTGCACCGTTAGCGACTTTCGTGGTTGAAAAAATATCGTGATTTGGAAACAAAACACGCAGACTGAGTTCACCAAGTTTGCTGAGTTCACTAAGTTCATCCAGAGTGAACACAAACGGATGGTCAACACCACACAAGGCATGCGAGATGCCTCAATTGTCACCACTATTCGAAGGTTTCCTGGGGTCTCTGCTGCGGTCCGTGTCCCAAAGTGGGCACGTAGATCTTCGCACGTCTGGTCGTTTATGCATCAGCAACCATTTCCATGTGTCCAATTACGAACGAACTCATCTCAATCTTCATTATCTGCAGGCACACAGGTGCAAAAATGCAGGCTCAACAGGTTGGATGCTTCTTGATGTGACACTTGTGAAGTAGCTTCTGTCACGCGAGCCATGAGTACGAGCTGAAATGTCACATGATAGCTTGCCCAGGATGTGCCTTCCAAGCACTTAGTTCAACTGACGTTGACTTTTTGCTGTGAGAAGAATCTTCCTTTGCTAAAGAGCGTGAGGCCAACACTTGGCACTTGTATTTTGGCGTGTTCATCGAGAACTCTTTTGCACTGTTTGTCAATCAAACCGTGGAATGTGTCGAATAAAGCTTTCCTTTGCGGTATTCCAAAGGTAAGCAGAACCAAGCAAAGGACACAGTCCAGATTTGCTGAATCAACTAAAGCCCCAGTGTAAAGAGACGGCCCAGACAGAGTGTTTTTCTTTGTTAGTGGCCTTCTTCAGAAACAAATTGCCAGAAGGAGTCACCTGTGAACAAATACATCGCCCAGGCCCAGGTCCCAAACCCAGCAGTTCGTCCTGTTAAATAAAAAACTACCTGTTCTGGTCGTGTGAACTTCTTGGTATTCGTTGTGCTCAGTTTATTCGTAGCGCATGTGAAATCTGCCGGGTACGAGTAAAGAGCCAGCAGAACACATTTCCCACCTTTTCATTGATTGAAACAGACAAGATCTTTGTTTTTCTTGAGAACCTTCATAAGGGCCGTGAAAAGCAAAAGATGTCGGTTTTGCTTTCTGCCGCGTTCACAAATCAGATTAACTTATCGCACGACTTCGTCTGGAACAAGTGTCACCACTTGTGTTTGACTTTTCGGAGTGCGGGAAGGTTGTAGCAGAACAATGGAGAGCGAAGTACTCATGAATTGTTTGCCATACAGCCTCTGTTGCTCTGGCAGAAAATGCCATAAAATACAGTCGAGACCACAGGATGCGCATTTATGCCTGGTGTCCATGAGGAATGACAGCTGTTGCACAAAGCGGTTCAGCCAAAAAGCAAAATAGCGAGAGAAAGAGGCACGGTGTTGTTGTCACATGCCAGTTGTTTCGACAGCCAGGGAATGATTTCAGACACTTGTGTCCTGTGTAAACAGACCAAAACTGATTTGGTTGCCTCGCACAGATACATAGTGCGTGTGTGAATGTTTCCAGTGATGTTGCATTGGACCTGCAAAAAGTTCTGTTCATGGCTTTTTCTTTTTTCGTTGCTTCCCACTCCCGCACTCCGGCAGACTCACGTTTGTGAATGCAGATCATCAGCGTTCCATTCTTTCATCTCTTCTGAACTGCTTTCTGCGCATTGATGTTGGCGCAGTCCGTTGGTGTCGGAGCTGGTTCCAGCACCTCCAGACCGGCGGGTGATAAGTGGGCTCCGCCTCCTTCGTAAGTTATGATGGGTCTGTGATCAAACGCTTCAGAAGTCAGAAGAATTATGTGATTTGACACCTTTGAACATTTTTTTCCCGAGTCACAGATTGCGCTTACGGCTGATGTGGAGTGGAGCATGATTTGGGCTGTGAACGAGTGCAAAAAGGTACTCGGAGGTGACAGTCATTGCCACTTGCTTTTGCAATTTTGCCTTTTGAGAATGCTAAGCAAACCTCCAACAAGTCGTGGTGTTGTGACAACAGCAAAGGGCCGTCAAACAATGGAAAAAGGTCATTCAGCCACAAACCCTTTCGATCTTGAAAACTTCCCTTTGAATTCAAGAGAACGGACACACAGTTTTCAACAAATACTTGCTGATAACTGTGGAGGTTCCTTTGGCAAGTTTCAATTTGTCTGACGAGCAAATTATCACGCGAGAAACAACTTGTTCTCGCACATGTGCAGAACTCAAGCCGGAAGTTCTCGTCTCTGTACTTTTTTGCCTCACTGTGTGGCGCCTTCTCGACATGACTCAATCCGAAGGCCAAGATACTGCTTCAATTCGCAAAGTTTACATGGAATCAGAAGCTCGTTTGCCTCTGACGCATTAAATTTCCGCAGTAAAGGCCTGGTTTTCCCTGTTTATCATGCATTTTGCGGCTGCACAGAACCTCACAAAAGGGAGGCGGTGGAAAATCATGGCCTTAATGAATTTAAACTGCCCGCCTGGAAAGCCAATGAAGTTTCTTTTCAGACGCCTTCCGCCGCGTTAATTTTGTTTTGGTTCTGGGTAAAATCCGCAGAGCCAGGGATTGGTTTCGCACTGACACGTTAATACACACCTGGAACACCACATATGCAATGCATTCGCAAAGTCGCTGGTCTTTGCACAGATCTGCTCTCCTGTGACTTCGGTGTTCGCGGCCAGAAAAGAAACAGGGCGATGGTTAATTGAACAGAACAGGACGACGGAGGTCCGGTTTCCTCCGCACCGGACTATTCGATACAAGAAGGCAAACATGAGAAGCTCTTTGGGGCCTTCTCCGCAGAAACCATAGAAACAATTTGGTGTTTTCTTCAGTGTCTCCACTGTTGTCGTAGTTTTTTTTTTGCGTCTCCTGCAGTCTTGAGAAATCTTTTCAGACATGTAATCGAGTTCATCACTCTTTTCCTCGAGACCTTGTCATCTGCGCGGAAAGCTTGAGCAAGAAAGACTCGCGCATATTCATTCTTGAGTTCAGAACAAGCAAGAGCAAAGTAGGATTGTGATCAAAAATGAAATCTGTTTTTTAAACAGCTGAGGTAACACTTCACAATAATTCTAGTACTTTGGCTCCGCCTTAACCTTTGAGAAACTCAATTTGTGCAAAGACTCGATTTTCGCTCTGGGTCAGCCACATCAATGGAGTCGGGTTGCCGCAAGCTCAGTCGAAACTCACTGTTCTGTCCTCTGGGTAATAGCTCAAATATGTCTGTAATTCCTGTCATGAACTGCATTAATACAAAATTTGCACCTGACCTTCCGCCACACTGAACAGATTTTCCACCTAATTCTATTTACATGTATTACACAGGAAAGTAAATTGTGTTTTATGTTGTCCTGGTTACCTGACATGACACACAAAGAGAAAAATGCTCGATTTCCTTGGATATTCCCCTCCAGAGAAACTGTGCTAGTGCACACCTTCCCCAAAGTGTGATTTGTTCTGCATTACCAGCCGAGAAAGTGTCTGCAAATAAAGGATCAATGACTTTCCAGACGGATCCAAATTCCACTGATTGAAACTCAAACCTTTGGGAGGGAGGTTCAGCTCAACTTGAACAGAACAATGTTACAATCTCATGTGATGAGTACAGTACGCGCAGTACTCGTATGTCCAGGTGAATTTGCTCTCGCTCATTGTCCTTGAGCCTTCACGAAGATTTACAATGTGTTTTGAACGGCAACTTGGTTTTGTAAATCAGGCAGGACGCTTTCAGCCACGACCAGCAGCTTCCACCAAATTTGATCGTAATTGGGCTCGGCAAAGGAAGGTCTGTCAGGTCCCACAGGCTGACCTTTCCCGTGTCTGTCTGGCCCCAAATAAGTATCATTTTCGTTCAGGATGGCTTTGGGATATTTCAGGCGACGATGTCTGCAAGTTTGTGCAGGAGGAATGAAGATTCTTCTGTCTGAAAAATAAAGCTGAACTTGGGATGTCAAGTTCTGGCAAGCCAACACTCGCAGCAGCAAATTGGATTCTGCGTTGATAACATTTTCAGAAGTTATTTTGTTTTTTTGAAACAGTACCTGGGCCAATGGGTGTTGCTAACATTCCAAGATTGCTTCTTTTGTGCACACGCAAATTTTGCATCTGGAGAACTTCACGGGTGAACTTCTCGATGTTGTTGGAATTGACAAAGTTGTGAGTTCAAGCTTCCGTTTGAAAGACTCATCGTGCAGGGGAGGCAGTCGTGGATGTGAGCCTCTTCAGGAAATCCGCAAAGTCGCTTTCCGGCTCCTGTTTTCACTCTGGCACACAAAACATTGATCGTCTTTCATTGCAGGTCAATATCATCAAGTTCCTTCCAATCTTCCCCGGCGCACATTGAGGAGGCTCTTGATCATGACTGGGGCAAGTAGTTCCAATTAGATGTGAAAGTAAGCCATCTGAGTACACGCTAAGAAACATTAAATCATGTAATGCTGTGCTTTGGCACCAAAGTACCCTGTGTTCCGTGGCTTGAGATCTTTAGGCTTAGTCTAAGCACTTTGGATAAAGCCAAAGGAATGAGTACAACACGACGGTGTGGCCGCAAGTCAGCTCACATTGTGATGCTGGTCTGGTGTGTCACATGCAGAACTGACGTTCAAGTCACTGGTTGTGTGTGTTGGACTTGATGTGTGGTTATTTGATCCTTGATTAGAGAGATGTGTTCAATGAATGGGAGGTAGCCTCAGAGGAGTCAGACCCTGTCAGAGAAAAAAACACGTGGAACGAAACAGGTTCACGCTTGACATTTAAAGAAAACAGTCCTCCTACATCTTTTGTCGTCTCCGCTCTGAGGTGCGAATCAGGTATGTTTCACCCGAAGCGTCGTCGTTTGGGACGCGACTTCCGGTCAAGAACTTTTGAATGACTCTACGTATTTCTTCTTTTTCAGAGTGGACTGCAATTGTGGTTTCGCATAACAACTCTCCACAAGGAAGATTGAGAGTGACCCCCACACCTGTGACCCACCTGTAATTCCGTCTCCTTTCATTATGTTTCATGATTACAAGTCCCTTTAATCTGGAACCAATCTCAAGCTCAACGACTCCTCTGCTCAATGGACTTCTGAGCTCCCCTCATCTTATGCCCCCATATTTTCACTGCAAAGCAGCTCGTCTTACGAGTGTTTCATTCTTGGGCCGCTTTTGTTGGCATTGGATTCCCGGAATGGTTGTCATTAGTCAGTGAATGCCAGTTTGGGGCTCGCTTCTGGACTTTTATTCTGCTTCGTTCTTTTTCCTGACTGCATGAATCGTTGTTCTCTCCAGAACTCAGACTCAAAAAGAATGAAAGATTCCGCGTGAGGCAAAAGAAACACAAGAATGGCAAGATGGCGAACACCGCAACAAGGAGAGGTCACCGTACTCGGAAAATGCACAAGTAAAACGGAAGAAGCAAGCACAAGGACCGTGAAGTTCAACCAAAACACGAAAACAGGTCAAAATCAAATCGGATGTTGACCACACAGAGTGAGTCCGAAATCCTGGTGTCACGAACAAAACAAAAAGGAGACTCTTCACCAGTTTCAGCTTTTTCACACAGAGACTTTGAAACAACACACACACACACACACACACACACACACACACACACACACATACACACACACACACACACACACACACACGAGTGGAAAAAACAGGGGCACACTTCCATTGCCGTGAGCAAATGGCAAGAACAGACAAGCGGGCTTCGTGTCCTGGTGCGTGAGACTTGTTGAAAAGTGCATCAAAAGCTGTCCAAGCAATCTGGCACGCATGTCATTCGAGACCATTCTGGTCTGCTCTTTTGGGGCAAATTACCCTCAGTTTTGTGAATGACACAGGGCGATGGTCACGCACATCTGTCCAACAAAATTCATGCTTGTCACGGTGGCGGGGCTGAGATTCAGCTGGGTGTCTTTGTTGAAACGAAAATTGTCAAGTCAACTTTGAAAGAACTACTTGGCCTTTCACGCCGCCGCATGCTCCCGTGTGGAAGCTGTGGAAGTGGGAGACCTTGAGGGTCTTTTTGTCTGGTCCTGATGCCTCCTCAGAAGGAGAGGATGCCCATGTAGCGCTGCTCACACAAAGCGGCCTGACGCCGCCGCGAGGTGGTTCTGTCCCCGCCAGAGCCAGCACACGCACTTCATCCCACGTGGAGGTCCCTTCAAGACATCGACAATTGAAAGTGAATTGACAACAAGTGTCGGCACACTATTTTCTCAAGCCGGAGAATCATTCAGGTGGTGATGATCTTGACGTCTGGTGAGCTGACGGAAACGTTTTTATCAAAAGTACATATTTTTACTGCAGAACAGCAGTTTATTCCAATTTCAGCGCCAAGATCCATATCCAGCAGAATGAATAGAAACTGTCATGTTCAACATGAAACTGACATATCTATCCTGTCGCGATACTGCTTTTTTGACACCGCACACAAGATGAAAACAGTTCTGTGTATCCCGCCTCCGGATCCAATTTGCCTCACATCGCGCACAAAGGGAAAAGAGTGACATGTCTACAAAACGGCTTGAAGCAATGCAGAGTTGATTCAACGTTTGAAACCATTTAACACTGGAAATGCTACGAGCTACTATAGTAGCTTTCAGCGTGTGGTAATTACAGCGGCAGCGGGCCCTAATTAATTAGGCCTGGGGCGCAGCACCCGCAGCAGAGATGCTATTCCACTGTGCCAACTGATGATTTCCCGCGCTCATTTTGATTGACAGCGCACTTGACCACTTGACCAGATCTTCATACTCCTCGCAACAGTCGGTGTGTCTTGCATTCAATTTGCGCTCTTTTTGCGCTCTTTTTCCGCCAAAGACGTGAAACCATACCTCTTCAGTGCATGAACAGTGCTGACATTGGTGTCATATCCTCCAAGGCGCATCGCACACGCCACAGAAGCACCAAGTCCTGCATTGTTTCGAATTTTAGTCTCTTGATAATGCATGCCGCATGACGTGCACATTGGCGTAATTCGCATTGTCTCTCAGCTGTGAGATGTAGGTGGTATCTACGCTGCCGTATCCTCAAATGCAACCCATGTCAGGGGACAGATGCAGAAAGAACACGTATCTCCAGCATGCTTGACACATTTATTCTGAATGATACTGACATTGCAGGAAGTCCCTTTATACAACGCGCAATGGAA